>Ga0209526_10001974_pt1 | contig 13772 bp, 10 predicted proteins | sample JacPinW_OM2H0_M1_FD_188566 | JGI IMG/M metagenome (GOLD analysis project Ga0209526, IMG submission 188566) | Forest soil microbial communities from Algoma, Ontario, Canada - Jack Pine, Ontario site 1_JW_OM2H0_M1 (SPAdes) (version 2) | ecosystem: Environmental > Terrestrial > Soil > Boreal... | reverse complement strand
CTGGCGCCTTTTTCAAGCCATTCGGGTACTGGTCGTACGAGCGGGACCGATGGTTCGAATCCGGCTCCCTCCAGCGGAGAGTCCGTCCCTCGTGCCGCCGCAGATTCGAACCATCGAGAGCGGCGTCGATGACCCCGACCAGCAATTCTATGAGAACTTCGTGTGCGGGGCGGTGCGGAACTATACCGGCTATTGCAATCCGGAAGTCGACAAGCTGATCGACCAGCAATCGGCCGAGGCCAACCGAGAAAAGCGCAAGCAGCTGGTGTGGCAGATCGAACGGAAGCTGGCCGAGGAGCAGGCCCGGCCGATCATTTTCTATCCGCGCAATGGGACGTGCACGCAGCCCTATGTCAAGGGACTCGTGACCATGGTCAACAGCATCTACAACGGCTACCGCATGGAAGACGTCTGGCTCGACAAATAATCCTTCCGCGCCGAAGATGACCCCCGCCGACAGGCGCGGCTGGCGCGCGCCGCGAAGGGGGGAAATGAGATGAAGGCACATCTCGTGAAATTGGTGTCGGCGGGCGGACTGCTGGCGAGCCTGTTCGTGTGCGAGCCGGCTTTCGCGCAAAAGCCCGGGGGTATTTTGCGGATGCCCTCCGGCGACAGCCCGGCGAGCATGTCGATCCACGAGGAATCGACGATCGCTACCCTGGGGCCGATGATGGGGGTGTTCAACAACCTCGTCATGTTCGACCAGCATGTGAACCAGAACAGCTTCGCTTCCATCGTTCCGGACCTCGCGAAGAGTTGGTCGTGGAACGAGGAAGGGACTACCCTGACGTTTGTCTTACGTGACGGCGTCAAGTGGCATGACGGCAAGCCGTTTACGGCACGCGACGTTCAATGCACCTGGGACATGCTCACGGGCAAGTCGAGTGAGAAATTTCGCATCAATCCGCGCAAGTCCTGGTACCGCAACCTCGACGAAGTAACCGTCAACGGCGATTTCGAAGTCAGCTTCCGCCTGAAGCGGCCGCAGCCCTCGTTTATCGCGCTGGTGGCTTCCGGCTGGTCGCCGATCTACCCTTGCCACGTGCCGCCGCGGGACATGCGCAGCCATCCGATCGGCACCGGCCCGTTCAAATTTGTCGAGTTCAAGCCGAACGAGTCGATCAAGATCACCAGAAACCCGGATTACTGGAAAAAGGACCGGCCTTTTCTCGACGGGATCGAATGGACGATCATTCGCAACCCATCGACTGCGATCATGGCCTTTGCCGCCGGAAATTTCGACAGGGGTGGACAAGGCATCTTGTCGATCCCGCTGATGAAGGAGATCAAGAACCAGGCACCGCAGGCGATCTGCGAAGTGGTGCCGTGGAATATCCCGCGCCAAATGCTGGTCAACCGCAGCAAACCACCCTTCGACAATGCCGAATTGCGCCGGGCGATGGCACTGACGCTCGATCGCCGGGCCTTCATCGACATTCTCAGCGATGGGCAAGGAGAAATCGGCGGCGCCATGATGCCGCCGCCGGCGGGAAGCTGGGGCATGCCGCCAGAGATGCTGCAGACACTCCCGGGCTACCGCTCTGATATCGTTCGGAATCGGGCTGAAGCGCGCGAGATCACGAAGAAGCTCGGTTACGGACCGGACAAACGGCTCTCGGCAATCGTGACGACGCGCAACGTCGGACCCTATCGCGATGCGGCGGTGCTGTTGATCGACCAGCTCAAGGAGATCTACATCGACGCAACCCTCAACGCGATCGATACGACGCAATGGTATCCGACCGTCATGCGCAAGGATTATGCCGTCGGGGTGACCGTCAGCGAGAACGGGCTCGATGACCCGGACCAGCAGTTCTACGAGAATTTTTCCTGCGGCGCCGAGCGCAACTACACCGGCTATTGCAGCCCCGAGGTGGATACGCTGATCGATCGGCAATCGAGCGAGCCCGACGCCGCCAAGCGCAAACAGATCGTCTGGGAAATCGAGCGCAAGCTGGCGGAGGATGCGGCCCGTCCGGCGATCTTCTATCCGGTGTCGGCGGCGTGCTGGCAGCCCTATTTCAAAGGGCACACGATGATGGTCAACGGCAACTACAACGGCTGGCGGCTCGAGGACGCCTGGCTCGACAAGTAGATCATTGCGCCCCCCGGCGTCACCGCCGAATGGAGACAAGAACACGCGAAAACCGAGGGAGGAGAACGGAAATGACACTGTGTCTCCGAATTCGCGCAGCGACCGCTGGGTTGCTGGTGGCATTCGCTGCGGCAGCGCCCGCATTCGCGCAGAAGCAGGGCGGCATCTTGCGGAGCTATATGCTCGACAGTCCGGCCAGCATGTCGATCCACGAGGAATCGACCGTCGTCGCCGAGCGCCCTGTGATGGGCGTCTTCAACAATCTCATTCTGTTCGATCAGCATGTAAGTCAAAACAGCCCGGAGGCGATCGTTCCGGAACTCGCCACCGGCTGGGTATGGAACGAGGACGGCACCGAGCTGACCTTTCCGCTGCGCCAGGGCGTCAAATGGCACGACGGCAAGCCGTTCACCGCCAAGGACGTCAAATGCACCTGGGACATGCTCGCCGGCAAATCTGCGGAGAAGTTCCGCATCAATCCGCGCAAGGCTTGGTACCGCAACCTCGAGGAGGTCACGACCAACGGGGATTATGAAGTAACCTTCCATCTGAAGCGGCCCCAGCCGGGTCTGTTGATGCTGCTGGCCTCCGGCTGGTCGCCGGTCTATCCCTGCCACGTCAGCCCTCGCGACATGCGCAGTCATCCGATCGGCACCGGTCCGTTTAAGTTTGTCGAGTTCAAGCCTAACGAGCACATCTGGCTGACGCGAAACCCCGATTACTGGAGGAAGGACCGGCCCTACCTCGATGGGATCGAGTATACGATCAGCAAAAACCGGTCGACGGTGATCTTGGCCTTCGTCGCCGGCAAATACGAATTGACCTTTGCCGGCAGCGTGACGCTCCCACTGCTGAAGGACGTCAAGAACCAAATGCCGGACGCGATCTGCCAATCGAACCCTGGGAGCGTCAACACCAACCTGATCATCAACCGCGCAGCGCCGCCCTTCGACAATCCCGATTTGCGCCGGGCAATGGCGTTGAACCTCGACCGCAAAGCATTTGTCGACATCCTGACCGAAGGGCAGGGTTTTCTCGGCGGGGTCCTGCAGCCCCCGCCTGGCGGCCTATGGGGGCTCCCCTTGGAGGTACTGCAGTCTCTGCCCGGCTATGGCCCCGATGTGGAGAAGAACCGAGCGCAAGCGCTGCAGACGATGCAGAAGCTCGGCTATGGCCCGGATAACCGGCTCAAGGTCAAGGTGTCGACGCGCGATACACCGAATTACCGGGACCCGGCGGTGATCCTGATCGATCAACTAAAACAACTCAATATCGACGGCGAGCTGGAAACGATCGACACTACCCAATGGTATCCCAAAGTCATGCGCAAGGACTACACCGTCGCGCTCAACCTGACCGGCAGCACCGTCGACGATCCCGATCAAGGCCTGTACGAGAATTACACGTGCGGTGCGGAAGGAAATTACAACGGATATTGCAATCCGGAAGTCGATAAAATGGTCGATCGGCAGTCGATGGAATCCGACCAGCAAAAACGTAAAGCCCTGGCGTGGGAGATCGAACGGAAGCTGGCGGAGGATGACGCCCGTCCGATCGTCTACTACAACCGTGGCGCGGGCTGCTGGCGGCCCGAGGTGAAGGGCCTGACATTGATGGTCAACAGCATCTACAACGGCTGGCGCATGGAAGACGTCTGGCTCGACAAATAAAACCCATGCCAGGCGAACGGCAGCCTCGCAAACCGTCAATTAAAGGGAGGAAGGGATGATGCTAAACCTCCGTGCCGCGGCGATCGCCGGGTTGCTGATCGCACTCGCTTTCGCGCCGGCGGTGTTCGCCCAGAAGGAAGGCGGCACCCTTAGGCAATACATTATCGACAGCCCGGCCAGCATGTCGATCCACGAGGAAACCACCGTCGTGGCCGAGCGCCCGATGATGGCGGTGATGAACAACCTCGTCCTGTTCGACCAGCACATTGCGCAGAACAGCCTCTCCGACATTGTGCCCGAGCTCGCCACCGACTGGGTGTGGGACGAAGACGGCACGCGGCTGGTCTTCCACCTGCGCCAAGGGGTCAAATGGCATGACGGCAAGCCATTCACCGCCGCCGACGTCAAATGCACCTGGGACTTGGTTCAGGGCAAGAGTGCCGAGCGACTGCGCGTCAACCCGCGCAAGTCCTGGTACACCAACCTCTCCGAGGTAGTCCCCAACGGCGATTACGAGGTGAGCTTCGTGCTGAAGCGACCGCAGCCCGCGTTTATCGCACTGCTCGCTACCGGCATGTCGCCAGTATATCCGTGCCACGTCTCGCCGGCGCAGATGCGCCAGCATCCGATCGGCACGGGCCCGTTCAAATTCGTCGAGTTCAGGCCCAATGAGTTCATCAAGGTCGTGAAGAACCCGGATTATTGGAAGCCGGGCGTGCCTCATCTCGACGCGATCGAGTACACGATCTTGCGCAACCGCTCGACCGCGATCCTCGCCTTTGTCGCCGGCAAGTACGAATTGACCTTCGCCGGCACGCTGACGATACCGCTGACCCGGGAGCTGCAGAAGCAGCGGCCCGACGCGGTGTGCGAGATGCCGCCCGGCAGCGTCAGTACCAATCTGATCATCAACCGCGAGAAGCCGCCCTTCACTAATCCCGAGCTGCGCCGGGCGATGTCACTGGCGCTCGACCGGCAGGCGTTTATCGACATCCTGACGGACGGTCAGGGGCTCCGCGCCGCGGCGATGCAGCCGCCGCCTGCCGGCCAATGGGGCATGCCACTGGAGATGCTCGAAAAGCTGCCCGGCTATGGGCCGGATTTGGCAGCCAACCGCGAGAAGGCCCGCGAGATCATGAAAAAGCTCGGCTACGGGCCCGACAAGCGGGTCAACATCAAAATCACCACCCGGGACGTGCCGCCTTATCGCGACCCGGCGGTGATCCTGATCGACCAGCTGAAAGAGATCTACATCGAGGGCGAGCTCGAGCCGATCGACACCGCCCAATGGTATCCCAAGGTGCAGCGCAAGGACTACGCCGTCGCGCTCAACCTGACCGGCACGTTGGTCGATGACCCTGACGCGATGCTCTTCGAGAACTATGCCTGCGGCGGGGTCGGCAACTACAACGGCTACTGCAACCCCGAGATCGACAAACTGATCGAGCAGCAATCGATTGAAGCGGACCAGGAAAAGCGCAAGCGGCTGGTCTGGGAGATCGAGCGCCGCCTGACCGAGGATGACGCCAAGCCGCTGGTCTTCTTTAATCGCGGGGGAATCTGCTGGGACCCCAAGCTCAAGGGGCTGACGGTCATGGTCAACAGCATCTACAACTACTGGCGCATGGAAGGCGTGTGGCTCGACAAATAGGAGGACAGGGGAGCAAGGAATATGAAATCGACTCTGCGCGCCGCAATAGCCGCGAGTGCGCTGCTAATTGAAATTTCGGCTGGCGGTATAGCTTTCGCCCAGAAACCGGGCGGGGTCCTCAGAATGTACAGCCCGGACAGCCCGGCGAGCATGTCGATCCTGGAGGAAGCGACCGTCTTCGCCCAGGGGCCGATGATGGGGGTGTTCAACAACCTGGTGATGTTCGACCAGCATGTAAAGCAGAATAGCCTCGCTGCGGTCGTGCCCGATCTGGCAACGGGCTGGTCATGGAACGAGGAGGGAACGGCGCTGACCTTCCCATTGCGCCAAGGCGTCAAATGGCATGACGGCAAGCCGTTCACTGCCAATGACGTCAAATGCACGTGGGACCTGATCAGCGGCAAGGCGAGTGATAAGCTGCGCGTCAATCCCCGCAAATCCTGGTACAGGAACCTGGAGCAGGTCACGACCAATGGCGATTACGAAGTCACCTTTCATCTGAAGCAGCCGCAGCCGGCGTTTTTGACGACGCTCGCCTCGGGGTATGCCCCGGTCTACCCCTGTCATGTGCCGGCGCGTGATATGCGCAGCCATCCGATTGGCACCGGCCCGTTCAAATTTGTCGAATTCAAGCCGAACGAGTATATCAAAGTGACGCGAAACGCGGATTATTGGAAACTCGGCCGGCCTTATCTCGACGGCATCGAGTATACCATGATAAAGAACCTGTCGACCGCGACATTGGCGTTCACCGCCGGGAAGTTCGACATGACTTTCCCGTATGGCGTCACGGTGGCGCTCAGGAAGAACATCGAAAGCCAGATGCCGGAAGCGATCTGCGAGGCATCGCCGGGCACCGTCAACCGCAACCTGATCGTCAAGCGCGACAAGCCGCCCTTCGACAACCCCGATTTGCGCCGGGCGATGGCGCTGAGCCTCGACCGCCAGGCCTTTATCGACATCATCAGCGAAGGACAGGGCGAGATCGGTGGCGCCATGCAGCCGGCACCCGGCGGGATCTGGGGCATGCCGCCGGATCTACTGAAGACGCTGCCGGGCTATGATCCCGATGTGCAAAAGAACCGGACGCAAGCCCGCCAGATCATGGAGGGGCTCGGCTACGGCCCCAATAAACGGCTTCAGATCAAGGTGACGACGCGTGACCTCCCCTACTTCCGGGATCCGGCGGTGATTCTGATCGACCATCTGAAGGAGGTTTACATCGACGGCGTGCTGGAGACGATCGACACGACCAACTGGCTACCCAAGGTCATGCGCAAGGACTACAGCGTCGGTCTCAACCTCGCCGGAAGCGGGCCCGACCCCGACCAGAACCTCTATCTCTTATACGGATGCGAGGGCGACCTGAACTATAACGGTTATTGCAGTCCGGAGGTGGACCGACTGATCGAGCAGCAGTCGATCGAGGCGGATGAGGCCCGGCGCAAGCAGCTGGTTTGGGCGATCGAAAAGAAGATGGCAGAGGACGGCGCGCGGCCGATTATCTTCTATTCCCGCGGCGGGACCTGCTGGCGGCCATATGTCAAAGGGCTGACGATCATGGTCAACAGCATCACCAACGGCAATCGCCGGGAAGACATTTGGCTCGACAAATGAGGCGGGGGCAATCCGATGAGGTTCAAGCTGCGTATTGCCGCCGTCGCCGTTAGTGTGCTGCTGGTCGCCATCTCGGCCGCTGGTACGGCGTCGGCGCAAAAGCGCGGCGGCACACTGCGAATATACAACCCCGAGAGCATTGCGAGCCTCTCGATGCTCGAGGAGTTCGCCAACGCCGAATTGCCGATCATGGGGATGTTAAACAATCTCGTCATGTTCGACCAGCATGTGGCGCAGAACAGCCTGCAATCGATCGTTCCCGACTTGGCGACGAGCTGGTTATGGGACGAGGAGGGCACCGGTCTGACCTTCCAGCTGCGGCAGGGTGTCAAATGGCATGACGGAAAGCCTTTCACCGCGCAGGACGTCAAATGCACCTGGGACCTGCTGATGGACACAGGCCCTGAGAAGCTGCGCATCAATCCGCGCAAATCCTGGTACTACAACCTGGCGTCGGTGACTACAAACGGCGATTGGGAGGTCACCTTCCACCTCAAGCGGCCGCAGCCGGCGTTTCCGATGCTGCTCGCCAGCGGCTTCTCGGTGATCTTTCCCTGCCACGTCTCGCCGCGCGACATGCGCCAGCATCCGATCGGCACCGGCCCGTTCAAGCTTGTGGAATTCGAGCCGAAGGAATACGTCAAAGTTACCCGTAATCCGGATTACTGGAAAGCGGACCGGCCTTATCTCGATGGCATTGAGCATACTGTCATGCCCGACCCGGCGACGGCGGCCTTGGCCTTCATTGCCGGAAAATTCGACATGACCCGTCCCGGCCAGCTGACGGCCCCCATGATGGCGGACATCCAGAGCCGGGTGCCGCAGGCGATCTGCATGTGGACGCCCGGCAACGTCAACCGCCACCTGCTGATCAACCGCGAGAAGCCACCGTTCGACAAACCGGAGCTGCGGCGCGCGATGTCATTGTCGATCGACCGCCAGGCGTTTGTCGACATCATCGGCCAAGGACAAGGCCGGATCGGCGGTGTGCTGCAACCGCCCCCCGAAGGCCTATGGGGAATGCCGTTCGAGATGGTGAAGCAGCTCCCCGGCTATGACCCCGACGTACAGAACAACCGTGCTCAGGCGCGCCAGCTCATGGAGGATCTCGGCTACGGTCCGAACCGCCGTCTGTCGATCAAGGTGACCTCGCAGGAATGGGCGATCTATCGCGACCCGGCAGTGCTGTTGACCGATCAATTAAAGCAGGTCTATATCGACGGCGAGCTCGAACTGGTCGAGACCGCGCAATATTATCCCAAGATCCTGCGCGGCGACTACAGCGTTGCGCTCAACCTGCAGACCAGCGGGCCGGACCCCGACCCCATTCTCCATGGGTTTTACGGCTGCGGCGCGAGCCTGAACTGGAGCCGTTATTGCAACGGCAAAGTCGATGAGCTGATCGAGCGGCAGTCGCGGGAGGCCGACGCCGATCGCCGCAAAGCCGTGCTGTGGGAGATCGAGCGCGAGCTGGCGGCAGACGATGCCCGCCCGATCATCTTTTACCGCAACGGCGGGACGTGCCGGCAGCCTCATGTCCAGGGGCTGACCCTGATGGCCAACAGCCCCTTCAACGGCTGGCGCATGGAAGACGTCTGGCTCGACAAGTAAATGCGAAAAAGGGAGACAACTGACATGAAGCTCAATCTGCGTGCCGCGGCGACGGGCAGCGCATTGGTGATCGCAATATCGATCGGCGGGGCGGCACTTGCCCAGAAACAAGGCGGCGTTTTGAAGACTTACGACCCCGACAGCCCGGGAGGGTTATCGATCCAGGAGGAGGCGACGGTCTTTGCCAGGGGGCCGATGATGGGGGTGTTCAACAACTTGATCATGTACGACCAGCATGTGCCGCAAAACAGCCTCTCCTCGATCGTGCCTGATCTGGCGACCAACTGGGAATGGAACGAGGAGGGGACCGAGCTGACCTTCCAGCTGCGCCATGGCGTCACATTTCACGACGGCAAGCCGTTCACCGCCCGCGACGTCAGATGCACCTGGGACCTGCGGATGGACCTCGCGCCGGAGAAATTGCGGGTCAATCCGGGCAAATCGGCATTCTACAACCTCGCCGAGGTGACCACCAACGGCGACTGGGAGGTTACCTTCCACCTGAAGCGGCCGCAGCCGGCCTTTCCGATGTCCCTCGCCGGCGACGCTTCGGGGATCTATCCCTGCCACGTGTCGCCGAGCCAGATGCGCCAGCATCCGATCGGCACTGGCCCGTTCAAATTCGTCGAGTTCAAGCCCAACGAACACATCAAAGTCACACGCAACCCGGATTATTGGAAAAAGGACCGGCCTTATCTCGACGGCATCGAATACACGATCATCAAGGATCCCGGCACGGCGAACCTGGCCTTTATCGCGGGGAAGTTCGACATCACCTTTCCGTTGTTTGGGCTGACGATCCCGCTAATAAGGAACATCGAAAGCCAGATGCCGCAGGCGATCTGCGAGTTGAACTCGGGCGAGGGCATCAATCGGCACCTGCTCGTCAACTACCACAAGCCACCTTTCGACAATCCGGAGTTCCGGCGCGCGATGGCGCTCAGCATCGACCGCCAGGCCTTTGTCGACACCATCGCCCAGGGCGAGGGTCAGATCGGCGGCGTCCTTCAGCCGCCGCCCGGAGGACTGTGGGGCTTGCTGCCAGATGAAGTCAAGAAACTGCCGGGTTACGGTCCCGACATCGAAGCGAACCGCGCCGAGGGGCGCCGGATTATGCAGCAGCTCGGCTACGGCCCCGATAAGCACCTCGACATCAAGGTGACCACCCGCAATGTCCAACTCTATCGCGACCCGGCGGTGCTTTTGATCGACCAGGTGAAGCACGTCTACATCGACGGCGAACTCGACGTGATCGATACGCCGCAATATTTTCCGAAGATTATACGCAAGGATTTCGCCGTCGCGCTCAACCTGCAGACCAGCGGGCCCGACCCCGACCCGATGCTGAAGCTGTTCTACGGCTGCGGGGCGAGCATCAACTGGGACGGCTACTGCAATGCCGAGGTCGACGAGCTGATCGAACAGCAGTCGCGCGAGGGCAACCCGGATCGACGCAAGCCCATTCTGTGGGAGATCGAGCGCAAGCTCGCCGAGGACAACGCCCGCCCGATCCTCTTTTATGCGAAGGGTGGGACTTGCTGGCAGCCCTGGGTCAAGGGGTTCACCCAGATGGCGAACAGCCATTTCAACGGCTGGCGCATGGAAGACGTCTGGCTCGACCGATAATGGGTCCGATGGGTTTCGCGTTGCTCAACCCATCCTACGATATTCTACGATATTCGACGGAGATGGTGCGGTAGGGTGGGTAGAGCGCAGCGAAACCCACCCATCCGCAGAGAGGTAAACGTAGATGATGCGTGATCTTCGGGCGTGTGTGACGGCTGGTGGGCTGATTGCCTCTGTGCTCTACGGCAATGGGGCGCTCGCCCAAAAGCCGGGCGGGATCCTCAAGCTCTCGCATTTCGACAGCCCGGCCAGCATGTCGATCCTCGAAGAATCGACGCGCGCTGCATTGCAGCCGATGATGGGGGTTTTCAACAACCTCGTCATGTACGACCAGCATGTTGCGAAATCGAGCCTCGAGACGGTCGTACCCGATCTGGCGACCAGCTGGTCATGGAGCGAGGACGGAACCGAGCTGACCTTCCCGCTGCGCCAGGGCGTCAAGTGGCACGACGGCAAGCCGTTCACCGCCGCCGATGTCAAATGCACCTGGGATCTGCTGATGGGCACGGGCAGCGACAAGCTTCGCGTCAATCCGCGCAAATCCTGGTACAGCAATGTCTCCGAGGTGACCGCCGGGGGCGATTTCGAGGTCACCTTCAAGCTCAAGCAGCCGCAGCCCTACCTCTTGACCTTGCTGGCCTCCGGCTGGTCACCGATCTATCCCTGCCATGTGCCGGCGCGCGAGATGCGCAGCCATCCGATCGGCACCGGGCCGTTCAAATTCGTCGAGTTCAAGCCGAACGAATACATCAAGGTCGCAAAGAACCCGGATTACTGGAAGCCGGGGCGGCCTTATCTCGACGGTATTGAATACACGATCATGCGCGAAGCCGGACCACGCAACCTGGCCTTCTTTGCCGGGCGGTTCGATATGGCCCCGTTGGCCGTAAGCATCCCGACGCTAAAGGACTTCAAGGAGCAGGCACCAGAAGCACTGTGCGAAGTCAACACAGGCAATGTGCCGCGCACAATGTTGGTCAATCCGACCGCTCCGCCCTTCGACAATCCGGAGTTGCGCCGGGCGATGGGTCTGGCATTCGATCGCCAGGCCTTCCTCGATATCCTGAACGAAGGGAAAGGGGCAATCGGCGGCAACATGATGCCGCCGCCGAACGGCGCGTGGGGGATGCCGCGGCAGGTATTGCAAACGCTGCCCGGCTACGGCCCCGATGTCGAAAAGAACCGCGCCGAAGCGCGCAGGATCATGGAAAAGCTCGGCTATGGGCCGGATAAGCGACTTGCGATCAAGTTATCGACCCGCAACTTTCCGGGGTGGCGCGACTATGCGGTGATCATGATCTCGCACTTGAAGGAAATCTATATCGACGCCGAGCTGGATCTCGTCGACACCGCGCTCTGGTATTCAAAGATGGCGCGCAAAGACTACACCGTCGGCGCGGTGCCGATAGAGAGCGGCGTCGACGATCCCGATCAGATGTTTTACGAGAATTACGTGTGCGGCGCCCTACGAAACTACGCGGGATATTGCAACCCCGAGCTCGACAAGCTGGTGAATCAACAATCGATTGAAGTCAACCCGGAAAAGCGGCGAGCAGCTGGTGTGGCAGATCGAGCGCATTCTCGCCGAGGCGGGTGTGCGCCCGGTGCTGTTCTACCCGGCGGGCGCCTCCTGCTGGCAGCCCTGGGTCAAGGACCTGACGCTGATGACCAACAGCATCTACAACGGCTGGCGCATGGAAGACGTCTGGCTCGACAAATAAAATGCGCTAAGGGGAGGCAAGCGAGATGATGCTAAACATGCGCGCTGCGCTGGCGGCGAGTGCGTTGCTGATCCTGATCTCGGGCGGTGGCACCGCCTTCGCGCAAAAGCCGGGCGGCGTCCTCAAAATGTACACCCCCGACAGCCCGGCGAGCATGTCGATGCACGAGGAGGGGACGGTCTCTGTCGCAGGGCCGATGATGGGGGTGTTCAACAACCTGGTCATGTTCGACCAGCAGGTGAAGCAGAACAGCCTGCAATCGATCGTGCCCGATCTGGCGACCGGTTGGTCATGGAATGAGGATGGGACTGCGCTGACCTTCCCGCTGCGCCAAGGGGTGAAATGGCACGACGGCAAGCCATTCACGGCCGAGGACGTCAAATGCACCTGGGACCTGTTGCTCGAAAAGTCGAGCGAGAACTTCGGGTCAATCCCCGCAAATCCTTCTATCGGAACCTCGATCGCGTCACCACCAACGGCGATTACGAGGTCACTTTTCATCTGAAACGGCCGCAGCCGGCGTTTCTGATGGTTCTCGCAACCGGGTCCCAGGGGATCTATCCCTGCCATGTGCCGCCCCACGACATGCACAGTCACCCGATCGGCACGTCCGTTCAAATTCGTCGAGTACAAGCCGAACGAGTCGATCAAGCTGACCCGCAACCCGGACTACTGGAAACCGGGCCGGCCTTATCTCGACGGCATCGAATATACGGTCATCCGCAACGTGTCGACGGCGATATTGGCCTTCGTTTCCGGAAAGTTCGACATGACCTTTCCGTACAACCTGACGGTCCCGCTGCTGAAGGACGTACAGAGCCAGATGCCGCAGGCGATCTGCGAGCTGGCGCCGGACGGCGGCATCAACCGAAACTTGCTCGTCAACCGCGACGTGCCACCTTTTGATAATCCGGATCTGCGGCGGGCGATGGCGCTCAGCCTCGACCGCAAGGCCTTCATCGACATCCTCGGCGAAGGTCAGGGCGAAATCGGCGGGGTTTTGCAGCCTCCGCCCGGAGGGCTGTGGGGCCTGCCGCCTGATCTGCTGAGAGAGCTGCCGGGCTATGACCCAGATGTGCAAAAAAACCGCACGCAGGCCCGCCAGATCATGGAGAAGCTCGGCTACGCGCCCGACAAGCGGCTGAAGGTCAAGGTGTCGACGCGCGACCTCCCGTTCTTCCGGGATGCGGCGGTGATCCTGATCGACCAATTGAAGCAGGCCCATTTCGACGGCGAGCTGGAGACCATCGACACCACCAACTGGTTCGCCAAGATCCGGCGCAAGGACTTCACCGTCGGTCTCAACCTCCAGGGAAGCGGGCCCGACCCCGACCCCAACCTCGATCAGTTTTTCGGATGCGGTTCGAGCATGAACTGGGACGGCTACTGCAACCCGGAGGTCGACAAGCTGATCGAGCAGCAATCGATCGAGGCCGATGTCGATCGGCGCAAGGAGCTGGTCTGGGCGATCGAAAAGCGGCTGGCGGAAGACGGGGCTCGGCCGATCATCTTCTATTCTCGGGGCGCGACGTGCTGGCAACCCTATGTCAAGGGACTGACCATCATGGTCAACAGCATCTTCAACGGCAATCGCCGGGAAGACATCTGGCTCGACAAATAGCGCGCCGCCGCCCAAAGGCGGGATGGCACCGGGGCTTCGGCGGGCGGTCCGCGGGAGGAGTGCAGCCGGGCAAAAATGGCTGAATATCCGTGCCCGATCTCGCCACCGGCTGGTCGTGGAGCGAGGAGGGAACCCAACTAACCTTCCCGTTGCGCCAAGG
>Ga0209526_10001973_pt1 | contig 13773 bp, 10 predicted proteins | sample JacPinW_OM2H0_M1_FD_188566 | JGI IMG/M metagenome (GOLD analysis project Ga0209526, IMG submission 188566) | Forest soil microbial communities from Algoma, Ontario, Canada - Jack Pine, Ontario site 1_JW_OM2H0_M1 (SPAdes) (version 2) | ecosystem: Environmental > Terrestrial > Soil > Boreal... | reverse complement strand
CCCGAGGCGGGTATAGCGCCCGATCCCGCCGCAGACGAGGAGCTGACAGTGGCCCCCGGAGACGAGCAGGAGAAGATAGGGGAAGTCGATATCATCAGTCAGGCGGGCGGTCAGCGCGTGACCTTCGAGGTGGTTGACGGCGAGGAACGGCTTGCCAGCGCCCCAGGCGAGGCCCTTCGCCATCATCGTGCCGACGATCAGACCCCCGATCAGACCGGGCCCCGAGGCAGCGGCCACGCCATCGATCTCGGCGAACGTGACCTCCGCCTCGGCGAGGGCCCGCATTACGACCCTGTCGAGATGATCGAGATGCGCTCGGGCAGCGATCTCGGGCACGACGCCGCCATAGGGCGCGTGCTCCCCGGTTTGCGCTTGGACGAAGTTGGATCGGATCCTCGCGCCTGCGGCCGTTGTAGACGTGACCGCTGCGGCTGTCTCGTCGCAGCTTGTTTCGATGCCGAGGACAATCATGGGTCGAAACGAGGGCGTTCGAAAGGCAGGTCTCCCCCCACGTTCGCCCGGAAACTCAGCCAGGCGGCGCGACCTCGTAGGTTTTCAGCGTCTTATCCGTCGCGGCGTCGACTTCGAGGAGCTTGACGGAATATCCCCACAATGTCGCAGCGTGGCGGATCACTGCGCGGCAGCTCTTTTCCTCGAGCAGCACGCCGTTATGGACATAGTGGGCAAGAATGAGGCAGCGGTCGCCCCTAAGATCGACGTCGACGACCTGGATATCGGGCTCGCGCCGAGAAAGATCATATTGACGGGACAGGGCGCTGCGAATCTTACGATAACCAACATCGTCGTGGATCGCCTCGACCCTGAGCGCCGGCTTGGTGCTATCGTCCGAAACATGAAACAGCCGGAAGCGGCGGATCATCGCCGGGCTCAAATACTGTAGGACAAAGCTCTCGTCGCGGTAGTTCGCCCAGGCGTGACGCAGCACGCCATAGCCGTCGCCCGAGCCGGCAATGTCAGGAAACCATTCTCGGTCCTCGTCGGTCGGCTCCTCGCAGATGCGGCGGATATCGCTCATCATCGCGAAACCGAGCGCGTAAGGGTTAAGGCCGCTGAAACGCGGATCGTCGAAATCCGGCTGGAACACGACACTCGAATGCGAATGCAGGAACTCGAGCATCGAGCCTTCGGTAATCAGGCCTTTGTCGTGCAGCCGCCGCATGATCTCGTAGTGACAAAAGGTGGCGCAGCCCTCGTTCATCATCTGCGTCTGCTTCTGCGGGTAGAAGTACTGCGAGATCAGGCGGACGATACGAACGAGCTCCCGCTGCCAATCCTCGAGCCGTGGCGCCCGTTTCTCGATCAGGTAGAGCAGATTCTCCTCGGGTAGCCCCAGCTCTCGCTTGATCTCCTGGAGCCGTGCTTCGGCTGCGTCGGGGTCTTCCTTGTCCTTTCCGGCACCGGGCACAGTGCGCCACAGATCATTGTAGGTTGCTTCGGAATGTGCCCGCCACTCCTCGGCTCGGCGCCGCTCCTCTGCGAGGTTCGGCTTGGTGCGATGGGCATAGCGGTTGACGCCGTGGTCCTTCAGCGCGTGGGCGGCATCGAGCACCCTCTCGACCGCCTCGGCCCCGTGTCGTTCCTCGCATTTTTGGACGTAATCGCGAGCGAAACTCAGGTAATCGAGGATGCCGTTGGCGTCGGTCCACTGTCGAAACAAGTAATTGTTCTTAAAAAAATGATTATGGCCGAAAGCGGCATGCGCTATTACCAGCGTCTGCATCGTCATGGAATTTTCTTCCATGATGTAGCAGATGCAAGGATTGGAGTTGATGACAATCTCGTACGCGAGCCCTTGCAGCCCCTTGCGATAAAGGGTTTCGTGATAGGCGAAACGCTTGCCGAAGCTCCAATGACGGTACATCAGCGGCAAGCCGACCGAGGCGTAAGCATCGAGCATCTGCTCGGAGGTGATTACCTCTACCTGGACGGGATAGACGTCGAGGCCGAGCTCGTCGAGAGCGATCCGCTCGACAGCGTCGTAGACTTGGCGCAACGCATTGTAATCCCAATTCGGACCGCTGAAGAGAGGGGTCGCGGCTTCGAGTCGCAGCGCAGCAGAAGCAGAATGGGTGTCAGGCACGGACGCCCCCTTTCGAAAACAATTCGTGAAACACCGAGAAGATCTGGGACGGGTCGCTGACCCGGCGCATCACAAAATGCGAATGAGCCGGCGCCACCTCACCATAGGCTCTCCAGAGATCGCTGTCGCGCGACAGACCCGTCAAGCTTCCCCCCATTCCATCACCGACTTCGACATAGGCGAAGTATTGGCAGATCGGAAGCACCTCTCCGCCCAGCAATGTCACGCACCGCCCGCTGTCCGCACCATAATTGTCGCCGTCGGAAGCCTGCGCCGCGTATATGTTCCAACGGTCGGTCGGGTAGCGCGCGCGCGCAATCTCCAGCATCTTTTCAAGGGCGGTTGAGACGACGGTGCCGCCGGTTTCGCGGCTGTAGAAGAATGTCTCCTCGTCCACTTCTTCGGCCGTGCTCGTGTGACGGATAAAGACGATGTCCACGTGACGGTAGCGCCGAATCAGGAAGACGTGGAGCAGCATGAAGAATCTCTTGGCAAGATCCTTCATCGCTTCGGTCATCGATCCCGATACGTCCATCAAGCAGAACATAACCGCTTCGGTATTCGGACGAGGCACTCGGTCGAAACGATTATAGCGGACGTCGAGTGGATCGATATAAGGGATGATCTTGCTACGGTGCTCGAGACGCTCGAGCTCGCGGAGAAGCCTTTCCGCCTCTTCTTCGGCACCGCGGGCACGCGCCTTGTCGATCGCCTCGCGCATGGCTTCGAGCTCCCACGCTTTAGGCCGCCTCAGCGAGATACGGCGCGCCATGCTGTTGCGCATGGTCCGGCGTATGCTGAGGTTCGCCGGGCTTCCGGTAACCGTGTAGCCGGCGCGCTGCAGATCGACCGCGAACGTCTCCTTGAGACTTTTTTTCACCAGATCGGGAAGCTCGAGATCCTCGAAGAACATGTCGAGGAATTCTTCCTTGGACAACGTGAACTCGAACGCGTCCTCGCCAGACCCGTCGGGGCTGCCCTGGGACCCGGAGCGCCCTTCTCCGCCTGTTGGGCGCGGGATCTCGTCGCCCTTCACATACTCCTTGTTCCCAGGAACCACATGCTCGGCCCGGCCGGTGCGCCGGCTATGGTGAAAACTTGGCTCAGCGATCCCGCGCGTGGGGATCGCAACTTTCTCGCCATGGCCGACATCGGCCACCTTGCGCTTGCGCAACGCGTCCTGCACCGCCGACTTGACCTCGGCCCGGGCGCGCGCAAGGAAACGCTGCCGATTGCTAAGGCTCTTGCCCTTCGGGTTCGGACGGCGGTCGACGATATTCATGGCCTCTCCTCCAAGCCGGGGCCTCGATCGTCTACCCCGCCTTGTTCACCCGCATATACCACTCGACGAGGCGGCGAACCTGCCGCTCGGTATAGCCGCGCGACACCATCCGCTCGAGGAAGTCGGCGTGCTTCTTCTCAGTATCGGTGTCCTTCTTGGAGCCAAAGCTGATGACCGGCAGCAGATCCTCGACCTGTGAGAACATGCGCCGCTCAATCACCTCGCGCAACTTCTCGTACGAGGTCCATGACGGGTTCCGTCCGGCATTGTTGGCGCGGGCCCGCAGGGCGAATTTGACGACCTCGTTGCGGAAGTCCTTCGGGTTTGCAATCCCCGCCGGCTTTTCGATCTTTGACAGCTCCTGGTTCAACAGCTCGCGGTTCATCAGCTGTCCAGTATCTGGGTCCTTGTAATCCGAATCCTCGATCCAGGCATCGGCATAGGCGACATAGCGATCGAATAAGTTCTGACCATAATCGGAATAAGATTCGAGATAGGCCTTCTGAATTTCGTGCCCGATAAACTCCGCGTAGCGCGGCGCCAGCTCAGCCTTGATGAAGTTGAGGTACTTCTTTTCGGCATCGTCTGGGAATTGCTCCCGCCAAATTGCCTGCTCGAGCACGTACATCAAATGGACGGGATCCGCCGCGACCTCCTGGGTGTCGAAATTGAACGTGCTCGACAACACCTTGAAGGCGAAGCGGGTGGAAATACCGTCCATTCCCTCATCTACGCCAGCCGCGTCGCGGTATTCCTGTACCGATTTTGCGCGCGGGTCGGTGTCCTTCAAGCTTTCGCCGTCATAGACCCGCATCTTCGAATACAGGTTCGAGTTCTCATGTGGCTTCAATCGAGATAGCGTACTAAAGCGCGCGAGAATATCCAAGGTTGATGGCGCGCATGGCGCTTCGGACAACTCACTGTTCTGGAGTAGCTTCTCATAAATCTTGCGCTCTTCGGTACCACGCAAGCAATACGGTACCTTTATCACGGAAATTCGATCGATAAATGCCTCGTTGTTTTTGTTATTCTTGAAGGTCTGCCATTCGGCCTCGTTCGAGTGGGCGAGGACAATGCCCTGGTAGGGGATGCCGCCGATGTTCTCGGAACCGACATAATTTCCTTCCTGCGTCGAGGTGAGCAGGGGGTGCAGCATTTTGATGGGCGCCTTGAACATCTCGACGAATTCGAGAAGCCCCTGGGTCGTGCGGTTCAGTCCGCCCGAATAGGAATAGGCGTCGGGATCGTTCTGGCTGAAAAACTCGAGCTTGCGGATATCGACCTTGCCGACGAGGCTCGACACGTCCTGGTTGTTCTCGTCGCCGGGCTCGGTCTTGGAGATGCAGATCTGCTTGAGGCGCGAGGGCTGCAGTCGGACGACGCTGAATTTGGTGATGTCGCCACCAAATTCCTCGAGCCGCTTGACCGCCCAAGGCGAAATTGTCCCGGTCAGACGCCGCAACGGGATCCCATACCGGTTTTCGAGTTCGGAGCCGAGAGTCACCGGATCAAACAGACCAAGCGGGCTTTCAAAGACCGGGCTGATCTCCTTGCCGGCCTTGAGCGCGAAGACCGGCTCCTTTTCCATCAGCTGCTTCAGGCGCTCGGCAAGCGAGGATTTGCCGCCGCCGACCGGACCAAGCAGATAAAGGATCTGCTTGCGTTCCTCGAGCCCCTGCGCGGCGTGCCGGAAAAACCCCACGATCCGTTCGATCGTCTCCTCCATACCGAAGAAGTCGGCGAACTCGGGGTAGACCTTTATGGTCCGGTTCATGAAGATACGGCCGAGACGCGGGTCCTGGCTGGTATCGACCATCATCGGTTCGCCGATTGCACGGAGCATGCGTTCGGCTGCGCCCGCATAATACGACGGATCATCGGAGCACTTACCGAGATAATCCTCGAGCGAGAGCTCGACCTCTCTGCGGTTCTCGTATAACCGTGAATAGAGGCCAAAAATTCCGTCATCGAATTTCATGTCTCACCTCAACCGATGCCCCGTGGTCAACCGATGCCCCGCGGTCAACCCCTAGCTTCACGTCCACTTTACCAGAGAACGATGGAGCCCGACGAACGTTTCGCCGGGTTCCTGTAGTTCGTTGTAAGCCCCGGTAAAAAATCCTTGGTTACATCCCACCCCCGAGTGCGCATCTGCGGGGTATTCTGGGCTCTGCTGCAATCCTCGGGTTGGGCCGCCGCCATCCTCAGAGAAGCCCCACGCCCATCCGCATCCACGCCGATTGACGCTGCCCGCCATTATGGCAACGCTTTGTGGCGAGAGTGCGAACGTACTGCGAGGGTCCGCAACACGTCGTGACCCGCTTGGAGATTCCCGCCCTTCCGATGCGCCAAGGCGCCGCGGATCAACAACATATTGTGGTCGACTCCAAAATTCTCCTCAGCATATATTAGATTGCCCGAAAACCCAATAGAAATGTAAGTTAACATTGGCAATGCCAAACTGCCCAGTACCCAGGGCGGTAGCCACCGGTGCCATGAGGCCCATATTTCCGCGGCGTTCTGCCGCAGCGCGGTAGGATCTGCGCCCCTGCGACAACCACCGCGTTCTCTGCTGATGCGTCGGGCCGGATAAAGAGAGTACGGTTACGATCGCGCTTCCGATAGTGCCCCACGGTGCCGCGGATCCCGGTTAGGACCGAGGTATTCTTCGCGATCCTTCCCCACCCAGAACGTACCAGGGCTACTGAGCTGGGCCGGTGGGCTGTACGCCCACCGAGTGCTCGATCCCTGCGATCGCGTCCGGACTGCGGTTGGGCGATTTCGCCAGCTTGGCGTGGGACCACCAGTTCCAAGCCAACGCCTCCGCTAATTGGTTGGCAAGGCAACCATAGCTCGCATCAGTCATATGCAGCCCGTCGGGACCGATCATTGCTGCCGGCGCGAGCTGACGCGTACGGTCCCATTCCTTCATGATCTCGAACCGGTGGAAGAGCCCGACATAGGTGCGAAGGGCGATCTCCGCAATCAGTCGCTCCATGTCAGCAGAAGCTCGCCGTGCGAGAACCCGCGGGGCATATTGCAGATCCATCAGGACAACGTCGATCCCATGGTCCTTCATCACAGCGACGCCGCGCCGGATCAGCTGTTCATCCGCCGACACGTCATCACGCCGAAGCACGGCGTTCGTACCGACCTGCCAGATGACCAGATCGGGATGCTCGGCGATGACATCCCGGTCGAGACGGATCAGTTCCTCCCCGACATCCTGGCCACCGACGCCGTGATTGACGACCCTTATGTCGACGCCCGGAAAGCGGTCCGCCAACTCCTGCTCAAGGCGGCTCGGATAGTTCATCGCCGGGGAGCTCGCCCCGACACCCTGGGTCGAGGAAGACCCCATCGCGACAATTGTCACAGGCCTTCGTGCCTCGATCCGCGACGCGGTGCGATCAAGCGCTGCGTCGATTGCGGATAGCACCGGTGGCGCGGCGCAGCTCGGGGTGACAGACGCCGAGCTGGTGGTTGTCGAGGGATCGGCAAGCGCCGCACCGCTCGACCCGAGGGCTGCCATGACCGCCCCAGCTAGGATCCCGATCCTGCAAGAGCGGGTCACCGGAGCGCGATCCGTATCGCGTCCGCCAGTTTGGCGGCGATGCACTCGTAAACGTTGGCGGCAAGGCTTGCCCGCTCGTCTTTCGCAACGCCGTCGAAATTGAACACGTTCTGCTCGCTCCAATAGCGCATCATCTCGAAGCGCGGAAACACGGTTACGTCATTGACATCGCCGATTCTGTGAAGCGCGTTCAAATAACGTTCGAAGTCGATGACGGTCGCGGTGCTGTGAGAGAATTGCATATCGACAAGCATGATGTCGATGCCGCGCGCCTTGAGGTCGTCGATCCCGGTTTGCAAGGTCGCCGCGAAATCGTCGACGCCGACCCCGCGAACAGCGTCGGTTGTGCCGGTTTCCCAGATCACCAGAACCGGGTCTTCGGCGATGACATCGCTGGAAAACCGCTCCAGCATCTGCTGCGCCGTTTGCCGCGGCACCCCCCTGTTGACCACGGTGATCGGAGAGGAGGGGTACCAGCGGGCAAGCATCTCCTGCAGACGGTGCGGGTAGGCAAGATCCGAGGAACCCGCAGCCAAGCCGGTGGTCGAAGCCCCGCCGATCGCGACGATCTTGACTGGCTCACCGGCGTGCAGCCGTTCGGCCAGATGGGGCAGCTTGTCGTCGACTTGCATAAGCTCGTCGGGAACGTCGCACCCTCCGGCACCGCCCAAGGCGAGGGGGAAGGGAGGGAGCACCGCTACGGCCAGACTGCCTGCGAAGAACAACCCCGTCAACGCCAACCTGCCGGCTAGGCATCCCCCTAACATATGTCGACGCGATTGCCGCGATCGTAGCCGGCCGCGGCGGTTGCCGGCCTCGCCACTCGACCCATGGTTTCATACCAATCGATCACTCTCGCAGTAAGGCACATCGCGAGAATGCCGGCAAGATTAACGCCGAGTTGGAAACCAATGGCTGCGTTGTATTCGGAAAGCACAAAATGCCCAAACGCCGAAAGCAAAATCCCGAGGCAAAAGATCGCCAGAGAGTGCTGACCGCAAAGGATCATCGGTTTGGCGGCCGCCGAACGCAGGAGCGCGGTGTCGGGTGGCACCAGGGTGGCGATCACCACCATGAGGGCGAAAAACGGAACGAGCCGGATCGGGGACAAGTTGCTCTTGTTGACTGGCCAGAGCTCCTTCAGAAAAAAGCCGGGAAACGCGTCCCAGACCCCGTGGATCGTCCAACTCAGCTTGACCACGAGACCCACCACGACGACGAAGACTGCTATCGGCAGGACGGCATGTTCCAAGCGCGACCACCGGGGCCGCCATCCAACCCCAAGCCCCAGTCCAGCCCCAACGATGAAGACGAATTGCCAGGCAAGCGGATTGAAATACCAGACGTGACCCTCCGGATAGGCCGGCACCGAGAGGTTGGTGATCTGCACGAGAAGATAAAGGAGGAAGGACGGGATCAACACCATCAGCGGCTGTAGCCGCAGGCCGAACAGGATCACCGGAAATGTGACCAGGAGCAGGATGTACAGCGGTAGGATGTCGAGAAAGGTCGGTTGAAACTCGAGCAGGAGCGCCTTGACGATCGCTACATGCGGCTCGTCAAGAAAGTCGCCGACCCGCATCTCCTCATTGTACATCGGGTTGTTGAACGTGGTGACCGTGTACGACACCTCGGCGATGAAGATCACGAAGAGGAAGATGTGGGCGACATAGAGTTGCCAGGCGCGGCTCAGGATCCGGGCCGTGGCGTAGAGCGGCCCCTGCAATGCGAGCGTTCGACCATAGACAAGTGCTGCGGTGTAACCCGAGATGAAGATGAACACTTCCGCCGCGTCAAAAAACTGAACCGCTTGGATGGTGAAATAGCTGAAGATGTTCTCCGGGATATGATCGATAAATATGAAGATCAGGGCGAGGCCGCGAAAGAAGTCGAGGCGAAGATCGCGCGATGCAGCAGGCACGGCTGATCTCTGAAACCATGACGAGAGTGGCAGCAACGCTGCGCGGAGCAATGTAACAAAAGCCCCGAGCCCCGTCGATGCAGCGCGGCACCGCGGGTTTCCGGCGCTGATCAGAAGGAGGAGCAGGCGTGACGAGCAGCGAAATTCGCCATGTTGCGGTGATCGGAACCGGCACGATCGGTGCGAGCTGGGCGGCTTTTTTCCTGTCGCGGGGCCTTGCGGTTGCGGCCAGCGATCCGGCGCCGGCGGCTGAGGACTTCGTGCGCAGGTTTGTCGCCGCTGCCTGGCCGGCGCTCGTCAGCCTCGGCGGCGTCGAGGCGATTCCGGAACACCGCCTCAGCTTTCATGCGCAACCCGAGGAGGCGGTGGCCGAAGCGGAATTCGTCCAGGAGAATGCCCCCGAGCGCGCGACGCTCAAACGGCAGCTGCTGCACCGGATCGATGCTGTCCTGTCGCCATCGGTCATCATCGCATCGAGCTCTTCCGGCCTGCTGATGAGCGATCTGCAAAGAGATTGCCGCTATCCCGAACGCTGCGTTATCGGGCATCCGTTCAACCCGCCTCATCTCGTGCCGCTGGTCGAGGTTGTCGCGGGCGCGCAGACGGCACCGGTGGCTGTCGAGCGCGCGCTCGCGATCTATGCGGCGCTCGGCAAGCGGCCGATACACATCCGACGCGAGGTCAAGGGGCACGTCGCCAACCGGCTGCAGGCGGCCTTATGGCGGGAGGCGGTCCATCTCCTCGCCGAGGGCGTCGCCAATGTCGCCGACATCGACACGGCGATCAGCGAGGGACCGGGCTTGCGATGGGCGCTGATGGGCCCGCATCTGACTTTCCATCTCGCCGGCGGCATGGGCGGGATCAGCCACTTCCTCGATCAGTTCGCCGGCCCCATGGAAGACTGGTGGCAGGACCTCGGCCGTCCCGAGCTGACCACATCGGTAAGAGAGAAGATCGTTTCCGGGGTGCAGGCGGAAACCGCCGGACGCAGCATAGAGGAGTTGGCGGACGAGCGGGATCGGTTGCTGATCGAGATCATGGCGCTGAAGCGCGCCCACCAGGAGCCCTGATCGGGTTCAGTCGGGCGAAGCGACACTCGGGCCCACCCGAAACGAAGCCTCCGTTTTCCGGCGGATCTCATCGAGCGACACATCGGGCGCCAGCTCCGTCAGCGTCATTCCCCCGCCATCGATCGTGAAGACGCCGAGATCGGTGATCACCGTGTCGACCACCCCCTTGCCGGTCAACGGCAAGGTGCACTGCCGCAGCAACTTAGGCTCGTTCCGGGCGGTGTGCTCCATCAGGACGATGACGCGCTTGACGCCGGCGACGAGGTCCATGGCCCCACCCATCCCCTTGACCATCCGGCCCGGGATCATCCAGTTGGCGAGATCGCCATTCTCCGCCACCTGCATCGCCCCGAGGATCGAAAGGTCGATATGGCCGCCGCGGATCATCCCGAAGGATTGCGCGCTGTCAAAGTAGCTGGTCGTCGGCAGTTCGGTAATCGTCTGCTTGCCGGCATTGATCAGATCTGGATCCTCTTCGCCCTCGAACGGAAACGGGCCCATGCCGAGCATGCCGTTCTCGCTTTGCAGCTGAACCGTGATCCCCGGCGGGATGAAATTCGACACCAAGGTCGGGATCCCGATGCCGAGATTGACATAGAAGCCGTCCTGCAGCTCTGCCGCAGCGCGGCGCGCCATATCGTCGCGTGACCAGGCCATCTCGCTCCCTCCTCGACGTCAATTGCCCCGCTTGCGCACCGTGCGTTGCTCGATGCGCTTGTCGAATAATGGACCGTGCACGATCCGCTGGACGAAGATACCGGGCGTATGGATGTGGTCGGGGTCGATCGCCCCGGCGTCGACCAAAGTCTCGACCTCCGCCACCGTGACCCGCCCGGCGGTCGCCATCACCGGATTGAAGTTGCGCGCTGTCTTGCGATAGACGAGATTACCCTCCCGGTCGGCCCTCCAGGCGTGGATGATCGCGAGGTCCGCGACAAGGCCGCGCTCCATCACATACCTCTCGCCGTCGAACTCGCGGATTTCCTTGCCCTCCGCAATCAGGGTTCCGACGCCCGTCTTGGTAAAGAAGGCGGGAATGCCGGCGCCCCCGGCTCGGATCCGCTCCGCCAGGGTGCCCTGCGGATTGAACTCGAGCTCGAGCTCGCCGCTCAGATAGAGGTCGGCGAAAAGCTTGTTCTCACCGACATAGGACGAGATCATCTTGCGGATCTGGCGGCTCTCGAGCAGCAGACCGAGCCCGGCGCCGTCGATCCCGGCATTGTTCGAGATCGCGGTCAGCCCGGTGACCCCGGAATCCCGGATCGCGGCGATCAGCAGCTCCGGTATGCCGCAAAGGCCGAACCCTCCCGCCATGATCGTCATGCCGTCTCGCAACAGTCCGGCGAGCGCGGCATCGGCGTCAGGGTAGACTTTATTCATGAGGTGCTCCTGCACAAACCAGGCGGCTGATCATACCCCCGTCGTCAATTTCGGCCACCCTGTCGCGGCGCTTCCGCCGCCAGGCCTAGCCGCTGTCGCGTCGCGCCATCGACGACGCCATTGACGTTCATCCCGTTCTGCTTCTGGAAACGCGCGACCGCGGCAGCGGTCGGCGAATTGTAGACGCCGTCCTGCTCGACCGCGACTTTCGCCCCCGATAGGGCGCGCTGGATGCTCTTCACATCGTTGCCTTGCATCGGCGGGTCGGAAGGCCTCAGCACCCGCGGTTGGGCCGCCTTCGCCTCCGCTCCATCGAACCATGCGCTTACATCATTGCCGTTGATCGTGATCCATTTCGGCGGAGCCGAAGCCAAGTGGAAATCGAGCCGCGGAGACCCGTCTGGTGCTTTTTCCTCGACCCCGAGCTCTTTGAGCACAGGAAGGTATTCGGCGAAGGGTATCCCGGCACCCAGCTTCGGGATGGCGTCGAAGCCGCGAACGACCAAATCACCTGCTGCGGTATAACCCTTGGGCGCGAGAGGCGATCCCGTTGCTTCGGCCGTCAGATCGACCCCGACATCCTCGGTGTCGACTGCAATGTCGTAAATATGAAAGGTCGGGTTCAGCATCGCCACGGCGCCGAGCACCTGTTGCATACCTTGCTGCTTTTTCTGTTGGCTCTCATCCTCCTTCGTCCCGCTTTCGGCGGCCATCGCACCCACCGCCTGGAGCAGCTTGCGGAGTGCCTGCGTGCTCAGATCCCCAACACCAAGATCGAGGACGACCCGGTGTGGCACTTTCGTTTCCTCGAGGAGCGATGGAGCAAGGTCGAGGCCCTCATGGCGTATGCTGAATCGGATCGAAGCTTTTTCGGTATCGAGCCCGGTTATCTCAGTCGTGGTTCCAGCTTTGGCGAGCGACACGAGCGCCTCTCCGGTCACGCTGCGGACGGTCAGGCCGTCCAGCGCGAGCTCACCCCGCATCGTACCAAACGGTGCCGCGATCGTCGGGAGGACCGCCAAGAAGGCAGCGCCGCGCGCTTCCGGCGGCTGGCTGTCGTCGTTTTGCAATGTCTCGATCGCCTCGCGGAGCTTATCGAGCTCGTCAAGCCTCCGACCGTCGCTGTTGCCTTTGAACACGATCCGATTGATGCCGCCGCCGACCGGTCCCTGAGGGATAAAATATGCAATTTCATTCACCTCAAATTCAACTGGTCCGCTCCAACCACCATCCGGCTCGCCAACCAATTTCGATGCCATTGAGATCGGCCCAACGCTGACCCACGCGCCGGTTTTTGGCTGATCGATGCGAGTGCCGGCGATCTTGATGGTTGTTTCCCGGCCGCGTCCGGAACCCGCCTCGACTAAGGTGTTGGCGCTCGCATCCTTCAGCGCGATTTTGGTTTCGGTACCATCGGCTTCGCTGAGCGTCATCTCCTTCGGCAGCGACAGAGCCAATTCGATCAGCTTGCCATCCTCCCTCTGCCCGATCTGTCGGATCTCGACGCGGTCCAGAGTGAGATGGCCGACTTGTTGCGCTGCGAACGAAAGGCGCGCATTGGCGATCACCGCAACGAGCGCGCCGCCTTCTCGGCGGATCTCGTAGGGATCTGAACCGGCCCATTTAACCACGCCATTTGAACTAGCCTCGAGCCGGCCGAGGAACGCATCGATCTCCGCCTTGAAACGGTCCAGATCCGGTTCTTCCCCCCGTGCGGGCGTCGCCAGAGCGAGGCCGACAATGATGGCGGTAACCGCTGATCTGAGCCACGATGCTGAATTCATCCACCGATGTCCCATATGCGTCCGGGCCTAGCTCCCGATATCATAACGCGGTGTCGCTAACGAACCTCGAACCTTCATGCGACCAGCTCGCCAGGGACTTTATCCCTTGCGGCTTTAAGGGAATGTCTTCGTTGCGAGAACCTGGAGTGGAACTCAGACCGGCAGCAAAGAGCATTCCGCAGGACTGGGCTTCACTGGCTCGCTATCTCGCCCGGTCCGGCATGGTACTTGGGCCGGCCCCGCCACAGCAATTCGCCGGCGGGTTCGGCAATCTCAACTATCTGATCGAGGTCGACGACAAACCGGCGGTCTTACGCCGGCCGCCGAACGGGCCGCTACCGCCCGGAGCCAATGACATGGCGCGCGAATACCGCATCCTGTCATCGCTATGGCGGGCTTACCCGCTGGCGCCCCGGGGCTTGCTCTACTGCGCTGAGCCGGGCGTGCTGGGCGCCCCATTCCAGATCATCGAGTACCGCCCGGGGATCGTCATCCGCGACACTCTGCCGCCCGGTTTGGCCGGCCGCCCGGAGGTCGGCGCGGCTCTGAGCCGGCAATTGGTCGAGAGCCTCGCCATGTTGCACGCCGTCGACCCAGCGCAAATCGGCTTGGGGCACTCGGCCGTCCCGCGGGGTTCCTCAACCGAACCGTCGAGGGCTGG
>Ga0209526_10001971_pt1 | contig 13775 bp, 10 predicted proteins | sample JacPinW_OM2H0_M1_FD_188566 | JGI IMG/M metagenome (GOLD analysis project Ga0209526, IMG submission 188566) | Forest soil microbial communities from Algoma, Ontario, Canada - Jack Pine, Ontario site 1_JW_OM2H0_M1 (SPAdes) (version 2) | ecosystem: Environmental > Terrestrial > Soil > Boreal... | reverse complement strand
GCGGCAGCCACAAAATACCGGATTGATCTCAGGTCCATAGTCCCCCCTCACGAGACACCCGCGCCGTCCGGCACCCGATGATCACCCCCTCCCTCGGCACACTGGCGTGTGTACGGCCCATGGTGTCGCGTCGCCGCAGTATGCTCCATACGGCCCCGCGGCCTCCAGAGGTCTTGCGCGGGATCGGGGTGGGCAAGGGGCGCCGCCATCATTGCTGCTGATTGGTTTATCACAATAAGTAGATAGACACCGGCGCGCCGAGTGGCCATGGTCGCGGTAACCGCCACGGGCCGAAACCCTACTCAAACACAACCCCGATGCGCTCATCGTTGAGCCAGCACACAGCGCTCCCTGATTGGGACGAGAGTGTCGATGTCGCCGTGATTGGATCCGGGGGAGCGGGTCTGACGGGCGCGGTGATCGCTGCTCGAAACGGGCTTGCGACCACGGTGTTTGAGAAGGCGGCTGTCTGGGGCGGCACGACAGCTCTGTCCGGCGGGGCGGTCTGGGCGCCGGCGAACCGGTTGCAACAGGAGGCCGGCGTTGCCGACTCCATCGAGTCCGCCGCAGCGTACCTGAGTGATGTGGTCACGGACCTCGGGCCTGCGACCGCCCCCGATCGCCGCATGGCGTACCTGGCCAATGCCCCCCGGATGGTCGATGCCCTGATCGAGGAGGGCATGCGATGGCGGGTCGATCGCCAGCCTGACTATCTTGCCTCTGCGCACGCGCACAGGAGCCGGGACCTGGATCCTGAATTGTTTGATTTGAAGCGACTGGGTGTTTGGCGCCGGAGCATGCGCCGAAATCCGTTGCCGTTCGCGATGACGCTGAATGAGATTCCGGACGTGGGGCGCGCGTTCAGTGGATTCTCGAGCGCCGCCACCATGGCCCGCATCATCGCCCGGCAGTGGATGGCGCGGGCACTGTGCCGGGATCCGGTGGGCTGCGGGGCGAGTCTCATTGCGCAGCTGATGAACCTCGTTCAGCGCCGCTCGGTGAAGGTCCATCTGTCGTCGCCTTTGCGGGAACTCGTCATGGTGGACGGAGCGGTGCGCGGCGTCGTCATCGAGCAGTCCGGCACACTGCGGCGGGTTCAGACCCGGGCCGGGGTGCTGTTGGCGGGGGGCGGCTTTGCGCACGCCAGAGGGCTCCGCCAGCGCTCTCAGGGGGTCGATGGCCGGCTGTCTTCGGCGAGCCCGGATGACACCGGGGACGTGATTGAAATGGCCACGGGGCTCAAGGCGATGACCGCGCTGATGGACCAGGCCTGGTGGGCGACAAGCTTTCTCTATCCGGGTGATGTACCGGGATTTTTTCAGTGGGAGCGCGCGCTGCCGTTTTCACTCGTGGTGGACTCTCGCGGGGAACGGTTTGCCAATGAGTCCGGCGACTACGATAGTTTTGCGAAGGCCATGCTCAAGCGGGGGATCCAAACGGCGTGGCTCATCCTGGATGCGCGCCACCGGCGACGCTATACCTTCGGCGGCATGCGTCCCGGGAGAACGCCGCAGGCGATGTTTGACAGCGGATTCTTCCTCAAGGCGCCGACGCTGTCCGCCCTAGCCCGCCTGTGCAACATCGAACCGGCAGCGCTGACCGCGACCGTGGAACGCTTCAATGCGTTCGCAGATCGCGGGAAGGACGAGGATTTCGGGCGCGGCGACAAACCCTATGACCGTCACTGGGGGGATCCGACTGTCAGGCCCAACCCGAACCTGGCGAGGGTGGCGCGCGCCCCCTTCCTCGCGACCCGGATTCACGTCGGGGACCTGGGCACCCGGGGCGGGTTGGTCACCGATTCGAACGCCCGCGTCCTCTTGCAGGACGGCGCCCCCGTCCAGGGGCTGTATGCGGCCGGCAACTGCACCGCTGCCGTTGTAGGTTTAGCCTACCCGGGTCCGGGCGTAACGCTGGGCCCGGCGATGACGTTCGCTTATATCGCAATGCAACACGCCGCTTCCAACGCGAGATCGAGGGCGAGGGAACCTCGAGCGGAGAGCTTCATGCCGCTCGAGGGGCAGGTGCTATGATCAACAAACCATTTTCGATCATGGCGTCGAGCTGCCACGTGGAATTACGTCAATTCCGCTATTTCGTCGCGGTGGCCGAGCAGCTTCACTTTGGACGGGCGGCTGCGCGAATGAACGTCGTGCAGGCCGCCATCAGCCAGCAAATCAAACGTCTCGAGGAGGAGATCGGCACCGAGTTGTTCGACCGCTCGGGCACCGACGTGCGGCTCACTGAGGCGGGCCGGCAGATGTTGCAGCAATGCCGCCGCCTGCTCGCGCAGACCGAGCAGGTGCTGCGAGTGGTCAATCTGGTTGGGGCGGGGGAAAAAGGCCGGCTCAACTTCGGCTTCGTCGACAACGCCATCTGCGGGCTGTTACCGCCTCTGGTACGGGAGTACCGGCGGCTGTATCCCGAAGTTCACGTCACCTTCCAGACGCTCGACCGCAACGAGCAAACGGATGCGTTGGAGTCTCACAAGCTCGACCTGGGGTTACTGCCGGGACCTGTTTCCGAGCCGGGACTGCAAAGCGAGACGTTCGTGTCATCCTTACTCGTTGCCGCCCTGCCGAGCGGCCATGCGCTGGCAAAGCACCCGTCACTGAGATTGGAGCAGCTCGCGAACGAGCCGTTTCTCCTCTTTCCGCCCTCGGCCCGCTCACGCTTTCTGGAGGTGATTCTCGACGCTTGTACCGATGCGGGATTCGTGCCGCGTGTCGTGCAGGAGGCTAACCACATGCACACGCTGTTGGCTCTGGTGCATGCGGGTTTCGGGATCACGTTGATCCCTCGTTGGGTGGCGCGTGAGGGGCCGGACGTTGTTTTCCGACCCGTTGTCTGCTCCGCGCCACCTTACGAGCTGGTGTTCGCCTGGCGACGGGAGCACTCCAACAAGGCGGTCGATCGCTTCCGCGACTGTTCTCACCGGCTGGCTTCCGACCTGAAGGAATAGGTCGTGATCAACGCATCAGAATAGATTGCTGGCGCGGTGGAATCTCCCGCCTGAGAATGGCGTGAGCGCTCTTGCGAGCGAACCTCATCTGCCGGAGCTAACAACATGTCGCGAAGCACCGAAGAGATCATCAAAGATCACGTTCGATACATGACGAGCGATGTCGAGAACTGGCTGGGATTGCTCGCAGAGGATGTGGTGTTTGAATTTCCGTTCGGCCAGTCGGTCGGTGCGGCGACCGTCAACGGCAGGCAGGCGGCAGGGGACGCCGTGCGTGGGTTTCTGGGGCTGTTCGAGCACCTGGATCTGTCCTTAATCACCGTTTACCGGCTGCGTGACGACTCGGAGGCGTTCGCCGAATTTGAAGGCTCAGGCCGTGTACGCTCCAACGGCAATGAGTACCGGCAAAAGTACCTGGCCTACATCCGATGTGATGGCGGCAAAATCGTCCACATCAAAGAGTACTTCGATCCTCACGCGGTGAAGAGTGCCCTCGCGTTGAGCTGATCCCGCCTGACGGCACAGAGGATCCTCCGTGCGCGCACGGACGTATTGTTCAGATGCAGATCGGGCTGTACGAACGGCATCAGAAAGTTCAGCGCGTAGCGATCGAAGAAGACGATGCCGATGTTCAGACTGAGCAGCACCACCACCCATCGCTGATAAGCCGCGCTGGGCTGACCTCCAGCGAGGGGCGAGGGCGTCATCGGACGGTCGCGCACGTTGTTCGGAATAGGATCCACGGAGCGATTCAGGCGTTCCAGGCCCGGTCAGGCGGGGACAACACGCGAGGTTGGGCTGCGGAGCGGTTTGGCCGACCCAATCCGAGCAACAGCAAGGCTGCCAGGGTCACAATGCCAACAATTCCCCAAAGTAGTGGGGTGTAACCCCCGAGGCGATCAAATCCCTGGCCCAGGAGGAGTGACCCGACGGGAGGCCCCAAACTGTACGCTGCGCCCAACATCCCGTAGATCGTGCTGTAGGAGCGTAGGCCGAAATAACTGCGCGTCGCGTAGGGCAGCAGGTCCCCGTCGAATCCGGTGGCCGCGGACAGCAGGCCAATGCCCGCGAACAGCGGGTATCCTGTGGCGCCAGTTGCCATAAAGGAGACCCCGAGCGCTGCTCCAAACAAGAAGGTTGCCCCGATCCAGCGTGCGTCCAGATAGTCGAGGAGGAACCCTCCTGCAAAGCGGGCCCCTGCCAGGGTCAGTCCGTAGAAGGAGAACAGGCCGGCAGCCTGTTCGGGACTGTATCCGCGGTCGGTGAGGAAGGCCGTGAGATGAATGCCCAGCCCGGTGATAACTGTGATCGACAGGAAGATGCACAGAGCCAATTGGTGAAAGATCCGGCTCCGCAAGGCTTCAGCGACGGTCATGCCGTTGGACACATTCACCGCGTCGAGCTTCTCAGGCGCGCTTCGACGAGCGACCCTGATGTGCGGGAGCAAGAGCGCGTTCGGCACGCCCACCAACACAATGAACACGGCCAGAGTGCGATAGATCCCGCGCCAACCATAAGTGTGGGCGAGGGACTGCACAACAAGCGGCACGAGGGCGGTCCCCAGGCCGATGCCGATCATCGCGATACCCAGGCTCAAACCCAGGCGGCGGTCGAAGTACTCGGGGAGGATGGCGAGGTAGGAGTATTGTGACACGCCGCATCCCACGAGGCCTGCGGCAAAGCCGCACACCACGGCGACGCCGAACATCGGCGCGTATGACAAACAAAACAGCGTGGCGGGAAAAGCCACGCTGGAGACGAGGATGACCCGGCGCACACCGTAGTGCTGGATGAGCCGGCCGACGATGGGGGCGCCGACTGCAATACCCAACAGCCCCGCTGCGATCAACGCCGAGACCTGTCCGCGCGTCCACGAGGTGTCCTTCGCGATGGGCACCAGGAGTACGGCCGTTCCCGAGGCGAAGATCGGCACGACGCTGAGGGTGAGTCCGACGACGCAGGCGAACAGCGTTCGCAGCGCTCCGGGTCGCAGGCGCGTCACGGGGCCGGTCTCAACTTGAGTACCCGATCCGCGTTGCCATGCGCGATCTTCTCCCGATCGGCGTGTGACAGTGGCAGTGCATCCAGGAGGAACCGCCCCTGGGCGTTGCGATGATAGGGATAGTCGACGCTGAACATGATGCGATCGGCGCCGAAGGTGGTGAGGGCGTTGAGAAAGGGTGAGACGGTAAAGACACCGGCGGTGGTGATGTACACGCGGTCGGTGATCACCTTGCTGATCGGCGTGGTGAATCCGGCTCGCTCCATGAGCACGTCATCGGCCCGTCCCAGGATGAAGGGCAACATCTCCCCCATGTGGCCGACAATGATGGTGAGTTTGGGGTGGCGTTCGAACGTGCCGGACAAGGCCAGCCGGAACACGTGAATCGCGGTTTCTGAATGCCAACCGAAAACCCCGGACCCGAGGAGGGGGCCGGCAAGCCCCGGTAGACCGGCGTAGTAGATGTCATACACCGGCTTGGGTGGGATGTTGGGATGGATATAGATGGGCACCTCGAGCCGGGCTGCGGTCTTCAAAATCGGGTCGAAACGCGGATCGTCCAGAAATCGATGCTCGGTCAACCCGTTGACCATGGCGCCGCTGAAACCCAGCTCGCGGATGGCCCGCTCGAGCTCCTCCGCGGCCGCTTGCGGCTCGCGCATCGGCAGGTGGGCGAAGCCGCCAAAGCGCGTGGGATGTTCGCGCACGGCCTGGGCCAGCCGGTCGTTGGTCGCCTGCGCGAACTCGATCCCTTCGGTGCCGTCCAGCAGGTCCGCACCCGGGAGCGTTGCCGAGATGACCTGTTGGGTGATGCCGTGCGCGTCCATGTCCTTCAGGCGAGTTTCCCCCAAATCGCCCAGCTTGTTGCGCCGCTCCGCCGTAAACCCCGGATTGGTGGAGGGGTCGAACTTCGCCTCCACCAGAGAGGGAACTAGAAAATGCTCCTCGAGTGCTACAACACGCATGGTCGACTCCGGCTCATCGAACGGATCAATCCGGCCAGCTGCCTTGCAGGGGCGGGGACATGTGCCGTTCGACGCCTTGCTCGGGCTTGCGGTCGGTCAGGATCGGAATGACATCGCGGAAGGCGCGCTTGATGCGGGTCTCCGGGTCCGTCCAGACATCGATAACATAGCTGCCTTCGGAAGCGAGCGCGCGTTGGATAGCAGGAACGATGTCATCCGCGTTCGTGACCTTCTCGCCGTTCACGCCGAGAGCTTTCGCGACGGCGACAAAATCCGTGGTCTCGGGCAGATCCACCCATGGGTTCTGGATACCCCACAACTTCATGCCCTGGCGGTTCGCGTACAGACAATGGTTGTTGTCGATAATGACAATGATCTTGATCTTCTGTTCAGCGAGGGTCGAGAGCTCCATGGCATCGTAGTAGAAGCCGCCGTCGCCGTGATAACAGACCACCGTCCGATCCGGGGCCGCAAGCTTCGCTCCGGCGGCAATCGACAGGCCGGCGCCGAGTGACTGGTAGCGACCTCCCACGATCATCGGTGTTGACTCGTCATAGCGGAAGGCGCGATAGAGCATGTACGCCTGGCCGCCCGAGTCGCCCACGACGATCGTTCCCTTGGGCAGGGTGTCGGACATCTTCTTCAACAGGTGGTACTGGTTGATCGGGCGGCCCCCGTCCCTGCTCAAGGTATCGAGGTACTGTTTCCATTCGCGTTGGCCCTCGGCCACCTGGGCGCGCCGGGTTTTGGCCGTCTCCTCACCGACGAACGTCGCGCCACGTGCTTTGGCGCCGGCGTGCAGTTGCCTCAGCACTGTTTTGGCATCAGCCGCGACACCCAAGGAGGGTTGGAAGATCTTGCCGAGCTGATTCGGATCAATATCGATGTGGATGACATTGGCGGGCTTGGCCAGATTCCAGGCCCCGGTGGTCATCTGCGAGAACGTGGTGCCAATGGCGATCCACAAGTCGGCATCCTGCACCAAGGTGTTGGCTGCGACCCAGCCGAAGGAGCCGACCACGCCACCGAACAAGGGGTGATTGTCTGCCAGCAGCCCACGTCCACCCCAGGAGGTTGAGACCACGGGAACCTGTACGGCTTCGGCGAATGCCTGCAGCTCTGCGGCCGCTGTGGCGTGTTGGACGCCGGCGCCGGCAAGAATGACAGGACGTTTGGCCGAACGGATCGCCTCCAGAACACGATCGATGACCTCGGGGGCCGCTCCCGGAGGCTCCGGCAAGGTGAGCGGCTCGACGGGGCAGCTGGTGGAGCTAATCAACACCTGAAACGCAAAATCCAGAATGCTCGGGCCCGGGCGGCCGGTGCTCGCCTGGATAACGGCCTGACGAACCGCAAGGGGTGCATCGTCCGCGACGACGAGCTTGCGCGCATATTTGGTGAGTGGCTTCAACGCCGGGAAGACTTCGGTGGAGTCCTGCAGTCCTTCGCGAAGATCCAAGGAGCTGTCCAGGCTGACATAGGTCAGGACCAACGGTGTGCTGTCCACCTTCGCAGCGAGCGCCACCGCGCTGGCGTGGAGGATACCGACACAATGGAACAGACAAGCCGAAGCCGCACGGCCACGGATGCGATTGTATCCATAGGACATCCAGGCCCCGGCAATCTCCGTGCGGGCATTCATATTGCGCAAGCCCGTGGTGGCGAGCTCATGAATGAGATTGCCCGTCCCTCCGCCGCTGTAACCAAACACGATCTCGATATTGCTGGCGTGCATGGCCTGCACGATAGCGGCGGCGCCCGTCCTGCTCTGGGCGGTGGAAGCGGCCGAGCTGGCGGATTCAAGCGGTGTAGCCATTCGTATTCTCCATCGGAAAACGCAGCGCCCCAGCCTTACGGGCGGCTGTGGATTGATCTGCAGGACCTGTGCTCGCGCGGTGTGCCCGCGCCCATTATTCGTCCATTGTGAGCTGGCGATCGCGCGCGTGCTGCAGTTAATTCTGATCGCCTGTTCGCGGAATGTGATCACCGCGGAGCGCTCGGCCCAGCAGCGCGCGGGTGGCTCCCGCAGCGAAAGAATATGGGTCGGCGGGCGATGGGTACCGAGCGCTCCGTGCGGCTGGCGGCACCCGGTGATTAAAAGTTGTGATCAGAACATCATGATTTGCCGTTAGACAAAGATTGCCGGCCTCTTTACCGTCCAAGGCGCTGCAAGGCAGTGCGCGAGGCACGCGATCAAAACTCCGGCCACGCCCTGGCCTTCATTTGCCAGATCAATGTGACGTGAGGGGTTGCGTGAAGTGTTGATTGTGCGGGTTCAGGGCGCAGCTCGAGTGCCGTTGAAAGTCAATGTGTTGGGCAGTGTACTGTTGGCATCGGGCGCAGTTGCGCTCGCTCAGGCGCCGCTACCTGCGATCGCGACGGGACAGACGGCCACGGATACCGATCAAGGGGCCGGTTCCGGCGGATTGCAGGAAGTGGTTGTCACCGCCAACAAACGGCGGGAGAACATCCAGGATGTGCCGATTGCGATTTCCGCGATCACCGCAAGTGACCTCGCCGCGCATGGCGTGCAGGACACTCTTGACGTCGCCGCGGCGATCCCGGGCTTGACCATGCAAGGCAGCATGAATGGACTGCAGGCGCATCTGCGGGGCGTGGGCACGTCGGCCATTCAGGCGGGCGGGGAGAACTCCATTGCAACGTACATAGATGGGGTGTACATCGCCAGTCTCAGCGGCAGCCTTCTGCAACTGAGTAACATTCAACAGATCGAGGTTGACAAGGGACCGCAGGGGACGTTGTTCGGCCGGAACGCGACCGGCGGCGTCATCAGCATCACGACCAAGGCGCCGAGCCACACCTTTGGCGGCTCGGCCGCAGTCTCCTACGGAAACTACAACACGGTGGCAGCCTCGACCTATGTCACCGGCGGGCTCACCGACAACCTGGCGGCGGATCTGGCTGTCTACTTTTCCAATCAGGGTGAGGGGTACGGCCGCAATCTCTACACGGGCGATGAGATTCAGAAGAACCAGGATCTGGCCGCCCGTTCCAAGTGGCGGTTCACGCCAAGCGATGTCGACACGCTGACCTTGGCATTCGACTTCGAGAGGACGCACTCCAGCACGTTGGATGCGTTCCGTCTGGTGTACGGGCACCCGAGCAACTGGGGTCCGGGGGCTCCTCTGCCGACGGGGCAGCCTTTCCTGTTTACGGGCGGCCCGTGGGATATCAACAACTACCTGGATCCCTTTGACGATTTCAAGCAGCGCGGTGCCAGCCTCAACTATCAACACGACTTTGACTTCGCGCACCTGACGAACATCACCGCTTACCGGGACGCGGAAAAGAGCCTGTTCTGGTCTGCACAGCCCATCCCCACTCCGGCCGAGCAGGCCGGCTGGTTGGAGAAGGAGCGGCAGATTACGGAGGAGCTGCAGGTCTCCTCACCGGATCACAGTGTCATCAAATGGGTGGGCGGCTTCTTCTATCTGCATGGGCATGCGGCCTATCAGCCTTTTACGATCGAAGGCACCGCCGCGGCGCCGGCCCCTTTGGACTCCATCAACTTCCTGGCCGATGAGATGACGGACTCTTATGCGGCGTTCGGCCAGAGCACGGCGCCCATGCCGTTCATGAGTGACACCAATGTCACCGCGGGGCTGCGGTACACGCGTGAGACGCGCGGCATCACCGGGGCGACCATCCTGAATTTCCTGCCGCCTGCGCCTGCGGTGGAGACCGCCCTCACCGATACGCAGAAGACGTTCTACAAGTTGACCTGGCGGCTGTCGTTCGACCATCATTTCACCGACCACCTGCTCGGCTACGTCTCCTACAACCGGGGCTTCAAGAGCGGCGTCTACAACACCATTCCCGCAGGCGGTCCCAACGCCCAGCCGGTCAACCCGGAGGTGCTCGACGCCTACGAGTTGGGCATCAAGAGCGATGCCTTCGATCATCGCCTGCGGCTGAACGCGTCCACCTTCTTCTATAAGTATTCGCAACTGCAGGTCACCGTCTTCACGCCCACGCACTCGGATATCGAGAACGGTGCCGAGGCGCATATCTATGGCCTGGACTGGGATGTGCAGTTTCAGCTCACACAGGACTTGACGGTGCAGGCCGGCATGGAGTGGCTGCACGACCGCTTTGTGTATTTCCCCGCTGCCCAGGACCTGATTCCGCAGAGTGTGGCGCAGGGGGGAGGGAACCTGCCGGTGTTTGGGAGCGCAGCGGGCAATCGCCTGCCGTACACGCCGGACTGGTCGGCGAACCTGTCGCTGGATTACAAGCTGCCGACCGCGGTGGGACCGTTCGACTTGAACGTGGCGTATTCCTACCGAAACGGTTGGTACGCTACACCGGATAACCACCTGAAGGCTCCGATCTCGAATTTGGTGAATGTGCAGGCCGCCTACACGCCGGCGCAGTTGGATCGCCTGCGGCTCGTTCTGTGGGGCCGCAACCTGACCAATCAGGCGGTGCCGATGTTCATGAGCGAAGCAAACAATCCAGGCGGGTACGACGAGGAGATCGACCTGCCCCCACGGACCTATGGACTGCGAGTTGAATATACCTTCTAGCGGGCGCGACGGCCACGGGGGTGTCAGTTGAGTCGACTCACGTTCGAAGGACGCGTAGCGATCGTAACCGGCGCGGGGCGGGGACTCGGACGCGCGCATGCCCTGCTCCTCGCCGAACGAGGCGCGCGGATCGTCGTGAACGATCTCGGGGTTGCCATGGATGGCTCCGGCGCGTCGCGCGAGCCGGCTGAAGCCGTCGCAGCGGAAATTCGCTCTGCTGGCGGCGAAGCCGTGCCGAGCTTCGACTCGGTGGCCACCGAGTCGGGCGCGGCCAACATCGTTCGCACGGCGGTGGAGGCTTACGGCCGTGTGGACATCGTGGTTCACAATGCGGGGCCGGTGACGTTCGCGCCTTTCGGCAGCATGAGCTACGAGCAATATCGACAGCTCATGACCACCCACGCCGACGGGGGGTTCCTGATCTGTAGGGCCGCGTGGCCGTATATGGAACGGCAACGATTTGGTCGAATCATTCTTATCAGCTCGCAGGCGGCCCTCTCCGGCCTACCGAACCTGGTCCACTATGCGATGGCCAAGACCGCGCTCACGGGACTCGCGCGAGCGCTCGCGCTGGAGGGGGCTGCGCTGGGCATCCGGGCCAACGCGTTGTCGGTCACCGGGTACACGCGCATGATGCAGGGGTTCTTTCACCCGGATGTTCCCGAGCGGCCGGCGATCGAGTCGATGGCTCACGCGGAGGCCTGGTGGCGGCGCTATGTCCGTCCGGAGTTGGTCTCGTCCGTCGTCGGCTATCTGGCGCACGAGCACTGTCAATTCAACGGCGCCATTGTGGATACGGGCGCCGGGCGCACCTCACTGCAGTTCCTGTCCATGACCGAGGGGTTTGTCGATCTGGAGCTGACGCCAGAAAGCGTTCGCGATCATGTGTCGGACATCGTCAATGCAGCCGGGGGTACGCGCGCATTTACCGATGCGATGGCATTCCTCGAGTGGCAGTACCAGAAAGTGGTGGCGGCCGGCGCCCCTCCGGTTTCAACGTCTTGAGGTGATCACCATGCCAGGGCGATTGAACAAGAAGGTGGCGATCGTTACCGGAATCGCCAGCGGAATAGGACGCGGGGTTGCGGCCCTGTTCGCGCGTGAGGGCGCAAGCGTTGTGGGCGTAGATCTCAACGTGGAGGGAGCGAGGTTGGCGGCGGAGGAGGCGCGCCAGGGCGGCGGCAGTATCGACGTGCAGGCGCCAGTGGATCTGCTGCAGGAAGAGACGGTCGACATGTTGATGGCCGATGTCGCGGACCGTTACGGCGGAATCGACATTCTGGTGAACGCCGCTGCCGTGGCGGAGTTTGCCTGGATCCAGGAGATGACCCGCGCGCAGTGGCAGAAGACCTTGAGTGGTGAGCTGGACATTGTGTTCCTGTGTTGTCGTGCGATCTGGCCGCATCTGATCAAACGCGGCGGCGGGTCGATCATCAACTTCGGCTCCGTCGCAGCCTACGCCGCAACCCGGATGTTGCCGTCCCTTGCGCACTCGGCGGGCAAGGGCGGCGTGAAGGCGATGACGCTGCAGCTGGCGATGGAGGGCGCATCGCATGGGATTCGCGCCAATTCGATCTCGCCGGGGCTGATTGTCAGCGATGCGACCCGCGCCGCTTTTGCGGCCAATCCCGGCTTCAAGGAAGAAATCGAGCGCAAGGTCATGCTCAAGCGCCTGGGACAACCCCAGGATGTCGCGTGGGCGGCGGTCTACCTCGCGTCCGAGGAGTCCAGTTGGGTGACCGGTTCCGACTTCGTGGTCGATGGCGGCATGAGAGCCTGGTAGGTCTTATGAACACTTCTACACCGTTACTGAACTCCTCCTTCGGCGCAATCGATTACCTGGTGATCGGCGGCGGATCCTCCGGTTGCGCACTCGCGAGCCGACTCTCCGCGGACCCGTCCGTTCGCGTGGTGTTGGTGGAGGCGGGGGGTGATTATCTTCCCGACCGTGAGCCGGATCGGGTGCGCGATATCGGCATGAGGGCGCATTTCAATCCGGAGTTTCTCTGGCCGGGATTGTTGGCGCAGAACATGAAGCCAACACGCCCGGGCGAGGCGCCGTTTCTCGCGCCCTTCCTGCAGGCGCGGGTCATGGGGGGCGGCTCTGCGATCAACGGCATGCACGCTCAGCGAGGTGCCCCGCTGGACTACGACGAGTGGGAGCGTTTCGGGGTCAGGGGATGGAGCTGGAATGAGGTTCTGGAGACCTTCAAACAGGTCGAAACGGATCGCGATTTCTCAGGCTCTTTGCACGGGCGTTCCGGTCCGATTGAGATCGAGCGCATTCCCGAGAGCGACTGGGGTCCGTTGTCTTTGGCCACGCGCACCGTGCTGCACAACCGCGGAATCCCCAACGTGGCGGACCTCAACGCCGAGTATGGCGAGGGTGTGGGTGCCGTACCGCTCAATGTCCGTGCCAACGCGCGCATGTCGGCTGCGCAGGCGTTCCTGACGGCGGAGGTGCGTCAGCGCCCGAATCTGGCCATTCTGGATCGCGTCGAGGTGGTTCGCCTGCGCGCGCAAGGCACGGCGATCGTGGGTGCCGACTTCAAGCGCAACGGGACCTCAGGGCGACTGTCCGCGGCTGAAACCATCCTGTGCAGTGGAGCGATTCATACACCGCTGTTGATGCTGCGCTCAGGGATCGGCCCGGCGCGCGAGTTACGCCAGGCGGGGATCGAGGTGATCGCCGATCGTTCCGGGGTGGGCAAAAACCTGCAGAACCACCCGATGTTGATCGTGTCGGCGCATCTGCGCGCAGCCGGCCGGCGCGCACGCCATATCCGTCCGCCGTGTGTGATGCTCGCACGATACTCGTCCCACCTAGGCAACGCCCCGGATGCCGACATGCTGCTCAACGTGTACGACCGCTCCTTCGCCATCGGTTCAGGCGCCTTGGCGAACCAGATCGGTCACATCATGTTGATTGCCAACAAGGTCTACTCCACCGGAGAAGTGGCGTTGAATCCGGCGGAGCCGGATCAGGGACCGAAGATCGCATTTAACATGCTGGAGCACGAGTCGGATCGCCAGCGGATGGTCGCAGGATTGCGCCACATAACGTCCCTCGTGAAGCAGGAGCCGATGGCGAGACTCATCGACGAGGCCTTTCTGTCGCTCCCGACGCCCAGCAACCAGGTCCTGTTTTCCGACTCGATGGCCGGTCACCTGTACGGCACCGCGGCCTCCTGGGCGCTCCGAGGGCCTGGCTTCCTGCGGCGTCGACTCTTGCGCAACGGCGTCGTGCGCCTCGATGACTTGCATGAGCCGGGCGCCCTCGAGGCCGCCGTGACCCAATA
>Ga0209526_10001970_pt1 | contig 13775 bp, 12 predicted proteins | sample JacPinW_OM2H0_M1_FD_188566 | JGI IMG/M metagenome (GOLD analysis project Ga0209526, IMG submission 188566) | Forest soil microbial communities from Algoma, Ontario, Canada - Jack Pine, Ontario site 1_JW_OM2H0_M1 (SPAdes) (version 2) | ecosystem: Environmental > Terrestrial > Soil > Boreal... | reverse complement strand
ATCGATTGGGGTGGCATGCCGCTCTCGATGATTTCCAACAGCGCCTGGGTCGCGGCCATGGTTTGACGTGCCGCGCACCACGGCTTGAACGACACTTGCGCCAGAGTTGATTGCTTGCCGAGGCCGTCCGTGAGCGCGCCTGCTTGCGGACTGATGCCATAGATCTGCGGGAAAAAATTCCCCGCCAACAGATCGAGATCGCAGCTGAAGCCTTGCTGCGCCGCGAGCGCGGCCGTGAGCCCCTTTGTTGCGGCTTCCCCAATCGCAAACCAGCGCGCGGTTGTCTCGCCATGGTGCGCACCCACGCCGGGCGCCGAAAGCGTCAAAGCAAGGGCGAGCGCATTGGCGGTTTCCCTTGCCGCAAAGTCGAAAATACGCCCAGCCACAGCAGCAACGGCGAAGGGCGCTGCGAAATAGGTCGGCCATATCCCTCGATAAAGAATGCTCGGTCCGTCTAGGGCGCGGCCGAGGCGTGTCATCGCTTCGTAGCCCGCGAGAATTGCAGCCGTCAGATCCTCGACGGTGGTGGTGGGTGCTGTGGCCGCCAACGTAAGGGCAGCGGGAATGACAACCCCGCCCGGCGTCGTCATGGAGGGAAGATGGATGTCATCGATCTCGCTTGATCGCGCGAGCGCGCAGCGAGTCGAAAGATCGAGAGCGCGAGCGCCGTCGGGTCGTGCGCTCTCCCGCATGGCAGCCCGGAATTTCAGAAGCAGCAGGCCCTCCGCGCTCCCCATGCTCGCGATCCAGGCACCGATCGTGTCTATGAGGTGAAGCTCGACCAATTCGCGCGCGTCGTGCGCAACGGGCGCATGGCCTGCGAGCTGGTGCGCAAACATTTCGAGCGCGGCCATTTGCGTGTTCACTCAGCGTGCCATCGGCCAAAATGCAGCTCCGCCCGCCGGACGATCTCATTGAGCGCAATGGCCATGGCCGCGAGCACGGCGATCAGGCCGAGAAGGCGGGTCGGATCAAACGTCTGCGTGAACAGGGTGGTGAAATAGCCGATGCCCGCAGTCGAGACGTAAAGCTCCGCCAGCAGCACACCCAGAAGCACGCCTGTCATGGCCAGGCGCATGCCGGCAAAGAAGCTCGGGATCATGTGGGGAAAGACCACGTAGCGAAGGATCTGCCAGCGACTCGCGCCCATGGAGCGCGCGCTGGTCAGGAGGATCGGCTTGATATTCTGCACGCCCGCCACCACGGTGACGATGATGGGAAAAAAGCCGTGGCTGATGCCGAACGCAATCTTGGATGCGGGGCCGATCCCGAAATACAGAATGAACAGCGGCAGTATCGTGATCTGCGGCGTGCCATAGAGCAGCAGGATGATCGGCATGAAGCTCTTGCGCGCAAACGGCGCAAGGCCGACGGCAAGCCCGATCGCGAGTCCGATGGCGACCGAGAGCACGAACGCTATTCCCAGCTCCCAGAATGTCACCCGCAGCGCGGCCGGCACGCCGCGGGTTTCGAACACGGTTTGCAAGGACGTGAAGACGCGCGAAGGCGGGCTCAGAAACATCGGGTCGATCAACCAGCGCGCCGCGATCTCCCACAGGCAGAGCAGAATCACGATTACGCCGATGCGCGCGATGAACGGCGTGCGCAGCCAGCGCGGCAGCGCGGTCGCGGTCATCGCACCCGCCCTGCGCGCCGTTCCAACGATGACACCAGCGTATTGAGGATCGCCGCAATCGCTACGACGAAGGCGATGTAGGCAAACATCCGCGTCATCTCCATGGCCTCGGCGAGATGAACGATGCGATGGCCAAGCCCGGCAAGTGAGGCGATGGCCTCGCTGCCGATGATGGAGAGAAGCGCCACGGTAAATCCGATGCGCATGCCGGTCAGGATGATCGGCAGCGCCGCCGGCAGAAGCACATACCGGAACATCTGATAATCCGATGCGCCCATGGAGCGCGCCGCAACCACGAACACGCGATCCACGTAGCCGAAGCCGGCAATGGTATTGAGCGCAATGGGAAAGAAGCTGATGGTCGCGCCCAGCGCGATCTTCGAAGCGGGGCCGAGCCCGAAGAAGAGAATGTAGAGCGGAAGAAACAGGATGATCGGGATGGAATAGATGCCGGCAAACAGCGGCTCAAGGACACGAATACGATACTGCGAGCGGCTGATGAAATAGCCCGTGATGACACCGCAGCTTGCCGAGATTGCAAACGCAGCCGCGAGCTCGGTGAGCGTAACACGCAGGTCGCCGAGAAATTCTCCCGTCCGCAGGATGTCCCAGAAGTCGTCCCATACCGGTACCGGATTGGGCAGGAGAAGCGGGCTGACGTGCCAGCGGGTCGCGGCGAGATACCAAAGCCCGATCAGTGCGAGCAGAAACGTCACCTGGACGGCACGGGTTGCGAGCTGCCCTTCTTTGTCAGCCCGCCTCACTTGTCCGCTCCACCTGTCAGTGCAGTCTCGGCCATGCTCTTCTTGATTTCATCGTGCAGCAGACCGTACAGCCTGTTTCTGATGGTTGTGAATTTTTCCGACGTGACGAAACCCGGCTTGCGCGGATGCGGCTCATCCACCGCAATCAGCTCCTTCACGGTTCCGGGCCGGGCGGAGAAGACGGCGACGCGGTCGGCGAGGAAGGTGGCCTCGCCCAGGCTGTGCGTGACGAACACAATCGTTTTGTCCGTGCGTGACAACAGCACCGAAAGATCCTCGCCGAGGATCATGCGCGTCTGCTCATCGAGCGCGCCGAACGGCTCGTCCATGAGGAGAATGCCGGTTTCGAGACTGAGCGCGCGCGCGAGCGCCGCGCGCTGGCGCATTCCGCCCGAAAGTTGCGCCGGATAGTGGTGCGCGAAATCCTTCAACCCGACCGCTTCAAGCGAGCGGCGCGACCGCTCCTCACGCTGCGCACGAGGCACCCCCTGAAACACCATGCCGAGCTCGACGTTCTCCAGGACCGTGTTCCAGGGGAACAACGAGTTTTCCTGAAACACGAAGGCGATGTCGCGCGGCATTGGACCGGCAACGCCCTTCCCGAACACCTCCACTTTGCCCGTTGTAGGCGCGAGCAATCCCCCCATGATGTTGAGCAATGTCGATTTTCCGCAGCCGCTCGGGCCGATCAGGCAAATGAGCTCGCCGCGCGAAATATCGAGGGAAGTGTCGCGCAGCGCGCGCACCGCCCGCGCATCGCCTTGTTCTCCGAATTGGTGTGAAACGCCCGTAATCCGGATCGCCACCTCGGTCATGCCACTGTTGCGCGCGTTGCCCGGCTACGGACCGCCATACGCGATTGCCCTCCCAGAGAGAACACGCCTGAACTACGCCGTCGTGGCGTTTTCTTTTTTCGATCTTAGCTCATTTCTCAATTTGAGGGTCGCGCTCTGATCGATGCTGAGATCGTCCCGCAGCACCACCCCGTATTCGTCGTGCGCCGATCGCGCCGAGATGAACTCTTCCTGCACGTCCATGCGCACGGATGCCGGATCGCGGTCGAGCGGATCGCCCCAGCCGCCGCCGCCGCCGGTGCGCACGATCACCTCGCTGCCGACCGGGACCGGATGATGCGCGCCTCCCATGCCGCGAAATTCCTTCGCCTGCGGTTCGCGCAGGAGATAAATCCCGACCTCGCCAGGCTTGCCATCCCACAGCCCCCAGGGCGGGCATTGATTGCGGCGCACCAACTCGAAATTCCATTTGCCTTCGACCAGGTTGCGCACGCGCAGATCAATGCCGAGCCCGCCGCGATATTTGCCGGCGCCGCCGGAGTCGGTGCGCAACTCCCGGCTCTCCACCAGGACCGGACATTTGAGCTCGATGCCTTCGATCGAGCCATTGCGCACGTCGCCCTGGCAGACCGAAACGGTCCCGGATTCGCCGTCCTCGAACGGCCGCCCGCCCCAGCCGCCGCCTTCAATGCTTTGCACCACGAACCGCCGTCGGGTCCTGGGATGTATGCCGAAAAACACCACCGCGCCGCCGAGCAGCCCATGATGCCCGGCCGGTACGCGCTCCGGCATGGCGGGTGCGAGCGCGGCGACGATCGTGTCGACCACCATGGGCACGATCATGCTCCAGTTAGCCATCGGGGCGGGAAAACGCGCCATCATGATAGTGCCTTCCGGAATGATCACCGTGAGCGCGCGAAAGGAGCCTTCGTTGACGGGATCAAGCGGACCAGTGAGCGCCTTGTAAGCAACGCGAGCGCCTGCAAGCGTGCGTGAATTGATGGCGGCCCGGCGCTCCTTCGAGCAACCCGAGAGATCAATCGTCATGGCGCCGTTCTCGATAATCACCTTGGCGTGGATTGGAACCGGCTCGCCGAGGGTTACCCGGTCGTCATCGAGCGCGGCGCTCGCCTCGTAGACGCCGTTCGCGAGTTTCGACACTACGTTGCGGCATTTGCTCTCGGTCTCGTCGAAGATCTGCGCGATGGCCGCGAGCATGGTGTCGCGGCCATACTTGTCGAACAGCTCGTCCATCCGTCGCGCGGCGAGCCGGCACGCGGCCATCTGCGACTTCATATCGCCAAGCGAGGATTCCGGAAAACGGATGTTGTCCTTGAGCACGCGGTAGAGCGTTTCATCGAGCTTGCCGGCTTCGTAGATCTTGAGCTGATCGAGCTGCAGGCCCTCTATCCAGGGATCGGCCACCGTCGGACCCGCGCCAAAGCCCGTGCTCATCCCGCCGACGTCGATCCAATGCGCGCGCACCATGGCGAACATCAAGAGCTCGCCGCGGTAGAAATAGGGCGTGTATACGACAATGTTGTTGAGATGCTGCCCGGCGACGGCCTGATGATTGGTGATGATGACATCTCCCGGGGCAAAGCCGTCCTTGCTGTAGCGTTGCATGCCGTCGGTGATGATCACACCGAGGTCGGCCACGAAATGCGACACTCCGCCGACGTTCTGACAGATCAATTCGCCCGCCGTGTTGACGAGCGCCGTGCAGAAATCGCGCACCTCGTAGATCATCATATTGTAGGAGGTGCGCTGGAGATCGACCGCCATCTCATTGGCGACGGCCGGGAGTGCATTGCGGATCACTTCGAGCGTGACCGGATCGAGCTTAGCCATTACGCGTCTCCAACCGTGATGATCAACTCGCCCGATGTCGCGACCGTGCAGATGTCGTTCTCGAACAAGACGGTGGTCGTTCCGTGCTCTTGAATGAGCGCGGGGCCGTCAATGCGGCTTCCCGCTGCGAGTGCCGCGCGCTGATAGAGCGGGGCGGCAACCGGCTTGCACGGATCACTGAAATAGACCTTGCGCTGCTGCGACGCGCTCGCGCTTTCTCCCCCGTTGAGCTTGGGAAACACCAGCTGCGGGCGCTTGCCGACAATGACGAGACGGATATTGACCATTTCAACGGGTTCATCGGAGGAATGGTAGGCGTACCGTTGCTCGTAGAGTGAATCGAATGCGGTCCTGATGGCCTTGCGGTCCGCGCTCTTGAGTTGTTGCAGGCTTACTGGAACTTGCAGCGTGAATTCCTGCCCGACATAGCGCAGGTCGAGATGAATTTGTTGCTCGGCGCAGCTGCGACGGCGAAGCGCAGAACTGGCTTCCACGGCCATCTCATGCGCAATCTGCACAAGCGTGGTGAAATCGAGCGTTGCCAGATCGCAATAGTGGGTACGAATGAAATCGTGCCGCTCGTCTGCGAGCAGCATGCCCAGTGCTGAAAAATGCGAGGGAAACAGCGGCACAATGACTTTGGGAATATGCAGCTCGCGGGCAATCGCATTGACATGCAGGGGGCCTGCCCCGCCGGAGGCCACAAGCGCAAAGTCGCGGGGGTCATAGCCCTTCGCGACCGAGACTTCCCGCACCGCGAGCGACATTTTGGCAATGGCGATTTCGACTATGGCCTGCGCCGCCTGGACGGTATCCATATGCAAGGGACGCCCGATTTTCTCCTCGATCCCGCGGCTGGCCGCTGCGGCATCGAGCTGCATCTCTCCGCCCAGAAAATTGTCGGGGTCGATGCGCCCGAGCACGACATTGGCATCGGTAATGGTGGGCTCGCTGCCGCCACCGCGATAGCAGATCGGGCCGGGATCGGCGCCCGCACTCTGGGGCCCGACCTTGAGCGCGCCCACATCGTCGATCCAGGCAATGGAGCCTCCGCCCGCGCCGACCTCGACCACATCGATCATCGGCAGCATCACGGGATGCCCGCTGGCATAGCCGCCGACGTAGTAGCCCGGCGCCATGGTGGGCTCGCCATCGCGGACAAGGCTCGCCTTGGCGGTCGTGCCGCCCATGTCGAAGGAGATGACATTGGGCGAGCCGAGCGCGCGTCCGACCCGCGCCGAAGCGATAATGCCGCCGACCGGTCCTGATTCCATCATCGCCGCGGGTCGTTCCGTTGCCACTTCGGGCGTCATGACGCCGCCGTTCGAGCGCATGATCGAGAGCGCGCCGCGAAAACCGATCGCATCGAGATTGGATTGCAGGCTGTTCACGTAGCCGCCGACCTTGGGGCCGATATAGGCGTTCACCACCGTGGTGGAGACGCGCTCGAACTCGCGGTACTCGCGCAGGATGTCGTGCGAGAGCGAGAGGTAAACGGCGGGCATGCGCGCACGGATCATCTCACCCGCGATGCGCTCGTGCTCCGGATTGGCATAGGAGTGAAGAAAGCAGACCGCGACCGCTTCGACTCCCTCGGACGCAAGCGCGCGGCAAGCCTCGGCCACGCTGTCGCGATCGAGTGGGACGTGCACGGCGCCGGAACTCAAGAGACGCTCGCTCACTTCGCGCGTGAGATGGCGCGCGACCAGCGGCCGGTGGCGATGAAAGAAAAGATTGTAGGCTTCCGGGCGATTGCCGCGGCCGATGATGTAGACGTCACGCGTCCCGGCGGTGACGATCAGGCCGGTTTTTGCGCCCGTTCTCTCGATCAGCGTGTTGATGGCAGTGGTCGAGCCGTGGATCAGCTCGTCTATCGTGGAGGCGGCAAGCCCGCTCTTGCGCATGCAGTCGATGACACCCTGCACCAGGTGGCTTGGGGTGCTGAGGCTTTTCGCCTGCACGAATGTCCCGGCAGCGTCATCGAACCCGATGAGATCGGTGAAGGTCCCGCCGATGTCAATGGCAACGAGGATCACGCCATCCAACTCCGCCCGGGCGAATGGCGCACCTAGTCAGTCACTCTGCCGCTTCCAGCAAACGCACGACGGGTCGAGCGCCGACCGCGCGAGCGTAGCGTTCGATGGTGGACCATTTTGGCGCGCCGCGGCCGCTCTCGATGCGGGCGATTGCAGCCTGCGATGTGCCCATGCGGGCCGCCAGCTCAGCCTGGGTGAGCCCCGCCTTGCGACGCGCTTCCGCCAGCGTGAATGCGAGCTCCATATCTGGGCCGATGCGCGCATATTCAGCCCGGAATTTCGGATCCTTCATCCAACGACGTCGTAGCGTCTCGAACGAGATAGTCATATTCGTATGCTCCGGGCACGTTTAAGTGCCAAGTCGATCATCCGATGCGGCGTCTTGCGCGTTTTCTTGAGAAACGCGAGCACAATGACGACACGACGACCGGAAGCTGCAACATAGAGTGCACGCCCTTCTATACCCCTTCCCGATGGACGCATTTCCCAGAGTTTACCTTCGAGATGTCGAACATGCGGCTCGCCTATTCGTTCTAATCCGAGGGTCGTGATTCGCTCTATGATCCGCGTCAGCGACGCCCTTAGATCTGGCGGCCACGCCTGCAGTTCTGCAGCAACGACATCATCCAGAAGCTCGACCGTCCATCCAGGCATGATATATCATTGATGATATATCGGCTGCAACTACAACCCCAGCAGCTGCTTGGCATTGCCGCCGGCGATAGCCGCAATCTTGGTGCTGTCGAATTCTCCGACGGAAACGACATGGCCGATGGGATCGTATTCCGCCATGTCGAAGGGATAATCCGTTCCCATGATGACGCGATCGCCGCCGAACAGCTGCACCAACGCGAGAAGCTGGTGCGGCGTGAACACCACGGTGTCGACGTAGATCTTCCTGAGATAGGAGGTGGGCGGTTGCGGCAGATCGCCGTGCGAGTCTGAGCGCGCCCCCCATGCGTGGTCGATGCGGCCGCTGTAGGCGGGCAGGTAGCCGCCTCCGTGCACCGCGAGAATTTTCAGATTGGGATGGCGTTCGAGCACGCCGTCGAAGATCAAATAATGCAGCGCGATGGCGGTTTCGAGCGGATTGCCGATCACGTTGTTGAAATAAAACCGGGTCAGCCGTTTTGCGTCCGTGAAGCCATTGGGGTGAATGATGATGAGGGCGCCAAGCTCTTCCGCCTTTTGCCAGAACGGCGCATGGACGGGATCCGAAAGCTCGCGGCCGGCCACGTTGGTGAGGATTTCCGCTCCCTTCATGCCGAGCTTTTTCATGCAGCGCTCGAGCTCGTTGGCGGCTTCCGCGCCGTCGATCATCGGCACGCTGCCGAGCGCGAGGAACCGGTCGGGCTTCTTGGCGACGTATTCCGCAAGCCCATCGTTGACCATCTGCGCGGCCTTGACCGCAACATCGAGCGGCACGGTGTAGTAGCATTGGTTCGGCGGCGGCAGGACGAGCTGCAGATCGATGCCCATGGCGTCGAGGTCCGCGAGCCGTTGGTCGTAGCCGGTGATCCGGGAACGGACATCCTCGTCCTGCTTCTGGCTCAATGCCTTCGTTGCGGCGTCGGCAAAATGGGCGAGCGGGATTGTAGTGGCATCGAGATGCGGCTTTACGAACGCCGCCGCCTGCGGCACCGCCACGTGGGAATGGATGTCGATGGTGGTGCTCGTAGGCCTCATCTCGCGCCCGGGCTTGCCGTGCTTGCGCGCGGCCGTGCGCTCGTATTTGTTCCATTGCTCGGGCATGCGATCTCTCTCCTGCGCCTTGCTCGATGTGTGGCGGATTACGCTACGCTAATCCGTCCTACTTGCCGCTACCCCCATCATCAGAAAACTCCGAGGTGCTGCGATACCATGGCGTCGTCGAGCCTGATCCCGCTCGCGGCGCCCCGGAAGACGACGTTGCCGGTATTGATGATCACGATCTCGTCGGCAAGGTCGAGCGTGAGCTTGATGTTCTGCTCGACCAGCACGATCGACTGACCGTTCGCCTTGAGCTGCGCGATGGTGCGCCCGACTTCGGCGACAAGCTGGGGCGCCAGCCCCTCCGAAGGCTCGTCCATGAGCAGCACGCGCGGGTTGCCCATGAGCGCGCGCCCGATCGCCAGCATCTGCTGCTCGCCGCCCGAGAGCGAGCCTGCAAACTGCGTGTGGCGTTCCTGGAGCCGAGGAAACAGCTCGAACACGCGTTCGAGCGACCAGCCGGAGCCCTCACCGTTCCGGCGGGACTGTGCTGCCACCGTCAAATTCTCGCGCACCGTCAGGCTGCGAAAGACACGCCGCCCCTGCGGCACGAGGCCCACTCCCTTGCGCGCAATGACATCGGGCGCAAGGCCGCCGATCGGCTCGCCATGCAGCGCGATGGTGCCCCGCCGCGGCTTGAGCAGACCGATGATCACGGACATGCAGGTGGTCTTGCCGGCGCCATTGCGGCCCAAAAGTCCGAGCAAAGATCCGGCCCGCAACGAGAACGACACGTCGTGCAGGACGTGACTGTCGCCGTAATAGGCGTCGAGCCTCTCCACCGCGAGCGCGTCAGTCGCCAAGATAGATCTCCCTGGTGCGGGGATCGGCGACAACCTCGGCGCGGCTGCCTTCCACAATGACCTTGCCGTAATGCAGCACGGTGATGCGATCGGCAAAGTCGAGCGCCACATCCATGTTGTGCTCGATCATCACGATCGTCACATCGCGCGGAATGGCGAGCAGCAGGTCGTGGACGTCGCGCCGCTCGTCGATGGATAGGCCGGCGAACGGCTCGTCCAGCAGAAGAACCCGGGGATTCTGCGCCAGCGCCATTGCGATCTCGACCCGCCGCCGCTCCCCGTAGGAGGTCTCGGAGAGCGGCCGCGAAGCGATGTGGTCGAGGCCCACGCGTGCGAGTGCCGCGTGGGCATCCTCGATAAGGTGGTTCTGGCGATGCAGCGCCTTGAGCGGATTCCAGCGCAAGCTCGAAAGCCCGAGCAACGCGAGGGTCACGTTGCGTTGGATGCTATCGCGCGGGAAGAGCGTGATGATCTGGTAGGTGCGCGTCATGCCGAGGTGGGCGCGCCGGCGGCTGGGCACACCGGTGATGTCGCGGTCGAAGAGATGAATCGATCCGCTATCGGGCGTGAGCTCCCCCATGATGAGATTGAACAGGGTGGTCTTGCCGGCGCCGTTCGGTCCGATGATCAGCCGCCGTTCTCCCGGCTCGACCGCGAGGTTGATATCGGAGGCGACGCGCAGCCCGCCGAACGACTTGTGGAGACGGTTGACGCTGAGCGCGCTCATCGCTTGCCGCCCGCGCTCGCGGCTGCCACAGGGGATTTCTGACGCTTCCCGAGCGCACGCGATCCCATCCGCCACAGGCGCACGCTTCCCGGCACCAAGCCTTCCGGCATCAAGATGACAATGGCGACAAAAATCGCGCCCAGCATGAAATTCCACCGTTCGATGTAGCCGCTCACCACGTTCTTGATGATGACGACCAGGGCCGCCCCGACGATCGGCCCGAGCAGCGTGCTCGCGCCGCCCGAGATGACCATCAGCAACACCTCGGCCGAGGAGGTCAGAGCCAAAGTTTGCGGGCTGATGAACTGATTGTAATAGACGAACAGCATGCCGGCGATTGCCGTGAGCAGCCCGGAAAACAGGCAAGCCCAGAACCGGATCATCCACACATGATAGCCGAGCGCATTCATGCGTCGCGCCTGGTCACGCGTTCCGGCGAGCGCCGCGCCAAGGGGCGAGCGCACGAAGGTGAGCACGGCCACGACTGCAAGGAGAAAGATCAGCAATGTCGCATAATAAAATCCCGTGGCGGAGACGAGCGTGAGCCCGAACGGCGAAGGCCGGGACGCGACGCTGATGCCGTTATCACCGTTCGTGATGCTGATCCAGCGGTAGGCGAGACCCCAAAGAATTTCCCCGAGCGCCAGCGTGATCATGATGAAGCCGATGCCGGTGCTGCGTAGCGAAAGCGCCGCGAATAGGCCGGTCGCCACAAGCGTGATCGTCAATCCGGCCGTGATGGCGAATGCATGGCCATAGCCCGCCGCCAGCAGGTAGGCGATGGCATAGCAGGAGACCCCGAACAGTCCGGCATGGCCGAGCGACACAAGTCCGGCGTAGCCGACGAGCACGCTCAGGCCGAGCGCAAAGACGGCGTACAGAAGAATCTGGCTGGCGACATTGATATAATAGCTTCCCGGAACCTCATACGGGATGGCCGCGAGCGCGGCGAGCGCGAGGCCAAGTGCAACGCAGCGGCTCGTCATGGTGCGTGCCGGCCGAACAGGCCCTGCGGGCGCAGAATCAGGACCAGCAACATCGGCAGAAACAGCACGAAATATGCAAGCTCGGGCATGAGCGCCTGGCCGAAATTGTAGATGATGCCAACGATCATGCTGCCGATGAATGAGCCCAGCAGGCTTCCGGTGCCGCCGAGGATGACGACCACCAGCGCGAGCGGCAGCATGTCCTGGTCGAGACCGGGATAGACTGACAGGATCGGGGTGCCGATCATGCCGGCGAATCCTGCAAGCCCGGCACCGAGCGCGAACACGATGGTGAAGAGGCGAGACACCCGAATGCCCACCACCCGCGCCATTTCGGGGTCATCGACGCCGGCGCGGATCATGGCGCCGAGCCTGGTTCGATCGAGCATCAGCCAGAGCGCAACCGCGACCGCGGCTGCGATGAGAATGATGACCAGCCGATAGGTCGGAAAGACGAGCGCGCCCAGACGGGAAAAACCTTCGAATGCGCGCGGCGTGGCGACCGACATCGGATCGCCGCCCCATCCCATCAGGCAAAGGTCGGCGATCATGAAGGAGATACCGAGCGTGACCAGGACCTGAGCCAGCTGCTCGCCCGGCAGCCGTCGCAACAGCAGGCGCTCGATCAATCCGCCGAAAGCCGCAACCAGCAGCGCGGCGAGGAGCGCGGCAATCCAAAAATTAATGGAGACGCCGCGGTATCCGATTGCCAGCGTGGCGCCAAAATACGCGCCGAGCATGAACAGCGAGCCATGCGTAAGATTAGGAATACGCATCAGCCCGAAGATCAGCGAGAAGCCCGCCGACAGCAGGAACAATAATCCGCCGAAGGTGACGCTGTTGACCGCGAGCAGCAGCCAAAAGGTCATTATCCCCAGCCCTTCCTGCTCGCACGGCCGGGCGAGGCGCGCGGCGGCGCCGCGCGCCTTGCGGCCTTCTCCTCGTCAGCTCTTCAGCGGTGGAAAGTCGCGCGAATAAACCGGCTGGGACAAAAACTTCTTCTCGTCATAGGTCCAGAACTGGCTCACGTCCTTGTAGGTCTTGACTGTTTTGTTGATGAGCTTGCCTCCCGATCGTTCGCAACGGCGGACGTAGAAATCTCCGATCACGTTGCCGAAATGATCAAACTTGATCGGCCCGCGCGGGGTGTCGGTGAGCGATACTGACTTGAGCGCCGCCATCAATGCGTCCTTATCGTCGGACTTGCCGCCGGTCTTCTGCAAGGCGGCCTCGACAACCGCGGCGTTGACGTAGAGGCCTGCGGCATAGAAGCCGGGATCTACGCCATAGTCCTTCTGCATTGCAGCGATGAATCGTTTGTTGCTCTCGGTTTCCAGGTCGAGCGTGTAGGGACAACACGAATACATCCCGATCGCCTCGTCGCCGAAGCTGCGCAGAAGCGCGTCATCGCCGGCCGTTTCGCCGCCGACGACAGGAAGCTTGAGACCGAAATCGGCATACTGTTTCATGAAGCGGAGCGGGTTCGATCCGGCAAAGCCCTGACACACGCCGTCACAATCGCTGATCTGCGCGAGGTAAGGCGTGTAATCCGGTGTGACGATCGGTGGCCACAGTTTCTTGATGATCCTGCCGCCCTCTTCCTCAAAGGTCTGCTGGAAACCGCCCATCTGCTCGTAGCCGAAGGCAAAGTCTTCCGAGATTGTGAAGATGCGCTTGAGTTTGAGCTCCTTCGCCGCGTAGTCCGCCATGGGATGCATGGCCTGGGACGAAGTTGCCGAAGCGCGCAGAAAATACGGGTTCGGGCGGCGCTGGGTCAGATCCTCCGCCGCGGCAAGACTCAAAAGCGGCGTCTTCGCCTGGGCGATGTAGTCGGTGATGGCAAGGAGCTCGAAGGCTGCGAGTGGCCCGAGGATGACGTCCACATGATCCCGCTCGACCAGCTCTTGCGCCTTGGTCTTGGCGCCCGCCGGATTTCCCCCGGTGTCGGCCGAGATCAATTCGGCCTTGCGCCCCGCCATGGTGTAGTTCTTTTCCTTCAGGTAGACGGTGACGCCCTGCTCCATCTGGATGCCGCCCTGGGCGAGGGGGCCGGTCTTGACCGTGAGCAGGCCGATTTTGAGCGGAGCGCTCTGGGCATGGACGCGCGGCGCCCTGACGGCAGCCGCGCTCACTGCGGTTCCGGCAAGCCCCTTTAATACCTTGCGGCGGTCAAGTGCCATCGTCGTTTCCTCCAATCGTGAGTTGTTGTTTGCGCTGCTCTATCCACAATGACCCAAATTCGGTCCGGCCGCCAGATCGTAGCCCGGATTGAGCGCGTCGGAGCATGAGCGACGACGGCGAAATCCGAGCTGCGGGCCGCGTCGGCGAAAGCCATTCTTGTCCTCCCCACATGTTATGCTGCATCTTATGGTACAAACGACGAGCTCACAATTTGGGGAGGGCCGCGCGTGAAGCTTTATTCGTTCTGG
>Ga0209526_10001969_pt1 | contig 13776 bp, 9 predicted proteins | sample JacPinW_OM2H0_M1_FD_188566 | JGI IMG/M metagenome (GOLD analysis project Ga0209526, IMG submission 188566) | Forest soil microbial communities from Algoma, Ontario, Canada - Jack Pine, Ontario site 1_JW_OM2H0_M1 (SPAdes) (version 2) | ecosystem: Environmental > Terrestrial > Soil > Boreal... | reverse complement strand
GACCCCTCCTCGAATCAGGCCACCATCCTTGAATCACAGATGATTCATATGATTCAAGAACTCTTCGGACAGACACTGAGACCACTCGACGGTGGTCGTGTTGGCTTCCATTTTCGTGGCGCTTGCAATGAGCGCCATGAACACAGGTCTCGAAAACTTCAAGGAAATTGCCGGATTGGTTGGCACTGGCGTATCGGTATTCGTCCTCCTCAGCGTTGCTGGTGCCAACATCGTTGTTCTGATCTCGGTGGTCAGGACTTTTGACGGGGTAAGGCGAGGCGAGCATTTCCTGGAGGAAGACCTCAACATCCTGCTGTCGCAACGCGGATTTCTGGGGAGGCGGCTTCGGTCGCTGTTCACGATCCTCTCCAGAAGCTGGCACATGTACCCGCTCGGCATCCTGTTCGGCCTGGGCTTCGATACCGCGAGCGAGATCGGGTTGCTTGGTATTTCTGCCGCTCAGGGAACACAGGGACTGTCGACGTGGTCGATCCTGATATTTCCCGCTCTGTTCACCGCGGGAATGTCGCTGATCGACACGATCGATGGCGCTCTGATGGTCGGCATCTACGGCTGGGCATTCGTTAAGCCGATCCGCAAACTATACTACAACACAACCATCACTTCAGTATCGGTGATCGTAGCGCTGGTGATCGGCGGCGTAGAAGCTCTGGGCCTACTCGACAACAAGCTTGGCCTCGACGGCGGGATTTGGAGATTCATCCGTGCGCTCAACGTGAATTGCGATGCATTGGGTTATCTCATCATGGGAATCTTCGTCGTGGGCTGGCTGATTTCGGCAGGGATCTATCGGCTCAACGGCTACGACGAAATTGAGATTCGGATTCTGTGAGCGCCGCTTGGCGCTGCCGATGAATTCTTCAGTCTCGGATGTTCTGACGCCTGGAGGCTGCCGTCCGCGCTTAGGAGGAATTTGGATCGCTTAGGCCGCCTTTATTCGATCTCGGGCGCGACCTGACTTAAACAGAAAGCCAACGTGTTCGAAATCAGGGGAGATTCAGGTGCTCATCGATCTTCGCACTTATCGAGTACGGCCCGGCAAGCTACCGCAGGAACTGGACCTTTACGCTAAGCACGGCTTCGCCTCGCAACTGCGCCATCTAGGACCGCCCATCGCTTATCTGCAGGCCGAAAGTGGCGATCTCAACACGCTCGTTCATTTATGGGCATTCGAAGATGCCGGCGACCGCGCGCGAAAGCGCGCGGCGATGGCGTCCGATCCAGAATGGCAGAACTATCTGAAGCTCGCCGATGAAGCGGGATATTTGGTGGACCAGCGTAATAGCTTGATGGTGCCGGCAAGTTTCGCCGCTATCAAGCGGTGACGGGCTGAAACAATTACGTGGAGGGAGCTTCAGATGTCCGACCATTTTTCTGGACCTAGATCGTTGACCGACCCGGCCTCTGACATTTCAGACGTTTTTGCCTTCCCGTGTCCTGATAGCCCGCAGCATCTTGTCCTGGTTATGGACGTTTTCGGGAAGGCCGGTCCTTCAGCTCATTTTTCCGACGCGGTCATCTATCGTTTTCGCCTCCGCCCCGCTGCCATCGCCGCGACCGGAACGGCGGCTTCATTCGCCATCGGGGTCGATGAGGTGACCTTCGACTTCGTGTTCGAGGTGCCTTCCAACCCGCAGGGTGGCGAAGAGCCGGCACAACATGGCCGTTGTATGACGCCGAGTGGCGAATCCATTCCATTCCGGGTGAATAATGAGGAGGGCGGCAGCGGCGATGGCGTCCACGTCTTTGCCGGGCAGCGGTCCGAGCCGTTCTTTCTTGATGTCAGGATGATCGAAAAGACAGTGGCGACAGGACAGCTCGCGTTCAAAAAAGTTGGCGCCGATACACTTTACGGCACGAACGTCCTCGCAATCGTTCTCAAAGTCGAGTGGGCGAAGTTGCTCAAGGGTGGACCGATGTTCGCCCTCGTCTGCGAGACCCTGGCATCCGGCAAGCGACCAGTCCGAATAGAGCGGGTCGGTCGGCCGGAGATCAAGAACGTCACCCTGAGCTGGAAGATGTTCGATCAGGTCAATCGCGATCTGGAAATTCGCGACCTCTACAACAGCGAAGACGCCTTCAAACTTGCGCCGGACTATTTCGATGCGTATCGCGCAAGGATGAACGCCAATCTGGCATTTTACGACGGCCTCGACGGCAAGATGGATTGGCCCGTCAACGAGCAAGGCAACCATCCGCTGACCAAGCTTCTGCTGGCAGACTTCCTCGTCGTGGATGCGTCCAAGTCGCTCGGCGAACTCAGCTACTTCGAAATTGAACGATCCATGCTGAAGGGCCGCATTCACGATACGGCGGGCGGGCGGTGGCTCAACGAGGACATAATGGACTCTATCTTCACGCTGTATGTCAACGGCGGCAACGGTCCGCGCGTCGACGACGGCATCGCCGGGCCGATCGCCTGGTCATCCAAGGTGTTTCCCTACATGGCATCGCCAAATCCGCCGAAGGTCGTCGCGTCATGATCGCAACGGCGCACGACATAGCACCGGCGAATGAGACCGGCATCGCCGACGTGCCGACCACGAACGGCATGATTGCAATGCGCAATCTGGAGTCGCAAATTGTAACTCAGCAATCCGAGGTAGCGCTCGACCACTCGACGGTCGGAGCTCAGGTCGCCCTCATCGAGTTGATCACGCTGCGCGGGCTTATCCTTGGCCGCGTCGCCGACTACGAACGGGCCGAGGAGATTGCGGAGCGGCTGGTGCAGAGTGAGCCGGCCAATGGGGCGGCCCTGGTCGCGCGGGCTCGAACCCGGGGTACCTTTCACCGTTTTCTGGACGCCCTGAACGACCTCGCTGTTGCGGAGCGCCTCGCGCCGAATGACGAGATGGTAAATATCGAGCGCGCCGCAATCTTCCAGGCGCTCGGTCAATACGACGAGGCTTTCGCGATCCGCCAGGAAGCCGCAACTCGTCGGCCGAGTTTTGAAACTCTCGGGGCTTTGGCCGGGCTTTGCGCCGAACGTGGGGAGATTGAAGCTGCAGAATGGCTCTATCTGGAAAGCCGGAACCGCTTTCGCGGTGCGTCGCCGTTCCCGCTTGCGCTTCTCGAATTTCAGTTTGGCCTGATGTGGATGGACGACGGCCGGCTGGATGACGCTCGGACGTGGTTCGATGCTGCACGACGCCGGGTGCCGGCCTATGCGCCGGCACAAGGCCACCTCGCCGAGGTCGAGGCGGAGTTGGGTGAGGTAGATACCGCGGTTGCCCGCCTGCTTCCATTGGCGATGTCGTCAGATGATCCGGACTACGCCGCGCAACTCGCGCGCATTCTCGGGGATGCCGGGCGCGCCGATGAATCCCGACATTGGTGCGAGCAGGCAGCGGCGCGGTACGACCAGTTGGTTGTGCGTCACCCCGAAGCATTCGCCGATCATGCGGCCGAATTCTGGCTGACGGTTGGCGGCGATTCGAACGAAGCGCTGCGGTTGGCAAGACTGAATTTCGAGGTCCGCAAGACGCCGCGCGCCCACGAACTGCTTTCACGCGCCATCAGCGCAAACGAGACCGCGGGCATGACGTTTTCCTCAGTGCTCCGGCCGCCGCGCGACCGGTCGCGGCCGACGACGTGAGACGACACTCAACCAAATCAATGGAGAAATCTGGTGGCTACGAAAGTGATCGAGAGCGAACGCACGGCAATGGCTCAGAAGGTGACCCGTCACCCCGACGGTCCCGGTCTGCGAATCGGGAAGAGAGGGGAACTGACCGGCATCGGCAAGGTGACGCCGGACGGAGCCCGCATCTTCCGCGAGCGCCTGCCGCAGTTTCAGGCTGAAGCAGCCTACTGGGAAAATCGGATCGGCACAGTTCAAAGTTTCCGGTTGTTCCTGTTTGATAACGACACTCGGATTCTGTTCAGCATTGTCTATGACGGCGACTTCAAGCCTTACGTCGAAGACCTCATGAACGACGTATCCCCATGGATGGATCAGATTTTTGGCGGCGTTTGGGAGGGGTATACGAATTTCAAAGACCCCGCACTTATGGACCTTATCCGTAATGCGCAGGTCACGGCCGAATTCTTCTATGCCGCATACCCCGAAGTCTCCTGTCGAGACGTCCAGAAGATGAAGCGGCTGAGCGCAGCGGTCAGCGAGATGTTGGACGCCGCAAGCTGATCGATGCACAATGACACAAATTCTCGATCTTGCCGACATCCAGGCGACCGTCCTTCGCAATCGCCCGATGCCGTATTGCGGCGCTTATGTCTTCTTGCGGATCGACGACCCGGAACACGCGCGAACGCTCCTCTACCGGTTGATACCCAAGATTACCACATCGGCCGACTGGCAGAAGCCGATCGATCACGCGTGGATCAACATCGTCCTTACCTATGCGGGTCTGGCGCGGCTCGGCTTATCGCAACAGATCCTCGATGGTTTCCCGATGGAGTTCCGGGTCTCGATGGCAGCGCGCAAGGAATTTCTCGGCGACATCGGAGAAAGCGATCCGTCGCGCTGGGACTATCCCTTTGGCAGTCAGGATCTCCATGCGGCGCTCGTGGTGATGGCGCGCGATCAGGACTCCCTTGAGGCCAAGCTCGCGATCGGTCGCGAAGCAATGGTGGGGTTACCTGGTGTGACGGTTATCGGGCAACTCGACGTTGCTCTCCCAGCCAATTTCAGAGAGCATTTCGGGTTTGTCGACGGCATCAGCCGTCCCTTCATCGAAGGGCAGGGCGGGTCGCCGCTTCCAGGGCAAGGTGAGCCGCTCAAGGCCGGCGAGTTCTTCCTGGGTTACGTGAACGAACTTGGCGAACTCGCCAGGGGGCCCGGGCCGCAAACCCTATGGACGAACGCAACCTATTTGTCGCTCCGCAAGCTTCATCAAAACGTCGCCCAGTTTCGCCGCTTTCTCCGTCAACGCGCCAAGACTCCGAGGGATGAAGAGCTGATTGCGGCGAAGATGGTGGGCCGGTGGCGCAGCGGATGTCCGTTAGCGTTGTCGCCGGATCGGGACGACCCCGAAATCGGCAAGGACCCAATGCGCAACAATGCGTTTGCCTATTATGACGATGATCCGAAAGGCCTAAAGACCCCCGCGGGCTCGCATATACGGCGCGTAAATCCAAGAGACGCGTTACAAGACACTATTGTAAACTCACGTATTCATCGCGTTTTCCGGCGCGGCTCAACCTACGGTCCGATGCTGCCCGAGGGCATTCTTGAAGATGATGGCGTCGCGCGCGGTAACGTGATCGCATTCGTCAACGCGAACCCAGCGCGGCAATTCGAATTCGTTCAGTCGCAATGGGTCAACGACGGCGACTTTATCTCCGCCGGGCATGACAAGGACCCTATCGTAGGAAACCACGCCGAGGATAGCCAGTATACATTCCCGGCCAGGCCGGTGCGGCAGCGGCTCGATGGGTTGCCCTCGTTCGTGGTCACCAGGGGCGGGCAGCACGTGTTCCTGCCCGGCATCGGCGGCTTGCGCTGGTTGGCCGAAGGATGCCGATAACATGGTTATCGGCTTTCACCGCTGGGTCGACTGCGTTGTTTCGATGACGATCACGTAAGGATTTGCCGGGATTTGGAAGTCTTCACTCGGCCTGCCCCGATGCGATGCTGCAAGCTTCCTGCGTGAAACTCGGACAAGGAGGAGAGCGGGTGTCGATGCAATCACCCTCGCAATGGGAGCAAGATCTGAATGGATCGCAGGTCACATTGTTCAGCAACTGCTCCCTCGACGATCCTTCCCGTCGCGACCGCTGCGCTAGCAATCGGGATCTTTGTTGTTGACACATTTTTGACTGATCTTGAAATCGCTGTTTCGGTTTTCTTTATCGTTCCGGTGCTGATGTCGGTCTTCTTTCTTCGGAAGCAGGGCGTCGTGCTCGTATCTGCCGCATGCATGGTATTGACGGTCGTAAGCTATTTTCTGACGCCTGGCGGCGAATTGACCGCGGGTCTTGTCAACGATGCCATTAGCCTGCTGGCGATCGGGGTGACAACCTACCTCGTCCTGAAAATCGAATCGATGGGGATGGCGATACACGAGGCGCGGGCACAGCTTGCACACATCGCGCGCGTGACGGCTTTGGGAGAGCTGACCGCCTCGATTGCTCATGAAGTCAACCAGCCACTCGCTGGGGTGGTGAGCAGCGCGAATGCCTGCTTGCGCTGGCTCGACAGCCAACCGCCGGATACCGAGAAAGCGAGACAATCGGTTGATCGCATCATCAGGGACGCCAATCGGGCCAGCGACGTTGTTGGGCGAGTACGCAGTCTTGCAAAAAAAACTCCGCCGCAGAAGGCATGGTTAAACATCAACGAAATGGTTCTGGAGATCGTTTCCTTGATGGAAAAAGAAATTGAACAAAACCAGGTTTCGCTAGCGACTCGACTCTCAAACGATGTACCACGGGTTTTTGCGGACCGAATCCAATTGCAACAGGTGATTCTGAATTTGATCATGAATGCCGTTGAGGCCTTAAGCGCGATCAGCGACGGCTCACGATACTTATTCATAAGCACGGAAAAGGACAAATCGGACGGTGTGTTCCTGACCGTCGGCGATTTCGGTCCGGGACTGGACCCAGAGAAACTCGAACAGATCTTCGACGCCTTCTATACGACCAAGCGTGAAGGCATGGGTATGGGACTAGCAGTTAGCCGTTCGATCATTGAGGCCCATAGCGGGCGTTTGTGGGCGACACCGAACGACCCCCGCGGCGCGGTCTTTCAGTTCACGCTACCGCAGGTTCGGGAGGAGACGTCGTAACCGCGGCCGGTGCTATCGCCGTTGGGATCAATCCCGGGCGCTGGCTTCCCTCGATTCGGCCATCTTTGAACAGGTTCTGCAAAATCAGGAAATGGGCATGCGTTCTCTTCGTTTTTTTCCAGCTCGTCGCTGGTTCGCTCTGTTCGCGCTGCTCGCTCTCGCCGGCTGCGGATCCGCTCCGCGAATACAATACCGCGCCGCCGATGCAATGTCTTCCCGGGTATTGAATCTCGACGAATTGCGCAGGTATGCCGATGAACCGGCGTCGGCGTTTCACAGCGACATGGCTGTGAGTTTTCGCGCCGGGCCCTTGAGCTACCTTGCGCTGTCTGGTGGCGGCGCCGACGGTGCTTACGGGGCAGGCGTGCTGAACGGCTGGACCGCACAAGGCACACGCCCGGAATTCTCGGTGGTTTCAGGCGTGAGCACAGGTGCTTTGATCGCGCCTTTTGCATTTCTTGGCGCTGCATATGACGCAACATTGCGCGACGTCTATACCAGCGGCATTGCGGAAAGTCTTCTCGATACGCCGAACTTCCTGAACGCGCTTTTCGGATCCGGGCTTTTTGGCAATACCCGATTCCGCGAACTTGTTGCCCGCTATGTCGATCAGGATATGCTTGCGGCAATTGCCGCCGAACAGGCCAAGGGCAGAAGGCTCTTTATCGTGACAACCAATCTCGATACGCAACGCACGGTAATCTGGGACATGGGTCGCATCGCCTCGATCGGGTCACCGCAAGCGTTGAGCTTGTTCCGCGATGTGGTGGCAGCCTCCGCAAGTATTCCGGTGGTTTTCCCGCCAATTTTGATCGACGCGGAGGCGAACGGAAATCGCTTTTCAGGAGATGCACGTGGATGGGGGCGTAACGGCGCCCGTCCTGACATTGCCGGAGGCGTTTCTGCTGCGCAACGCAACGCTCGCAAGCGGCCCGCGAACCAGCATTTACATCTTAATCAACAACAAGGTGGAGCGAGATTTCCAATTGGTTCCTAATCGCACTGTCGACATTGCCGCACGAGCGTCAGCCTCTGCAACAAAAACGCAAACGCGTTCCGTCCTGTACGAGACTTACGATTTCGCACGGCGCAACAAATTTGGATTCAATCTGACCTACATCGATAAAGAAATTCCGTCGCCGACCTCAGCCGGATTCGATGCCAATTATATGCGAGCTCTCTATCAATATGGCTATGAAAGAGCACGCGCAGGCGATTTCTGGGTCAAGGCGCCGCCATCCGAGGATCTTTCGCTGGTTGACAGCCGACGCCGAAGGTCCGCTGCGCTACGATGAAGAAGGTCGGCTCTGGTGGTGTCGCGATCGCACTCAATTCTGATAAAATGTCGGCTCGTACGCCATATCAATCGAGGGCAGCGGCCTTGAGTCCGCAACTGTGTCGGAGTTGTTCTCTCTCCGAAGTTACCGCTAATCGGGCGACACCCGTCCGGACTTGGGCGCAGGCGGCGACGCCATCTCCCGACGCGTGTCCAATGTAAATTGAAACGTGCTGCCCACCCCGGAATTGCGAGTGGCCCATATGCGGCCGCCATGCTGCTCGATAATCGATCGACAGATCGACAAGCCGATACCCATTCCGTCAGGCTTTGTCGTGAAGAACGCGTTGAACAGTCGATCGACATTTTGCGGTTCGATGCCGGTGCCGGAATCCTCGACCGCGACGAGTATCCGATCAGTCCCGTGCTCGCGCGATCTTATCAGTAATTCGCGGGAGCGGTCGGTCACGGACCTCATCGCCTGGATGCTGTTCATCAGAAGATTCACTATGACCTGCTGCAGCTGGATCCGGTCACCAACCACTGGCGGCAGCGCGGCTGCAAGTTCCAGCCGCAGCGAAACGCTGTGAACGAGCAGCTCGTGCCGAACGAGGGGCATTACATCTTCGATCACGTCACTGATGTCGAGCGGCGCCTTTTGAACGACAGTCTTTTGCGATAACGCACGGATGCGTTGGATCACCTCGGCTGCTCGTTTGCCGGCCTTGGTGACATGTTCAACGGATAGTTTTGCATTTTCAATACTAGGAGGTTGACTGTTCAGCCAGCGCAAAGCCGCGTTGCCGCTGCTCACCACGCCGGCAAGTGGCTGGTTCACTTCGTGCGCGATCGAGGCGGTCAGTTCGCCCAAGGCTGTCAAGCGCGTGGCATGTGCGAGCTCTGTTTGAGCTTCTTGCAGCTCCTCTTCGGCCAGTTTGGCCACCGTGACGTCCATTACCGCTCCGACAAACCCAATATTGCCCGGCTCATCGCTTATGGCACGAGCGACAACATGGACATGTTTGACTGAGTCATCCGGCATCAGCAATCGATGTTCATAATCAATATTCTTCCCGCCGCCGGAAGCGCGGTCGATTGTCCGCCGCACGAGAGCAAGATCTTCTGGATGAATGCGTTGCAGGACCATGTCGAGGGTGACGGAAATCGCCTTGTCGTATCCAAAAATCCTGAAAGTTTCGTCTGACCAGAAGATTTCTCCACTGGATACATTCCAGCCGAAGCTGCCAGTTTGGCTCAATCGCTGTGCTTGGGCCAAATAGGCCTCGCTGTGTCGGAGGTCGGAGTAAAGGGTGGCATTCTCCAGCGAGATAGCGGCCTGCGCGGCCAGCAATTCCAGCACCGTGACGCGGCTAGACGGGAACGCGTGCGGAGTTAAATTGTTCTCGAGATAGAGTGCGCCAACCAGCTTTGCTTGTTTGACGACAGGAAGACACACGACGGATCTGGAGCGCTTCCGCCGCACATACTCGTCCTCCGAATACAAGTGGCTGTCCAAGGCATCATCAAGGACCACGCTCTCCCGCGTCCGGATCACGTAATGAAGCATGGATTCGGGCAGATCAGATGGCGTGACGGCTACCTCTCGAACGGCGACTCCGACTCTGCCGTGGCCGGTGGTGGCCTCCGCCACAATCCGCAGCTTGTCGCCCCGGAGAAGGATAAGCAGACCTCTCTCGGCCCCTGCATGCTCGATCGCGATCGTCATGAGCATTTCGATGAGCTTGCCGAGTTCTATCTCGCTCGAAATCGCCTGTGACGCCTTGACCACCGTCCCGACGTCCAACTGCTCGACGGGTACGCCGACGGTGTTGGTTGGAGAAGCCGGGATCGGGTCCTTGCGGAGCCACGGATGGAACTGCTCGAGCTGCGTGACTTTGCCGTCGGCGCCCCAGCGGAGATAGCAGGACCGGGCGTTCCGGAGATAAGTGTGGGCTATTGTCTCAAGGCCGCGCGCCGAATAAAGCCGCGCGGCCAACTCATTGGCCATTGCCTCCGCCTGGATGAAGCCCTGCTCGCGGGCCGCTCGAATGGCCTCCTCGTACCGATCCATTGCATCGAGAACTCGATTTTCGATTCGGGCGATTTCGGCTTCCACCAGTGTTGATGCGCTCCCGAAGTTTCCGGGGCAGTTTTGCGCCCAGTGTCGAAGTTGTTCCCAGTGCTCCCCGATGTGCGCGCGCCACTCGCTGTGTTGCTCCGGGGGGATAGTCGCGATGAGCGAAGCGAGCGTGAGCGCCGAGTAGAGATGGTAGTCCAGGAGCTGGATCTCTCCGGGCGTTGCCCATATCAATTGCTTCGCCTTCTCGACCGCTTCGAGGGCCTGTCCGTAATCACCGGATAAGAAGCGAGCTCCGATCTTGAGGATCCAGTACCAGCACACCATCGTGGGCATCCGGTCTGCGGTCAATTCCGCCTCGAAAGCCGATTCGTTGAACTCCCCGTCGCTGAATGTAGAAAAGCTCGCGGTCCGGCCCCTCATGGCTGCAACGAAGCGTTGCTGGGGGACGATAAGATCGACCCCATCGCGGAATCCGATCTTCCTGGCGAAATCCATGAAAAGCTCCGACTCACGCCACGTTTCCTCCAAGGGGGCGCCTGTGAGAATGAGGCGTACTATAATTTGGGAGGCACTAGAAACGGCAAAAAAGAGATCGCCGGTCTCAACTCCAATGCGATAGGCTGTTCGGAAACACTCGACCGAAGTTCCAAGGGGTTTCATCCAAGAGACGATCAATCCCATTGCGTAGTGCACCTTCGCCGGATCGAGGAAGCCGCGCTTTTCGACGAGATCGAGGGCAAGCTTTCCGAAACGATATCCATCGTCATAACGGCGAAATGCGTAGCAAAGTATCCAACCAAACCAGCCAAAACCATGCGTCGAGGCGTCGGTCAGCCCATGCTTCAGAGTCAAGTTCACCATCTGGCAGACTTCCAGATCAAACAGGTTTGCGTCTGTGTAGAACGCCGGGGGGATAAGTGCTGCCAGTACCCGCATTTCGGCATGAGCTTCCGGGGAGGTCGTCCTCGGCAGATCCATAAGACTTTCGATTGGTCGATCGCCAAGGTTGTGCCAGATCCTTTCGTACTCGGCATGGACCTCGTGTCGACTCGGATGAGCGGGCATATCGATATCGAACAGGCGCAGGCACCCCAGAGCGCTGTCCACGGCTTGGGAATTCTCTGACTTCACCATATGCAACTCGATCTTCAGCCGATAAGCGGCAGCCTTGTCCACCTTTGAAGCTGCCTTCCGAAGTAGCTCCGCTATGAGCGATTCGGTTTCATCGAACTGGCTGGAGAGGAATGAACACTCGGCGCGCTCGAGCGTGAGGGCGAAGGCCAGGTCGTACCGCGTCGCCCAACCCGACGGCCCAAGCAACGCCATGCCCGCGCCGAAATAGCGGGCTGCCGAGGCATAGGCAGTCGACGCCTTGGCCTTTCTTCCGGCGCTTAAATTGAGATCCGCCGCCAGTGCTCTCTCGTCGGGATCGGAGATATCAGCGGCACCATGGTTGAACTGGTTGACTACGTCGAAAATCTGCTGGGTGAGTTTCTCATCGCTCAGCCCGGCGATCAGGCAGCGGCCTATCAGCAGATGAAAGGTAGCGCGCTGGTCGACTGGGATAAGCGAATAGGCCGCTTCCTGAACGCGGTCGTGCAGGAACGTATAGTTTGCGTCGAGCCGTAGGACGAGCCCGCCGCGGACGGCCTCCCGCAAATGGGAATCGATCGCCGCCTCCGGTTCTCCTCTAACCATAGCCAGGGCGGCAATCTCAGCCGTGTTTCCAAGGCAGGCAAACAGTTTCAAGACGTCCTGGGCCATGCCCGGGAGCCGGCTCAGCTTAGCGACCATGAGATCCGCTACGTTGTCGGTGAAGCCTTTGGCCTGAATGCGCGCCAAGTCCCAGTTCCAAATCGCGCTGCTCCGATCGAACGCGATGAGTCCGTCCTCGACCAGCGCTGAGATGAATTGGATCACGAAGAAAGGGTTGCCAGCGGTCTTTTCCTGCACAAGTTGGGACAGCGACCGAGCGTGCTCGCGCTCGCAATGAAAAGAATCGACAATCAAGCGCTCAAGATCGCGGAGCGTCAGAGGCGCGAGTACGACATCGCAAACTCTTGCCTTGGATTTTCGGATCTCTTCGAGTGTCCGCATGAGCGGGTCAGACGGATGAACCTCATTGTCGCGATAGGCGCCGACCAGCAACAGATGCCGCACATCTGGATGGGCGACAAGGTGTGCAAAGACGTCGAGCGTGGCCGCATCGAGCCATTGAAGATCATCGAGGAACAGCGCAAGCGGGTGTTCCGGCCGTGCGAATACAGAGACGAATTTCCGGACTACTGTCTGAAATCGTTTCTGCGTCTCCTGAGGGGAGAGGTCTGCGACCGGCGGCTGTTTTCCGATAATGAGCTCAAGCTCAGGGACGAGATTGATGATAAGCGCGCCGTTCGGGCCCAATGCCTCCCGAAGCGTCTCCCGCCAAAATCCAAGCTCTGCTTCGCTCTTTCCCAATAACATGTGGACGAGGCGTTGGAAGGCTTGCGCCAAGGTGGCATACGGGATGTCACGCTTGTATTGGTCGAACTTGCCGGAAGCGAACAGGCCCCGCGGCGGGACGAGCACCTTGTGCAACTCGTTCACGACCGAGGATTTGCCGACGCCGGAGTATCCGGACACAAGTACGAGTTCGGCGGCATCTTGTGCCACAACGCGGTCGAAGGCAGCGAGCAAGGTGTCGATCTCACGCTCCCGCCCGTACAGCTTCTCCGGGATCCGCAACCGGTCCGACCCGTCCTCTGTGCCGAGCGGGAACGGGTCGATGCGGCCATTCGACTCCCATTCCGCCAGGCACCGCCGCAGATCGGCCTCCACGCCCGCGGCGGTCTGGTAGCGTTCCTCGGCGTTCTTCGCGAGGAGCTTCATCACGATTGACGAAAGCACCTCGGGAATTTCCCTCGCCCGTTCATCAGGCGGATCAACCTGCTTCGCAATATGACAGTGCACCCATTCCATTGGATCGTCGGCGGCGAAGGGCAGAGTGCCCGTGAGCATCTCGTAGAATGTGGTGCCGAGAGAGTAGAGATCGCTTCGCGAATCGATTGACCGGTTCATCCGGCCGGTCTGTTCCGGCGCCATGTAGGCGAGCGTGCCTGCGATCACCTCGGGCGGGTCTGGACTCTGACGCTCGCGTGGTAGACGGGAGGCAATGCCGAAGCCGATGAGCCAGACGCCGCCGCTTGCGATATCCACCAGCACATTCGCAGGCTTGATGTCCTTATGGATGAGACCTCGGTCATGCAGACAGCGGAGCGCGCGCGTGAGCGGGATCGCAATTCGGAGGAATTCCGATACTTCCAGCGGTCGCCCAAGCAGCCAATCGAGGGGCTCGCCGCCGGGGTCCTCGAGCACCAACGCCATGCGGTCATTGTAGCGGGAGAGTGCCACCGGCCTCGCCGCCCAGGAAACATCAAGTTCGGCCTTCAGCTCATATTCGTGTTCGAGCCGCTTGAAAGACCAGGGCGCGACGTCTTCCGCCGCGATAACCAGGATTGGCGCCATGCCGTTGCACGAGCCCCGGTAGCGGGTGAAGTCACCCTCCCGCAACGGGGACAACACATAGCCCGAAAGCTCCATCGCGCGGGTCTCCTGCCACGACTAACCGGCGTGAATATTAGCGCTTTTCAAGCTTCAGGACAGACGGCTCG
>Ga0209526_10001968_pt1 | contig 13777 bp, 12 predicted proteins | sample JacPinW_OM2H0_M1_FD_188566 | JGI IMG/M metagenome (GOLD analysis project Ga0209526, IMG submission 188566) | Forest soil microbial communities from Algoma, Ontario, Canada - Jack Pine, Ontario site 1_JW_OM2H0_M1 (SPAdes) (version 2) | ecosystem: Environmental > Terrestrial > Soil > Boreal... | reverse complement strand
CTCTTTGACCTTGGTGTCGATCTCACTCTTCCGCACTCGCCGCATCTTGAGGCCGAAGGCCATGTTGTCGTAGACGCTCATGTGCGGGTAGAGCGCGTACGACTGAAAGACCATGGCGATGTCCCGCTCCCGTGATGGCACGTCGTTCACCACCCGGTCTCCGATCTTGATCTCGCCGCCCGAGATCTCCTCAAGGCCGGCCAGCATACGCAGAGCCGTGGACTTGCCGGAGCCCGAAGGCCCGACCAGCACCATGAACTCGGTGTCGAGAATCTGCAAGTTGAAGTCCTTCACGACGAGGGCTTCGGGCCCGTACCGCTTCGTGACGTGGTTGTAAGCGACCGACGCCATAGTCTTTCGTGTCCTCCTCTTTCCTGTTGGTCTTTGACCGATCAGTGCTCGGCAGATTCGGCGGCCTCGTAGCCTCCGCCCCACCAGTCCGTGACCAGCGCCGCGTACTCGTCTGCTGCGTCCTCTTACGTAGACACCCGCTCCCGGGCGCGGAAGACATCGGTTGCCGCGTTCCACAACGTGAACGGGTTCCCTCTGTCCGCGTTGTTGTTTCTCATTGGGGCCGCTCGGCGATCAGTTAACGGAGACTACGTCTGGCAGGGCGCCGGCGCCTCGCCCAATCAGGCGATCAGACCCTGACGCCAAGTCGCCCAATCGGGTGAGTGATCGGCAAAGACATGGTGGCCGACGTACCATATCGACGGGCGGATGACACTTGTGTACACGGTGGAGTAAGCCCTCTAGAGGCCACAGTCCAGGAACCCGGACAGCGCGTGTCTGAGGTCACAGCTTCTTCCGCCGCCCACCCGGCGCAGATGAAGGCAGACCCAGCTTCTTTCCTGGGCCGCATGGAGGAGCTGGAGCTTATTCGCCAGCTGCTCGTCGGCGGTATGGCACGGCTGCTCACGCTGACCGGTCCTGCAGGTGTCGGCAAGACCCGCCTCGCACACGAGGCTGGCACGCGGTTTGGGGGCGCCTTTCCAGACGGGGTCTGGTTCGTCGATCTCACGACCATTCGGGACCCCGCCAAGGTGCCTTCGGCCCTTGCGGAGAGCCTTGGGCTCCCAGATACTGGCCCCGCTTTCCTCCCCGACCGGCTCTCCGCGTGCCTGCAAGGGCGGGAGACCCTGCTGATCCTGGACAACTTCGAGCAGGTTCTGCCCGCTGCTCCGCTGCTGGACACACTGCTGCACGCGGCGCCCGGGCTCCGGCTTCTCATTACGAGTCGCGAGCTACTGCATCTTCGAGCGGAACAGACCCTCCCGGTGCCGCCCTTGGCCCTCCCGGACCCCGCCCACCTGCCACCCCTTGAGCGTCTGGTCGAGGTTCCGTCCGTGGCGCTCTTCCTGCACAGTGCCCAGAAGATCAATCCAGGCTTTCGGCTTACCGACGAGAACGCCCCAGCGGTGGCCGGGCTCTGTGTGCACCTCGACGGTCTGCCGCTAGCCATCGAGCTGGCCGCGGCACGCACGCAGCTGCTGTCGCCGCAGATGCTGCTGGAGCGCCTGGAGCAACGCCTTTCCCTCCTGCATTGGGAGGCGCAGGACCTGCCCGTGCGACAGCACACGCTGCGCTCGGCCATCGCCTGGAGCTATGACCTCCTCGCCAAGGAGGAGCAGGTTCTGTTCCGCCGCCTGGGGATCTTTGTCGGTGGATTCACGCTGGAGGCGGCCGAGGCGATCGTCGCCGACAAGGCGTCCGAGGCGATCGACGTGGTGGAGTGCCTGGCCTCGCTGGTCGACAAGAGTCTGGTCATCAGCGAGGAGGATGGCGAGGGACGTCTCCGCTTCCGTCTCCTGGAGTCGGTGCGCGACTTCGCCCTCGAACAGATGACAAGCCACGAAGAAGGCGAGCCCGCCGGGCGAGCGCATGCCCGCTACTTCCTGGAGCTGTCTGAGCATGCCTCACCCGAGCTCGTCGGGGGGACGCAGCGGGCATGGTTTCTGCGACTGGAGCGGGAGCACGGGAATCTGCGCGTGGCCCTCCGGTGGCTGTGGGAGCACGGCGAGAACGAGCCGGCGCTGCGCATGGCAGGGGCACTGGGGTACTTCTGGGAGGTCCGCGGCTACCTCCGCGAGGGTGAGCAGGCGCTGGAGGAAGCGTTGGCGCGCATGCCGGATGCCAATCCGCGGCTGCGAGCCAGAGTGCTCAACCGCCTGGGGAGCCTTCTCATCTGGCAGGAAGAGGAGCGCTCAGGGGTCGTGATCGAGCAAGCGCTGGCGCTGGGACGCGCCCTGAAGGATCCCGACATCATCGCGCGCTCACTCAGCCAGCTGGGGCGTCGGGCGGCCATCTTCGAGGCGTCAGAGGAGCGTTTGCGGGAGGCAGTAGAGCTGCTGGAAGAGGCGCTGGCGCTCCGGCGGCAGATGGGGGATCGCCGCGGCGCCGCGATCGTTCAGACCCAGCTGGCCGGGATCGCGCTCCGCCAGCGAGAGTACGAGAGAGCGGAGCGACTCGCGGACGAGGCGCTGGTGGCATATCGAGAGGCCGGCGATGATACCGGTGCGACCGTCCCCCTGGCCTTGCTCGGCCTGGCCGCCGGCGAGCAGGGCGACACAGCCCGGGCCGCTGCGTTGATGCAGCAAGGACTCGAGGCAAGCAGCCACCTCCTCGATCGTCGTTTGCTCCTGATGGCAAGCGAGTTCGTCGTTTGGTGGCTCGCGGCAGAACAGGGAGATCCTGAGCAGCTGGCGGTGTTACTCGGGGCCGCCGAAGCGATGGGTGACGGGATTGGACCCATACAGGCTGGATGGCGGAAGACGAGGACGCCCAAGGCTATGGCAGCGCTGCAAGCGCGTCTGGGAAGGGAACTGTTGGAGGCGGCGCTCCGAAAGGGACGCGCTCTGTCCTTCTCGCAAATCAGTGAGCAGGCGTCTCTGGTGCTGAAAGGCGTTGGGGGGGACGGCTCAAGCGCCGAGGAATCGAGCGTGAAGGGGCGTCAGCAGGTGCTCCTGAGCAGCCGGGAAGAGCAGGTGCTTCGCCTGGTAGCGGAGGGCTTGACCAACAAGGAGATTGCGCGACAGCTCACCGTCAGCCAGAACACTGTCAAGACCCACGTCACTTCGCTCTTCAACAAGCTGGGTGTGGACTCGCGCGCGCACGCCGTGGCGGTAGCAGCCAACGTGGGACTGCTGGACGACCTGGCCTTCTCCGAAGCTAACAGGGTCGCCCGTCACTGAATCACTGACCTCCGCGCCCGAGGCCACTGAAAACCAGTCACCCGAATGGGGGAGGGGACCCCTTGCCCCCAGGGTTACCCATACGGGCGAGGCGGACCGCAGCTGCTCAGGCTACGTTCGTGCGGTGGATGATCGGCTTTCCCCCCTTCCACCGGGCATGGTCGCGCCGCCCTTCTCACTGCCGCGGTCGTCCCACGCGTCGGTCTCGTTGGCTGACCTGCGTGGACGTCGCGGCGTTCTGGTGTTCTATCCCGCCGATTGGGAGCCGGTCTCCCAGGAACAGCTCGTCCTCTACCAGGAGTACCTGGGGGAGATTGCCCGGCTCGGCGGGTCGCTGATCGGCGTCTCCACAGACCACATCTGGTGTCATGGCGCCTTCGCACGGGCCGCCGGCATCAACTACCCGCTGCTGGCTGACGATCATCCCCAGGGGGCTGTGTCTCGCGCGTTCGGCGCCTACGACGACGGGGCAGGTGCGAGCTCCCGCACGCTCTTCGTCCTGGATGAACGCGGCGTCATTCGCTGGAGCCAGAGCTACCCGGCCGCCGTCAATCCGGGCGTCGACGGGATCCTCACGGCTCTCGAGGCCATGGGGGCTTGGGATCGAGACGAGCCCGGAAGGATCACACGAAGTCATGGAGGAGTGATGACGCAAGGAACGACACAGCCCGAGACGGAGGCCATCGGGGAAGTCTGGCCGGCTCTGCCGTTTCAGGAGTGGAAAGCCACGCTGGAGACGCTCCACATGTGGACGCAGATCGTGGGCAAGGTGAAGCTGGAGCTCGTTCCCTTCCTCAACGAATGGTGGCAGGTCGGTTTCACGGTCACTGCCCGAGGGCTCACCACGTCGACGATCCCCCTCGGCCACCGCGTTTTCCAGGTCGACTTCGACTTTATCGACCACCGCCTCGACATTGACGTCAGCGACGGCAGGTCCCGAACCATTCTCTTGCAACCCCGCTCGGTCGCCGACTTCTACCAGGAGTTCATGGGAGCGCTGGCGGAGCTGGGAATTCAAGTGCGTATCTCCACGAGTCCGGTCGAGGTGGAGAACACCATTCCCTTCGAGCAGGACAAAGTCCACAGCTCGTATGACCCGAAATACGTCACCCGCTGGTGGCGCATCCTGCTTCAGGCGGACCGGCTCCTGCAGCAGTACCGCACGCCTTTCACAGGCAAGAGCAGCCCGGTGCTGTTCTGGTGGGGCTCCTTTGATCTTTCGGAGAGCCGGTTCTCGGGCAGGCCGGCGCCAGAGCGGGAATGGCCGACCCGCTGGATGGCTCTCGGGGCGGACCAGGAGCAGGCCTGCGCCGGGTTCTGGCCGGGCTCGGGAAAGGTCCAGGCGCCCGCCTTTTTCGCTTATACCTTCCCGGAGCCTCCTGGCTGTCGGGAGGCGGCCATCCAGCCTGATTCGGCCTACTACCACCCCGACCTGAGCGAGTTCATCCTGCCCTATGAGGAGGCCAGGCTGTCGCCTTCCCCCGACCAGACGATCCTGAGCTTTTTCGAGAGCGCCTTCGAGGTCGGGACCACGCTGGCCGGGTGGGATCGAGCTGCCCTGGAACGACCAGACCCGCTGCCGCACCGACAGGGAGAAAGACCATGACCAGCTGCTCCCACCTCGGCCTTATAAGGGAGGTCACGCCGAGCTCGAACGGGTGTGAGGACTGCCTCAGGATCGGCGACACCTGGGTCCACTTGCGGCTCTGCATGATCTGTGGGCATGTCGGATGCTGCGATCAGTCGAAGAACAAGCATGCCACCAGACACTTCCTCGATACCCGTCACCCGATTATCAGGTCGTTCGAGCCCGGCGAAGACTGGGGCTGGTGCTACGCGGACCAACTGTTCCTGGATGCGGCCAACTGGCCCGTGCGCGGCGCAGTCGCACACCCTCTGCAGCAGGACAACCACGGATGAATGCAACCGACGATCGTCTACCGACATCGCGCGCGGAATAGGAGGGAGGAACCGTGCAAGGAGACAACGCGCTGACCGGCGAGATGCCAGCAGGTGATCTGCAGGCGCCAGTCACAACTCGGGATCACGTTCAAGGGCCGGACACTGCACTCGTGACGATGGTCGAGTACGCCGACTACGAATGCCCCTACAGCCGCATTGCCTACCATGTCATCAAGGGAGTGCAGCGCGAGCTGGGTGGTCAGCTGCGCTTCATCTACCGGAACTTTCCCCTGCGTGAGATCCACCCCCATGCGCAACATGCGGCTGAGGCGGCCGAAGCCGCGGCGACCCAGGACAGGTTCTGGGAGATGCATGACTATTTATTCGAGCATCAGCGTGCTCTTGACGATGAGCATCTCCATCAGTACGCCGTTGCTCTCGGTCTCGAGGCCGAGATCTTCGACCAGGACCTGGCTCAACACCGCCACGCGGGGAAGATCGAGGGTGACCTGCGCGGCGGCATTCGGAGTGGCGTCCAAGGCACCCCGACCTTCTTCATCAACGGTGTTCGCCATGAAGGCAGCCACGACCTGGAGTCCTTACTGAGCACGATCCGGGCGGCGGAAACGGCATCGTAGGGCGTGGACATGGGCCACCACTCGTCCAGGCCGGCGGCTCACTACTCGCTGTCCCTACGGGCGCCTGGTCGTGTGTACCTCCTCACGGCGATGTCGTACGCCTCCGCCAGCAATGGTTTCACGGCTTGGAATGTCGAGTCGCTGGGATTGAGCACGCACGCCCAGTGATTGCCGCCGTACACGGGATGTGGCATCAACTGGTCCAAGGCGGTGAAGTCGTACTCGCGGCCGGCGCCGAACAGCGATTGATAGGTCTCCTTCCCGACGCCGATGTTGAGGCGGAAGACCCCAGGACGGTTGATACGCGATTCCTTGTCGAAGTCACCGTAGTCGTGTGTCACGATCGTGGCGAACGGAAACTGCCGGGTGGGTACGAGGGTGCGGTCGGGATCGTAAATGAAGAAGGTATCGCCCCAGGCAACCTCAGGTGCTCCCCCCTCCTGGGATGCGACGACAACGTCGACACCCGCAAACGTTGTCGCGATGTACTGAGTAATTGAGGCTTCGTCCATTCGGCAACCCAAGCCTATCCCGGCCGCCTCAGCGCCGGCTTGATCGTTAGGCGGCCTGTCTGCAGGCCTCGGACCAGTAGCTTGGCCGAGGACCCCGCCGCCCAGGTGGCGACCAGGCATACCCTGCTTGCCGATTCACCCTACGGTTGGTAGCGACAGGAGGTGATCGAGATGACCGACAGCCAGGAGGATCCGCGGACGCCTGAAGGGGCGGCGGTTACCGAGACGCGATCGCTGGTGCGTGACCTCGCAGTCGCGGTCGATGGCTCCCCGCCGAGTCGGGAGGGCCTCCGCCTCGCCGCTGACATTGCGCGCCGCACTGGCGCCAGGGTCACCGTGGTCCACATCCGGCATGCCCCGGCGCTGGAAGAGATGGGAGCCGAGGCCGGCGGCATCTCGCTGGAGGAGACGCTGGCCGCCGTCGAGCAGGCGGTCCGTCAGGACGCAGTGGATATCCTCGGCGAGGCTTCGCCGGGCTGGCGCTTCGTGGTCCGGACGGGCAGCCCCGGGCGCGAGATCATCGAGGCAGCCAGGGAGCTCGAGGTCGACCTCATCATCGTCGGCAGCGAGCCGCACTCAACGCTGCACAATCTGGTGCTCGGCTCGACCGCTCAGTACCTGGTCGCGCACTCGCCGGTTCGCGTCCTCGTTGCCCGCTGAGCCGTCGGCTCTCCGGCCCGCTCGCCCGAGCACGGCACCACCACGTCGCGGAGATGTTGACGGTCCCGACCGGGCCCAGCATCGACGAGCAGGATCTCCTGCCTGACGAGTACTGATCGCAGCCGCCGGGCAAGAGGTGTCAGGCGCAACGTGGTGGCGCTGTTTGAGACGATTGCTGGTGACGGAGTTGGATGCCATACCTCGGGAGGGCGGTCCTTCCCGCCCAGCCAATCCTGATCGTTGATTGAGATGAAACGGGAGGTGAGCTCATGAGCGTGCCAGTGCCGCCGCCGCCGGGAGCAACCCCGGTACAGGGATGGGGCGTGGCGACGTTGGATCCCGCCCGCCGCTACGCAGAGGTGATCCGAATACCGGCCGGCGAGACACTGGCGTTGGGAAGCCTCACCTTCTCCGATGCCACGTCGCCAGAGCCGAACAAGGCCGCCATACTCCAGCTGGAGACTGCGGTCGCAGGCAACGCCGGTGCGCCAGGCCCCGTCCTCACGCAGTTCTTCCAGCTGGAGGTCGCATCGGGCGGCTCGTTCCAGATGCCGTTTCCGGTCCCGCTCATCCTGGAGGGCCGACCGGACCTGGAAACGGTGTTCAGGTTCCTGATCGTCGGGGAGACACCTGGATTGGCGTTCGCTGAGATTGGCTGCCTCGCGGTCGGGTTCACTTTCTGACCGGACCGTCAGGACGGGTGCCGGTACTCCGCATCCACTCAGGCCTTACAAGAGAAGCATCACTCGAAGCGCTCGAGCGGGCTGCCCCATGAACACTAGGCCGGCTCGTACTCGAGGATGACGATCCCCGACTTGAACGGCTTGGTCTGCGTCAGCTGGAAGGATTTCTTCTGGACGTCCTCGCTGAACAGACGCTTGCCCTTCCCAAGCACGACCGGATGCAACATGAACCGGTACAGATCGATCAGGTTCTCTTGCATCAGCGCGTTGAAGAGCTGCGCGCTGCCGGAGAGCAGGAGGTCCTTACCCGGCTCCTCCTTCAACCTGCGCACCTCCGCCGTCAGGTCTCCCTTGACCAGCCTTGAGCCGGGCCACTCAACCTGGTCCAGCGTCGAGGAAACCACGTACTTGGGCATGCTGTTCATCTTCTCGGCGAACCCGGCCTCGTCGGTCATGGACGGCCAGGCGGCGGCAAACCCCTCGTACGTCTTGCGCCCCAGCAGCAGGGCGTCGCTTGCCTGCAGTTCGGCCAGCTTGAACTCCGCAGCTTCGTCGTTGAAGAAGGGGCCGGACCAGTGGCCCGGCTCTTCGAAGACTCCGTCGAGCGACAAGTACTCCGTGGCGACCACTCGCATATTTACCTCCTATCAATCCGCATCTGATGGCGAAGACCCATCGAACCCCAGCGCCGGGGACGGCCATCGCCTGGCCATACCCATGCGTCGAACAAGGGACGGCCAAATCGACATGGCAGGCAAAGGTCGCCCCTTTGCGAGATGACCCGGACGGCAGCTCGGTACACCTCAGCCCTACCCATGATCGTCCTCGTCGGGCATGGCATGCTTGGATTGGGAGAGGCGGCCGCACTCAGATGAGCCGGGGCCACCCAGGAGGCCAGGTGAGGAGGGCGTTTCCCTGATGTCACGATATCGGCACCCCCGTTCATGATCACCTTGCCATGAATCAGAACACCCCTCCAGCCCTGAAGCGCCGCATTCCCAAGGTCAGGGACCTGGCGCCGCTGCTGCAGTTCAAGAGACTGGACTTCTCCACGGCCACGCGGCTCAAGCGCGCCAGCACCATCAACGACCTGCGGAGAATTGCCAAGCGGCGGACGCCAAAGGCGCCCTTCGACTACGCCGATGGTGGTGCGGAGGCTGAAATCACACTCAGACGGGCCAGGCAGGCCTTTGTGGACCTGGAGTTTCGCCCCGGTGTTCTGCGGAATGTCAAATCCGTGGATTTGAGGACCGACGTGCTCGGTCGAACCGCCGCGATGCCCTTCGGCATCGCCCCCACGGGTTTCACCCGCATGATGCAGTCCGAGGGGGAGTACGCCGGCTCGCGGGCCGCCGAGGCCGCGGGCATCCCTTACACGCTTTCCACAATGGGGACGGCGTCCATAGAGGACGTGGCTGCGGCTGCACCGTCTGGACGCAACTGGTTCCAGCTGTACCTCTGGACAGACCGCGACCGGTCCATGGAGCTGATAGAGCGCGCGTCGAAAGCGGGCAATGACACGCTGCTGGTGACAGTCGATACACCTGTGGGCGGAGCACGCCTACGCGATGTGCGCAACGGCATGACCATTCCTCCGACCCTCACTCTCAAAACGCTGCTGGACGCCTCCTACCGGCCGGCGTGGTGGTTCAATTTCCTCACGCGCGAGCCGCTGGCCTTCGCGTCCCTCTCGCGTTACTCCGGCACCGTAGCCGACCTGGTCGACTCAATGTTTGACGCCACCCTCACATTCGACGATCTGGACTGGCTGCGTGAAACGTGGAAGGGCAACCTGGTGGTCAAGGGCATCCAGACCGTGGACGACGCCAGGCGCGTCGTGGACCACGGTGCCGACGGGATCGTGATTTCCAACCACGGGGGTCGTCAGCTGGACCGCGCGCCGGTTCCCCTGCACCTGCTCCCGGAAATCGTCTCGGTGCTCAAGGGGAAGACGTGCATCATGCTGGACACCGGCATCATGAGCGGGGGAGACATCATCGCCGCCCTGGCGCTCGGTGCGGACTTCACGCTGATCGGCCGCGCCTACCTCTACGGGCTCATGGCGGGCGGCCGGCGCGGGGTAGACCGCAGCATCGAGATCCTGCGCGGAGAGATGGTCCGAACCATGAAATTGCTGGGCGTCAACGGTGTCGCCGACCTCAATTCCGACCACGTTCGACAGCCGAACAATTCCTAGCCCCGCGTTCGCACGCGGACCGCTGGCGGCCAGGCTCTACCTCACCTGCGGCCCTGGTTCTTGACCGCCTCGATAGAGGCTGCGGCCGCGGCCGGGTCGAGGTAGCGGCCGCCCCGCTGCCGCGGCCGTAAGTCGCCGTCCAGCTCGTAGAGCAGCGGCACGCCGGTGGGGATGTTGAGACCGGCGATGTCCGCGTCGGCGATCCCATCCAGGTGCTTTACCAGAGCCCGCAGCGAGTTGCCGTGCGCCGATATCAGCACCAGGCGCCCCAGGCGCAGGTCGGGAACCACGCGGTCGTACCAGTGGGGCAGCATCCTCTCGAGTACGTCCTTCAAGCACTCGGTCCGCGGCCGCAGCTCGGACGGCAGATCGGCGTAGCGCACATCGCCTGCTTGCGACCACGGGTCCTCGTCCTCGATTGGAGGCGGCGGCGTGTCGTAGGAGCGGCGCCACAGCATGAACTGCGCCTCGCCGAACGCCTCCAGGGTCTGGCGCTTGTCTTTGCCCTGCAGCGCTCCGTAGTGGCGCTCGTTCAGCCGCCATGAGCGCCTCACGGGGATCCAAGCCCTGTCGCACGCGTCGAGCGCGATGTCAGCCGTCCGGATTGCCCGCCGGAGCACCGAGGTGTGAACGACATCCGGCAGCAGGCCGGCCTCGGTCAGCAACTCCCCGGCCCGCCCGGCCTCGGCCTCTCCCTTCGCGGTGAGGCCGACATCCACCCAGCCCGTGAACCGGTCGAGCGCGTTCCACTCACTCTCGCCATGGCGCAGGAGGAGCAGCCGGGCGTCGGAGGGCATCACCGCCGGAGCCCGATCGCAACCAAGCGGCAGGCTCGGGCTGAAGCGCGCTCGATCAGGCCGTCGGCGTCGGTCAGCATCTCGTCCAACGCCGCCGGCCTCTCAGCGAGCGGAACGATCGCCGTGACTCCGCCGCCCAGGATTTGCTCCCAGCCGTCACCCAACGCTCCTGCCAGCACGATGACCTCCGCCCCCGCGGCCGAAGCCCGTCGCGCCACTTCGATGGGGCCCTTGCCGTAGACCGTCTGTCCGTCCACGCGGCCCTCCCCGGTGAACACGAGCCAGGCGCCGACCAGAGCGCGGTCAAGCCCTGCGGCCTCCGCCACGAGCTGCGCGCCCGGCTGCAGCCGCGCGTCGAGGAAGGCCAAGAGGCCGGCGCCGGCACCGCCTGCCGCACCAGCGCCGGGCACGTCCGAAACGTCGCGGCCCAGGTCGCGGAGCACGACTTCAGCCATGCGTGCGAGCGCTGCATCGAGCTCGGGAACAAGGTCGGGCGTGACTCCCTTCTGCGGTCCGTAGACCGCGGTGGCGCCCTCCGGACCGGTCAGCGGATTGGTCACATCGCAGGCCACATCGACTCGGATCCGCCCCCAGCCTGGATCGACCCCGCCGGCGTCGATGTGCGCCAGGCCGGCCAGGGAGGCCCCGCCTCGAGGCAGCTCCCGACCCTCAGGATCGAGTAGTCGGTAGCCGAGGGCCTGGGCCATACCCGCCCCGCCGTCGTTGGTGGCTGAACCTCCGATCCCGGTGATGATCCGCTCAACGCCGAGCCGCCGAGCCGCCTCGAGCAGCTGGCCGAACCCATAAGTGGATGCGTGGCGCGGATCTCGCTCGGCGGCGGGCACCAGGGGCAAGCCGGCCGCCGCTGCCAGCTCTACGACTGCCGTCCGGCCGCCTTCGAGCAGCCCGAGCGCTGCGCTCACGGGTTCGCCGAGCGGGCCTTCGACTGTCTCCCAGACCAGGCGGCCGCCATGCGCGGCGACCAGCGCCTCCACGGTGCCTTCGCCGCCATCCGCGACGGGCACTTCCAGGAGTTCAGCAGTGGGGAAGACCTGCCGGACGCCCCGCGCGATCGCGGCGGCGGCTTCGGCCGCGCCGATGCTGCCCTTGAACGGGTTGGGCGCCGCCACAACTTTCATCGCCCGACCTTCTGCACGACCCACTGCACGGCCATTCTTCCACGCATCGAATCTGCGATGGGCGGGCACGGCTGTTGCAAGCTGGCCAGTGCGGCACGGTGATCTGGTGGGGGGCGGGGGGACCTCACCCAGACGTGCCAGCAGGAATTACCATGTTGAGATTGGATGGCCTGGTGCAACGGTTTGCCGTCCTCACCGGCCCCGAACAGCATCGCCGAATGACGTCCGCGGAGGGAGATGAGCCGAGCGCGGTGACGACGTGACCGCCCAGACCGCGGCGGCCCGCGCGGCGGGCCTGATGGCGATCGAGGCGCAGGAATTTCTCGAGAGCCTGCGCGACGACCAGCGCGAGCTCGCTGAGTGGCGGTTCCCCTCGGATGAGGAACGGCGTCGCTGGTACTACACTCCCACCGATCACGGGGGCCTGCCCCTTGCCAGCATGCGGCCTGCCCAGCAGCGACGGGCTATGAAACTGGTCGCGACCGGGCTCTCCCGGCCGGGCTACGTCACCGTTTCGACCATCATCGGGCTGGAGAACGTCCTCGACGAGCTCGAAGGCTGGAAGGTCGACTGGGGTCGAGAGCGGGGCCGTGATCCGGGCCTCTACTACCTGCGCGTGTTCGGCGACCCCGCTTCGCGAGGGCCGTGGTCGTGGAGATTCGGGGGTCACCACGTGTCGGTCCATCACCTGGTCGTCGATGGCGAGGTGAGAGCGAGCACGCCACTCTTCTTCGGTGCCGATCCAGCCTCGTCACCACTCCTGGGACCACAGCCACTCCGGCCCCTGGCCGCAGTTGAAGACCTTGCCCGTGAACTGCTGCACGCACTCGACCACTCCGACCGCAGCCGCGCCATCATCTCACCGGTCGCTCCAATCGACCTGGTGGGAGGTAATCGCCCGCGGCTCGCCTCGGGCGACACGCCACCACCGCTTGCCGATATCTGGCGTGGCCGGTTCGAAGGGGCCCTGGGCGAACATGCAGACAGCACCCAGCAGCGCTTCGAGGCGGAGGCGGGACTGACAACGCAGCACTACGACGCCGTCCGGTTCACAGATGAGCCGAAGGGAGTCCCCGCCGCCACGATGACAGCTTCGCAACAGCAGCTGCTGCGTGGCCTGCTCGATGTCTATCTCCGACGGATTCCCGACGGACTGGCAGAGCTCGAGCGCGAGAAGTACACCGGCGAGGGGCTGGGCGCTCTCTGGTTTGCCTGGGCGGGGGGAACTGGTCACGGAGAGGGGCACTACTACCGGGTTCAGGGCCCAGGGTTGCTGGTCGAATACGACAACACGCAGCGTGGGGCGAACCACGTGCACAGCGTCTGGCGCGACCCTGAGGGTGACTTTGGCGATGACGTCATCCGCCGTCACTACTCGCGCCACCACTGACGCGCAGCCGCTGAGCCCTTCCGAAGGGGATCCTTGACAGCGCGAAACGCTTAGCTACCATGAGGTTTGGTGGCGAGGCTAGCCCGGCCCGGACTTCCGCCGGCCCTATCAGTGCGGACCGCTCGCGAGAATGGTGGTCAGGCCGGGGTGCGCTTCAGGACAGAACCCACTGTGAACGAGGTTGCCAACAAGCTCGAGGAATTGGCCATCCAGCTTCGGTTCTCTACCGAACCAGCCACCCGGTTGGAGATCGCCAGGGTGCTGGTTCACCTCGCGGGGCACACTTTCGCGCTGGCGGGAGCGCGCCCTGGCGGAGATGACTGCGATCTACCCATGCCCGCAATAGAGTTGGCGGCCGAGTAGGCGAACGTCGGTCCCCCACAAAGGGAGGGACCTAACAGCGGGGGATCTACGAGGCGCTGTCAGCAGCGAAGCCTGGTTTCACCGCAGCTTCATGTTGCTGGCATAGGCTGAATCTCACCCGCCGGAAGCATTGCCGTCGGTAGACCGTTGTGTCGGACCCGGCTCCGAGCCGGCATACCTAGATTCCCCTCCCTCGTTGGGAGCCGCCGTCAAGACGCCTCGCGTCCGCGGCGGCTCTCCCATTCCGTGTCCTGCTCCAGAAATTCGCCGGCATATTGCGGCTCCGGACGCCGATGCGGGCGTCA
>Ga0209526_10001967_pt1 | contig 13781 bp, 12 predicted proteins | sample JacPinW_OM2H0_M1_FD_188566 | JGI IMG/M metagenome (GOLD analysis project Ga0209526, IMG submission 188566) | Forest soil microbial communities from Algoma, Ontario, Canada - Jack Pine, Ontario site 1_JW_OM2H0_M1 (SPAdes) (version 2) | ecosystem: Environmental > Terrestrial > Soil > Boreal... | reverse complement strand
AGGCCATGGCCGTCATCGGAAACCTCGATCGTGATCGTCGCGTCATCGCGCGCCGCGGCAAAGCGCAGCCGGTGCGCTCCGGCCTCGACGGCATTGCGGGCGAGGTTGAGGAACACCCGGTAGAGCTGGTCGCGGTCGGCCTCGACCACGAGGTCGGGCGGGATCTCGTCCTCGATCGCCAGATCGTGCTCGGATACCGCGAGACCGGGGCCGATTTCGTCGATCAGCGGCGCCAACGGAAAGCGGCTGCGCGCGAGCGGCGGGGTGTCCTCGCGCGAAAAATCGAGGGTGCGCGTGCACAGCGCAACGGCACGGTCGATCGCGTCGAGGAGGCGCGGCGCGACCCGCCGCACCTCCGGCGCGGCGCTGGCGGTGAGGCCGTCGGTCACCAGGCGCGCCGTCGCCAGGATGTTGCGCAGATCGTGGTTGATCTTGGTCACCGCGGTGCCGAGCGCGGCGAGCCGCGCCCGCTGGCCGAGCGCCTGGCGCACCGTGCTCTGCAATACCGCGAGCTCGCGCTCGGCGACCCCGATCTCGTCGCGCCGGCGGCTGGCGGCGATGACCCGCGAGGCGTCCTCGGGATCCTCGCGGAACTCGACCATGCTGGCGGTGATCCGCCGCATCGGCCGCACCAGGAGCCGATGCAGGCTGAGATAGACGAGCGCCGCCGTCACCAAAGACAGAACAAGCGAAAGTTCGAGTATGCGGATGCCGAAATCCCACAGCTCATTGCGCAGCGGCGCCTCGTCGAGCAGCACCTCGGCGGTATCCGCGCTGTCGGCTCCTGCCGGGCCGAGCACCCGCAGGATGCGGTTGCTGTCGCCGAGCAAGGTGCGGAACGAGCCGCGGATCGCAAGCAGGATGTTGGGGTGGGTCAGGTCGATTGTGAAATCGGGGCGCGGCGGATCGGCGCGATCGAGCCGCAACACCGATCCGTCGGCGCTGTAGAGACCGACACCCTGCGCCCCGACGCGGGAGAGAAGCTTATCGATGAGGCTCTGCTCGAGATGGCCGGTCGGGCTCGCGTCGAGCGCCAAGGTCGCGATGTATCCGGCGGCGAGGCGGTTCTCGAAATAAGTCATGCGATAACGGGCGACCGAGGGCACAAAGATCAGCACCTCGCCGACCATCACAAAAAACGCGGTGAGGATCAGAAGGCGGGCAGAGAGGCTCTTCAGCGGCACGACTCCTCCCGGAAGATGTCCTCGCGACCCTTTGCGCCCCAGTCAGCCGAAGCGCGCGAGGAAGCGCACGAGCCGGCGAGTGCGCGGCGAGAACAGGGTCGGCGTATAATAGCATCCCGCGGCTCGCTTGCTCGCTTCGCCGCGCGTCGGGTAGGGCACGATCAAATTGGCGAGCGCACCGATCTTGAGCTTTTGCGAAATCGCCAGCGCCCAGGGCAGGATCAGATCGCCGGCCCCGGCTCCGAGGATCGAGGCTCCAATGACGCGGCCATTCCTGCCCAGCACGATTTTGACCAACCCTTCGATGTCCCGTTCGGTCTGGGCGCGGTCGTTCTGCGAGAACGGCCATCGCAGCACACGCGCATCCTCGCCCGCGGCGCGTGCGGCTGCCTCGGTCAACCCGACCTGAGCGAGTTCCGGGTCAGTGTAGGTGACCCATGGCAGCGCCCGGTAATCGACCTTCGCGGGCAGTCGGAACAACGCGTTCCGAATGACGATGCCGGCGTGATAGAGCGCAACGTGGGTGAATTGCGGGCCGCCCGCCACATCACCGATCGCAAAGGCGCGGCGATTGTTCGTGCGCAGCCGTGCGTCGACGGTGATCCCTTTGGGGGTCGCCCCGATCCCGGCAGCGGGCAGGTCGAGTGCCTCGATACTGGGGCGGCGCCCGGCAGCGACCAGCAGATGCGATCCCAGGATCCGCTCGCCGTCGGCGAGGACAACAATAGCGTCTCCGTCGCGCTCGATGCCGGTGATCTCGACGCCGGGGCGGATCGCGATCCCTTCACCGGTCAGCCGGCCGGTGAGGGTCTCAACCAGCTCGGGATCGTCACGCGGCAGTACGGGCCCAACATCGAACACGGTGACTTGCGCGCCCAGCCGGCAATGGGCCTGTGCCATTTCGACCCCGATAGGACCGCCGCCGATGACGATCAAATGGCTCGGCCGCTCGCGATTGGCGAAAATCGTTTCGTTCGTGAAATACGGGACGTCTGCGATCCCGGGGATCGCCGGGATCGCCGGATGCGAGCCGGTCGCAATGACAAAGCGGCGCGGCCGGATCTCGATCTCGCCGGCGCGGAGCGTGCGGGGGCTGGTGAACCGCGCTTCGCGGCGCAGCACCCTGACCCCGAGCCCCTCGAACCGCTCGACGGAATCGTTCGGCGCGATTGCCGCGATGACCTTTTGGACACCGTCCGCGGCGGCAGCGAAATCGGCATCGGGCCGAGCAGAGATGATGCCGAACGCCGCGCCGCGCCGCGCCAGGTCGGCAAGGCGCGCCGCGGCAAGCAGCGATTTCGAGGGGACGCAGCCGAAGTTCAGGCAGTCGCCGCCCATCAACCCGCGCTCGACCAGCACGATTTCGGCACCCATCTGAGCCGCCCCGGCGGCGACCGCCAAGCCTGCCGAACCGGCGCCGATGATGCAAAGATCGGGGGCGAGCGGCCCGGTCATGCCAGCTTTTTGCTGCGCCAGTGCTTGTAGCCGACCGGGACCAGCGCGAGGATCACGAGTCCGGCGATTGGGCCGAGCACGCTCGGCCGAAGCAAGACCGCAAGACCGGGCTCTTCGACTACGTTGGCGAGGCCGCTACCGAGACTGGCAAAGACGAAAGTGGCGGGAATGATGCCGATAAAAGTGGCAAGCACATAGGTCCGCAACTTGACGCCGACCAAGGCCGGCACGAGGTTGACGAGCCAGAATGGAACGATGAACACTAGCCTCAGAACCAGCAGATAATTGAAGGCATCGGCGCGAAACCCGGCTTCGAGCTTGGCTAGGAACGGTCCGGCGCGGTGCGCGAGGCCGCCCAGGCCGGCCCGTGCGGCGAGGAAAATTCCGGTCGCGCCCAGAGTGGCGCCCACGACCGCGCAAAGTGTGCCCAGCCATGGTCCGAACAAAAACCCACCCGCCATCGTCAGCACCGCGCCGCCCGGGACCGACAGCGCGACCAGCATCGCATAGACCATGATGTAGACGAACGCGGCGAGAATGCCCCATTGCTGGACGAGACCGCACAGCCAGTCGTGGTTCCGGGCGAGCGCCGAGAAGGTAAGGTAGCGGTAGCCGCCCGCCAGCATGAAGACTATCCACGCAGCGACGAGGAGGCCGAGGGGCAGCAGCCGGCGGGCGGAAACAAGTCGTTGCGGCGAGGTGTCGTCGGCCATCGCAATCGGTGCGCAATCAAGAAATCCGATGCTAGCCCGTCCTGGAGGGCGGGGTGGTCACCTTCGTGTGAAGTCGACGGAACCTTTTGTTTGGAATTTCGGTCACCGCAGAACGTAGCGTGCTGGGAACCCTCCAAGATATATCAATCATCCCGAAGGCGGCAGAACGGATCGCTATCGCCGATGCTCGCGGGACACTTGGGTGCCTCGTGGTCCCCATATTCGTGGCGACTTGGCTCGTCTCTTTTGTGATCTACCGGGCCATGGTATTTCCCTGATCTCGACAATTCGTAGTTAATTTTCGGATATCGATTGCAACCTGAGAGCACGGGTCGCATGATCTCGCAGCATCGTTTTTATCCTTTTGTAAGCCGACGATGCTCATTGCCCTGTCACCGCAGCCAGCTGACGAGGGAGGAGCCCCGGTCGTCCCGACCGGGGTTTCGATTTTCGGCAGGCCGAATGCGCCCGCGGCTGGCGATGCGACTCCACAGCCGTCCGCTTTCGAGGAACTGCCACGCAACGAGCGCCGGCACACCGATCGTCAGATCGCGCGCCCGCTTCAGGAGCGAGAGGGCGAGCGCCGTCTCCGGCGTCAGACCAAAGCTGGCGCCGAGCAGAATATAGGTTCCTTCTTGGACTCCGACCGCATTCGGAACGGCAAAAGCGATGCTGCGTGCCGCATACAGCAGACTCTCGATCACCAGTACCGTAGCGAAATCGAGAGAGGCGCCAGCAAAGCGCAACGCGACCCAGGCTTCCAGCGTACTGGCGACCCAGCAGACGAAATGGAGCACAAAGCTGGAAGCCGCTCGCCCCCGCCGGCGGTAGACGGCGGTCAGCGCGGTATGGAGAGCCGCCGCGCCGGAAGCCGTCTTATCGGCCCAGCCGCGGCCGAGCACGCGAGCAAATCTGCCAAAGAGATCAAAGCCGCGGCGCTGGACGACGACAAACCCAGCCGCGAGGAGCACCGCCGCAGCCAGACCGAGCGCGACGGGAGTAGCGATTGTGGGGTCCGGCTTGACATAGAGGAGACATGAGAGACCGAGCGCGGTGTAGGCGAGCTGTCCGAAGAGTTCGAGGGTGACATCGACGATGGTGCTCGCCGCGGCCGTGGTCCCGTCGACACCCGCCAAGGTGACGGCGCGCGCCCCCAGAACATACCCGCCGATTTGCGACAGCGGCAGCAACTCGGACCCGGAGTCGCGGACGAGACGACCCCAAACCGGCACCCAAAGGCTCGTGCCGGGCATCAGCACGCCCCACGCGATCCCCATGACGGCCATTAGCGCGAGGTGGATCGAGCAGACCGCGGCAAAACCGGTCCAGCCGACCGCAATCAGCGTACGAGTGACGGCGTGCGGTCCGAAATGGAAGACCAGTGCCGCGATCAAGCACAGTCCGGCGACTGCCGCAAGCACCGAAAAAAGCTTCACACGCGCTCTTCCCGAACCGCACGAAACCCGCGGCCCAACCGTAGGCCGGTGAGAACTATTGCGGCCAGTCTGGGCAGGAGGCTGGGCCTGAGCAGATCGGGGTGGAACTCCCTCATGCGCCTTTCGTGTTCGACGCAACACTCCTCGACAAAACTGGGCAGCGTGAAGCCTTCGAGAAAGACGCTCGCCTGCGTTGCCGAAAAGTCCCGTCCATCATTTGCCCGGCGGCCCCGTCGCACGGTGCCGAGGAGCCGCCCGATTGCTCGGCCATAGTACCGGGCGGCAGTCACGCCGCGCAGCCAGCCGGCGAGGCCGCCGCGCGAGGCCTGTTGCCACGCCATCCAATTGATGAAGAAAACGATGTGACGGGTCTCCTCACGCATTAGCATGTCGAAGATCTCGAACAGCGGCTCGGGCAGGAAGCCAGCCCGGCGGGCGATCTTGAAAACGCCAAAACCGAGGAACGAATCAAGGCATTCGCCATAGCCAAAATCGGCAAAGGCCCGGCGGAGATCGGTGCTGAGCGGCTCGACGGGACGCTCTTCGGCAGCGATCCGGTAGCGCCTGATCATCTCGCGCAACAGCTCGGCGTGACGCCCCTCCTCGAAGCCTTGGAGGGCGACGGCTTGGCGCACCAGCGGATCGGCGATCCTTTGGGCGTAAGCGTCGACGATGGCGCCCGCTCGCCGTTCGGTGTAGAGGACTTCCTCCCAAAACGGGATGGCGCGCAAGCGGTCGAGCGCCAATTCATCGAGATCGGGCCAAGTCAGTGTCGCGGGATCGAAGCGACAGTGGCTGGCGATGAAGTCTCGACAGAAGCGCTCCTTGTGCTCGTCGGATCCGATCTTCATCAGGAGACTGGAATCACACTTGGCCGCCGCATGAAGCGGCGCGCAAACCGCATCAGGCGCGGCACGAAATCGGGCCGCAGGAGACGAGAATCGTAACCGGAAAGCCGTCGCTCGTTTTCTTCGAGGCAGACGTCGATCAGCCCGGCGACCGACATATCGACAGCACCGACCGCCTTGCCGCCGGTCAAGGTGAAGTTATTGTCCTGGACCGCGGCTCCCGATCCGGCGTCTCCGGCACTGCCGACGCCGCGGGCGATGCCGATGCGCTCCCACACCAGAAAAATCCAGACCGCCACTACCTTCACCGCGAAGAGCGGGCGGCGCCACCGCGCCAAGTTTCGTTTGTGCCACGCCACCCAATTCACAAAAAACAGGATGTGCCGGCCTTCCTCCTGCATGACCGGCTCGAAGGTATCGACGAGGGGCGGCGGGAAAAAACCCGAGCGCTTGGCCAACGCGAACAAACCAAAGGCAAAGAAGCTGTCGATGCACTCGCTGAAGCCGGTCACCATGAAGGCCCATTCCGGGTTGCGCGGACGGCGATATTCCGGCTCCGGCGCCAAGCGGATGCCGTAGGCCTCGACGAGATTGGAGAGGACCTCCTTGTGGCGCCCTTCCTCGAACCCGTCCAGTTCGATCGCCCGCCGCAGCAATGTGTCCTTGATCGTCGCAGCATAGCTCAACACACGCTGGCGTGCCTTCCCCTCGGTCTGCACCGCGATATCCCAGATCGGCAAACTGACGAGGCGCTCGCGCGCCTCCGCATCGAGCACCGGCCACTCGATGATCGATGGCTTGTACGGGTTGTGCGTATCGAGCAGCATACGACAAAAGGCCGCCTTGTGCGCCTCGCTGCCGGGGTCGATCGGCCCCGGTTCGCTTGCTGCCCAAATCCGGGCGGCACGGTCGGCGGCCTTGACCGCCGCGTCATCGAACATCCGCACAACCTCCTGTGTTGGAGCACCGCAACTCGGCCCCTTCCCTTCGCCGATTGCTGAAGCCGGGTGCATGGAGAACGCTTCGGCGGGGCGGTTACGTCCCTCCTCTGCCGGCCCGCCGTTGACGCCCCCGACCGGCGCCACTATATAGCCGCCTCCGCTCGTGAGAGATCCCTAATCGGAATTGCCGCCGTGAAGCGTACTTATCAGCCCAGCAACTTGGTTCGCAAACGCCGTCACGGGTTCCGGGCGAGGATGGCGACGGTCGCCGGCCGGCGGGTTTTGGCCGCGCGCCGGGCAAAGGGCCGCAAGCGTCTCTCCGCCTAACGGCGCGTTGCCGGGTCAGCCTCAAACTTTGTGGGCCGCAAACTCGAAACTCTGAAAATTCGCGCCGACTTCCTCAGAGTGGCGAGCGCCGGGACCCGGTCGGCCAGGCCGGGCTTGGTTGTGCAAGCCGCACCGCACCCGCACGAACCCAATGGCCACACCGGCATACGGGTCGGGTTCACCGCGAGCCGAAAGGTCGGCAACGCGGTCGTCCGCAACCGCGCGAAGCGGCGGATGCGCGCGGCCGCAGCGACCGTCCTGCCGTCTCATGGACACCCCGGAACCGATTATGTGCTGATCGCCAGGGCGAGCACGGCTGATCGGCCCTTTGCGGAACTTGTTGCCGATCTTGAAGCGGCTCTACGCCGCATCGAGCGCGGCGGTGCGCAAAGGCCGTCGGCCCTCACCGCCGCAACCTGACCGGCGCCGCGTGCTGGCGAGGGGTTGCGGTCCAGACTCATCATCGCATGAAGCGTCGGGCGAAGCGCATTAGGCGCGGCATCAACTGAGGCCGCAACAGGCGCGGGTCATAGCCGGCGAAGCGGCGCTCGTTCTCACTCAGACAGATGTCGATGACCGCGGCGGCGGAGACATTTCCGCTGCCGATCGCCCGGCTGCCGGTGAACACGAAATTATTGTCCTGGGGCGCGCCTTCGGTTTGCGCCCCGCCGCCGTCACCATCGAGACCTCGGGCGAACCCGATCCTCTCCCACACCAGGAATGCCCACACCGAAACGATCTTGACCGCAAAAAGAACGCGCCGCCACGCCGGCAGGTTGCGCCGGTGCCACGCCACCCAGTTCACGAAGAAGATTATATGACGGCCTTCCTCCTGCACGACCGGCTCGAAGGTGTCGACGAGCTCGGGCGGAAAGAAGCCTGATTGTTTGGCCAGCGCGAACAGGCCAAAGGCAAAGAAAGTGTCGACGCATTCGCAAAAGCCGGCCAGCAGGAAGCTCCACTCCGGGTGCTTGGGCGGCAGGTATTCTGGCTCCGGTGCGAGCCGGATTCCGTAAGCGGCGACGAGGTTCGCCAGAACCTGCTTGTGCCGGGTCTCCTCGAAACCGTCGATTTCGATCGCTTCCCGCAGCAGCGGATCGGCGACGTTGTTGGCGTAGCTCAGTACGCGCAGGCTCGCGTTGCCTTCGGTCTGCATCGCGATGTCCCAAATCGGCAGGCTGACCAGCCGATCGCGCGCCTCCAGGTCGAGAGGGGGCCAATCGACAATCGACGGCCGATATGGATTGTGCGTGTCGAGCAGCATGCGGCAGAAGGCTCGCTTGTGCGCCTCGCTGCCAAGAACGATCGGGCCGCACTCGCCGGCTTCCCATTTCCGGGCGGCACGGTCGGCGGCCCGGACTTCGGCGGCATTCAGATCGAGCGCAGCTCCCCCTCTTTCGATCGCCTCCGACATGATGCTCCTTACCCGTTGGGACGGCTGGCCGGAAATACCCCCGATACGTCAAGCGCGCGTCAGAAATGTGCCTCACCGCGCGCGACCGGGCGGTACTTAATAGTGGAACAACTCCGCTCGCAAGCGCCACCTCGGGTTCCAAGCTGATAAGGATCTGATCGGTCGGATCTATGACCGATCGTGTCGCCCAACCAGTCTTGATTTCCTCGCTGAGCGGGGTTGTAAGCCCGGAGGTCCGCTCCGATTTTTCTTTCGTTGTCGTGCCCGCTAGAGACAGCGGGGCTCGTCAAGCGTGGCGCGCCCGGGCGTCGGCGTTGCCCGATACCCTGCGGGCCCGAATGTGCCGAGTTCACCCTGAAGCGAAGTATTGGTAAAACCTGATCGCAATCGCGCACATTCGGCTGCCCTGGCGACCCGACACCCTCGCGGGGTATTCGTCGGGCGTCGCGCGGGAGTAACGAGATGGAACGGCAACATCGTGCGGGGGTGACGAGCGTGGCGCTGGGCGCCGCGGTGCGCGGCTATCAACTGCTCGTATCGCCCTTGCTGCCGCCCGCCTGCCGCTTCTTGCCGACCTGCTCGGAATACGCTGCGGAAGCAATCGAGCGGCACGGTCCCTGGCGCGGCATTATCCTCGCCGCGCGGCGGCTGGCCCGCTGCCATCCTTGGGGCGGCAGCGGCTACGATCCCGTCCCCGAGGCCAGCGGCTTTGACTGCCCGCGTGCCGGCTCGGGCCGGTAGGCCAGCCTCGCCCGTTCCTTCATTCCAACTACCACGAAATGGAACAACGCAATCTCCTCATCGCCATCGTGCTCTCGGTCGGGATCCTGATCGCTTTTCAGTTCGCGTTCGAGCGGATGCGGCCGCCGCAACCTTCCGCCCCGCCGGGCGGACCCGCAGTGACGGCGCCGGCGACGACGGGTCCGGCGTCCCAATCTCCGGCTCGCTCCCCCGCGGCTTCGGACAGTGCTCCGGGCGCCGCTGCTCCGGCGGGTGCTCCTGGGGCTGTACCGGCGCATGCCGTCGAGACCCGCGAAGCCGCCCTCGAGGAGCAACCCCGCGTCAAGATTGCGACGCCGCGGCTGCACGGCTCGATCGACCTGTTGGGAGCGAGATTCGACGATCTGACACTCGCGAATTACCACGAAACCGTCGATCCGAAGAGCCCCGAGGTCGAGCTGCTGTCACCCCCCGGGACGCAGGATCCTTATCTCGCCGAATTCGGGTGGGTCGCCGCGAGCCCGGACGTCAAAGTGCCGGGGCCGCAAACCCGCTGGAGCGCCGCGGGGGGGACCCTCACTCCGACCAACCCCGTCACTTTGACTTGGGACAACGGGCAGGGGCTGGCCTTCACGCGAGTGATCAGCGTCGATCCGAACTACATGTTCACGGTTCGTGATTCGGTCCGCAATACCGGCCAGACCCCTGTAAAGTTGCTGCCCTACGGGCTCATCAGCCGCACCGGCACACCGCATGTGGCCGGCTACTACATCCTGCATGAGGGGTTGATCGGCTATCTCGGCGGCTCGCTTCAGGAAGTGAAATATTCCTCCCTCAGCCCGGGAACCCCACTCGATTATGCCTCCGCAGGTGGCTGGCTCGGCTTCACCGATAAATATTGGCTGACCTCGCTGATCCCGCCGCAGAACGAGGCGATCAAAGCGCGGTTCACCCATACCGTCGACGCCGGGGTCGACCGCTACCAGGCCGATTATCTCGGACCGGAAGTTACCGTCGAGCCGGACCGCACGGCGGAATCTTCGGCCCGTTTCTTCGGCGGTGCAAAGGAGGTCAATCTCCTCGACGCCTACAAGGATTCTGGAATTCCTCTGTTCGACCGCGCGATCGATTTTGGCTGGTTCTATTTTTTGACGAAGCCGATTTTTCTGGTCCTTCAGTTCTTCTATAAAATCCTCGGGAATTTCGGGTTGGCCATTCTGTTGCTGACCTTGTGCGTCAAGCTGCTCTTCTTCCCGCTCGCGAACAAATCTTACAACGCGATGAGCAAGATGAAGCTTTTGCAGCCTGAAATACAGAAGCTGCGCGAACGCTTCCCCGACGACAAGGCGCGGCAGCAGCAGGAGATGATGGCGCTTTACAAACGCGTCGGGGCAAACCCGCTGGCGGGGTGTCTGCCCATCGTCATCCAGATCCCGGTGTTCTTCTCGCTCTACAAGGTGCTGTTCGTCACGATCGAGATGCGGCACGCGCCGTTCTTCGGCTGGATCCACGATCTGTCGGCACCCGATCCGACTTCCTTCGCCAACCTTTTCGGCCTGTTGCCCTTTACCCCGCCGGCCATCCTGATGATCGGAGCCTGGCCGCTGATCATGGGGTTGACGATGTTTTTGCAGCAAAAGCTCAACCCTCAGCCGGTCGATCCGGTGCAAGCGCGGATGTTCATGCTGCTGCCGATCGTCTTCACCTACATGCTCGCCGCCTTCCCGGCCGGGCTCGTCATCTATTGGGCATGGAACAATCTGCTCAGCATCGCCCAGCAGTGGACGATCATGCACCGCGCCGGTGCCGCCTGACCGGCCTATCCAGAAGAATGTCCGCGGATTATCATTCCGGGCCGGCCCCTTTGGGGCCTCCCGGAACGACATTTTCTCCGATCTTTCCTCCGCGGGTGGTCGATTCCGGCGTGGCCGAGGCCGGCCGGCTGCTCTTTGCCGCGGAAGCCCGCTTCATCGCCGGCGCGTCGGGCCCGTCGGCGCTGCCCCCGGAGGGATTGCCCGAAATCGCGTTTGTCGGCCGCTCCAATGTCGGGAAGTCGAGCCTCGTCAACGCGCTGACCGGCCGCCGCACGCTGGCGCGGATTTCCAATACCCCCGGACGGACGCGCCAGATCAATTTCTTTAATCTCGGCGGCCGGCTGATGCTTGTCGACCTCCCCGGCTATGGCTATGCCGAGGCGTCGAAATCCGCCGTCAAGAGCTGGACCAGTCTGGTGCGGCACTATCTCCGGACCCGCGCTGTCCTGAGGCGGGTCTGCCTGCTGATCGATTCACGTCACGGCGTAAAGGAGATCGACCGGCCGCTGATGCGCATGCTCGACGATGCCGGGGTATCCTATCAAATCGTCCTGACCAAGGCCGACAAGGCCGGGAAGCGCGAGCTCGCGTCGGTTCCCGGCAACATCATGGCCGATCTGGCCCCCCATGTCGCGGCGCACCCCGAGATCCATCTGACGAGCGCGCTCGATCGCCGCGGCATTGCAGAATTGCGCGAGACTCTGGCCAATTTTGCGTTTCCCGTCGAACAATCACGATAGAGTGCGCGGCGCGATGAGCCCCGATACCAGCCCTCCCGCATTCGCCCCGGAGCCCAACCCGGACCCGGTCGTCAAGGCTGCGGTCCTGGCGCAGGCGCTGCCCTACATGCGCCGCTATGCCGGCCACACCTTGGTCGTCAAATATGGCGGTCATGCCATGGCCGATGGCATCTCGGAGGATTCGTTCGCACGCGACGTCGTGCTGTTGAAGCAGGTCGGCATCAATCCGATCGTCGTGCATGGCGGCGGGCCGCAGATCGCCCATATGCTGAAGCGGCTCGGCATCGCGACCCGCATCGTCGACGGCTTGCGCGTGACCGACGGCGAGACGATGGAAGTGGTCGAGATGGTCCTGGCCGGATCCATCAACAAACAACTCGTCTCGGCAATCAACGCCGAGGGCGGCTGTGCAATCGGCCTTACCGGCAAGGATGGCGGGCTGATCGAGGCGAGAAAGCTGGTGCGGACCCGGATCGAGGGCGGCGTCAGGACCGAGATCGACCTCGGCTTTGTCGGCGAGCCGCAACGGATCGCCTCCGGAGTGCTCGACACCTTCAAGCAGTCCGATATCATCCCGGTCATCGCGCCGATCGGCGTCGGCACGCAGGGCGAGACCTACAACATCAATGCCGACACCGTGGCCGGAGCGGTCGCCGCCGCAGTCAAGGCGACGCGGCTCTTGCTGCTGACCGATGTCGCCGGGGTGCTCGATGCCGACAAGAAGCTGATCGCGGAGCTCACCGCCGCGCGGGCGCGGCAGCTGATCGCCGAAGGCGTCATCAATGGCGGCATGATCCCCAAAATCGAAACCTGTCTCGACGCGGTTGACGGCGGGGTCGAGGCGGCGGTCATCGTCGACGGACGGGTGCGGCACGCGATTTTGCTCGAGCTGTTCACCGAAGGCGCGGGAACACTGATCCGGGCCGGCTAGGCAAACCCGAATGAATTCCATGCGCGGCCGGCCGTTGGTCGAAATCGAGACCTGGATCTTCGATCTCGACAACACGCTCTACCCCTCCTCGTGCCGGCTCTTCGACCAGATCCACGCGCGCATGACGGGCTTCATCGCCGACCGGCTGGGCCTGTCGCGGGAAGGGGCGCTGTTGGTGCAAAAGACCTATTTCCGCGAGCACGGGACGACGATGCGCGGTCTGATGACGGTCAACCGGATCGACCCCGAGGATTTCCTGGCTTATGTGCACGAGATCGACCTCGCCTGCGTGCCGCCCGACCCGGTTCTCGTCGAGGCGTTGACGAGATTGCCCGGCCGCAAGATCGTCCACACCAACGGCTCGCAGCGCCATGCCGAGCGGCTGCTCGACCACCTGGGCATTGCCGGCTCGTTCTGCGGCGTCGTCGACATCGCCGCCGCCGGCTATGATCCAAAGCCCGCGCTCGCCGGTTATCACGAATTGCTGCGCCGTCACGAGGTGAGCCCCGGCACGGCGCTGATGGTCGAGGACATGGCGCGAAACCTTGTTCCGGCCGCCGCTCTCGGCATGACCACGGCGTGGGTGCGCAATTCAGCCGACTGGGCTGTCGACGGCTGCGACGGCGATCACATCCATCACATCGTCGACGATCTCGGCACCTTCCTCGCCAGCGCTGTGCGCGGCGCCGAATACCCGCGGCCGGAATAAGATGTCGGTTGCCGACACGATCCGCCGCAAGCTGACCGAGAAGTTCGCTCCGACCCGTCTTGAGGTGGAGGACCAGTCGCATCTTCATATCGGGCATGAAGGGGCGCGTCCGGGAGGCGAAACACATTTCGCCGTCACGATCGCCTCTTCCTCCTTTATTGGACAGAGCCGCGTGGCGCGCCAACGGCTCGTCTACGAGACCTTGGCTGACGAACTGGCGACGCGCGTCCACGCGCTGTCGCTGACGACGCTCGCTCCGGACGAGGATACCGGTTAGTTTTCAGAGGAATGCGAAAGATTACCCCTCGGTCATCGCGGGACTTGCCCCGTGGGCCTTCAGCCCACGGGTGCAAAACCGCATCCCGGCTACCGCTCTAACGGTGCCCACCGCCTCCGCCATGCCCGAAGCCGCCACCCATGCCATGGGCGAAACCGCCTCCGCCGCCGTGGGCCATGCCATGGCCGAAGCCGTGGCCGAATTCGCGGTGCCCGCCATAGTAGGCGCCGTAGGGTAGGTACCCGTAATAGCCATAGTCATAGGGCTGATAA
>Ga0209526_10001966_pt1 | contig 13781 bp, 9 predicted proteins | sample JacPinW_OM2H0_M1_FD_188566 | JGI IMG/M metagenome (GOLD analysis project Ga0209526, IMG submission 188566) | Forest soil microbial communities from Algoma, Ontario, Canada - Jack Pine, Ontario site 1_JW_OM2H0_M1 (SPAdes) (version 2) | ecosystem: Environmental > Terrestrial > Soil > Boreal... | reverse complement strand
CCCGGCGAACGGCTCGTCGTCCGAGCAGCGGCGCTCCCCCGGCTCGCCCGAGCCGACTTTGATGCCGTTGATCGCGGCCACGTCGGTCGGCGCCGGAAGGTAGTCGACTACCGCGTCGAGCAGCGGCTGCACACCCTTGTTCTTGAAGGCGGAGCCGCACAGCACCGGGACAAACGCGCCGCCGATCGTGCCCTTGCGGATGCAGCGTTTCAACACCTCTTCGCTCGGCTCTTCGCCGCCGAGATAAGCCTCGAGCGCCGCATCATCCTGTTCTACCGCGGCTTCGACCAATTTCGTCCGGAAAGCCTTCGCCTCTTCCAGCATCTCGGGCGGAACGTCGACGATGTCGAATTCGGCGCCCAAGGTCTCGTCGCGCCATTTGACCGCGCGAAACCCGACGAGATCCACGATACCGAGAAAGTCGCTCTCAACCCCGATGGGCAACTGCAAGACCGCCGGCTTGGCGCCGAGTCGGTCGTCGATCATGGCGATGCAGCGGGGAAAATCCGCGCCGATCCGGTCCATCTTGTTGACAAAGCAGATCCGTGGGACCCCGTACTTGTCGGCTTGGCGCCATACGGTCTCCGATTGCGGTTCCACACCGGCGACCGAGTCGAACACGGCGACCGCGCCGTCGAGCACACGCAGGCTACGCTCGACCTCGATCGTGAAGTCGACATGGCCAGGCGTGTCGATGATGTTGATACGGTGGTCGTCCCAAAAGCAGGTGGTCGCTGCGGAGGTGATCGTGATTCCGCGCTCCTGCTCCTGCGCCATCCAGTCCATTGTCGCAGTGCCTTCGTGGACCTCGCCGATTTTGTAGGACCGCCCGGTGTAGTAGAGGATGCGCTCGGTGGTCGTCGTCTTGCCGGCATCGATGTGGGCCATGATGCCGATATTTCGGTACCGCTCGAGGGGCGTCGTGCGTGCCATGACAGAAACTCCGACGGCGCCACCCGAGGAGGCGCCCTGAATAGAAACCCTGTATCGACCGCGGTCTGCGGCGTGGTTTACCAGCGGTAGTGCGAGAACGCCTTGTTCGCATCGGCCATCCGATGCGTATCCTCCCGCCGCTTTACCGCGACCCCGCGATTATTGGCGGCATCGAGGAGTTCACCCGAAAGCCGCTCCTCCATCGTATTTTCCGAGCGCCCGCGCGAACTCGAGATCAGCCAGCGTATCGCCAATGCCTGGCTCCGGTCGGTCCGCACTTCGACCGGGACCTGATAGGTGGCGCCGCCGACGCGGCGCGACCGCACCTCAACGGAAGGACGTACATTGCCCAGTGCGTCGTGGAAGACGCGCAAGGGATCCTGACCGCTGCGCTTGGCGATCCGGTCGAAGGCGCCATAGACGATCCGCTCGGCGACCGATTTCTTGCCCTCGTACATCAGGCAATTCATAAATTTGGTCAGCACGCTGTCGCCGAATTTGGCGTCTGGCAAAACCTCGCGTTTGACCGCAGCGCGACGGCGCGACATGGCGATCTCCCTATTTTGGACGCTTGGCGCCGTATTTCGAACGGCGCTGACGGCGGTCTTTGACGCCCTGGGTGTCGAGCGTACCGCGGATGATATGATAGCGCACACCCGGGAGATCCTTGACCCGCCCACCGCGGATCAAGACGACCGAGTGCTCTTGCAGGTTGTGACCCTCGCCCGGGATGTAACTCGTCACCTCAAAGCCGTTGGTGAGCCGCACGCGCGCCACTTTGCGCAGAGCGGAATTGGGCTTTTTCGGCGTGGTCGTGTAGACGCGCGTGCACACCCCGCGCTTCTGCGGACAGGCTTCCATCGCCGGCACCTTGTTGCGTGCCACCTGCGGCCTCCGCGGATTGCGGATCAGCTGGTTTATCGTCGGCATCGTCACAACCTCGTCAAACAAAGCAATCGCCCGACGCGACTGCCACGCCGGGACGATCGAAGCACCGTACCTAGTTTGTGTGCGCCCCCTCGCAGGGGCACCGAGCCATGCGCCATTATAGGGCCGCGTCTAGGTGGCTTCCTACGGCCAGCCCCGAACAGAATAATATTACTATGCAGGCGGACCCGGTCAAGTCCCCTTGCCGCGGAACGCGTCGTGCGCCGCAGGCAAAGGGACCCGGGAAGTGGTTATGCCGTCTGCTTGTCGGCCTCGACGAGTTGAGCGGGCTCCTCGTTCGCGGCGATCGCGGCAAGCTCGCGGTCGCGCTCGGCAGCCACCTCACGCAGCCGGGCGATAACGCTGCCGGTACCCGCCGGGATCAGCCGGCCGACGATCACATTCTCCTTGAGGCCGGTCAGCGAGTCGATCCGTCCGGAGACCGCGGCCTCGGTGAGGACGCGCGTCGTCTCCTGGAACGAGGCTGCCGAGATGAACGAGTTCGTCTGCAGACTCGCCTTCGTGATGCCCTGCAGGACCGGGCGGGCCTCCGCGGACCGCAACCCCTCCCTTTCCGCCTTGGCGTTTTCCACCTCGAACTCGGAGCGATCCACCTGCTCGCCGGCCAGGAAGGTCGTGTCGCCCGGATCCTCGATCTCCACCTTCTGCAGCATCTGCCGAACAATCACTTCGATGTGCTTGTCGTTGATACGCACACCCTGCAGCCGATAGACCTCCTGTATCTCGTTGATCAAATAGCTTGCCAGCTCCTCGACCCCGAGGATCCGCAGGATGTCGTGCGGCACCCGGTTCCCGTCCATCAAGAGGTCGCCCTTCTCGATGTAATCCCCTTCCTGGACGCTGATGTGCTTGCCCTTGGGGATCAGGTACTCGACGGGGTCCTTGCCCTCCTCGGTCGGCGCGACGATGATGCGCCGCTTCGCCTTGTAGTCCTTGCCGAATTCGACGCGACCATCGCCTTCGCTGATGATCGCGAAATCCTTGGGCTTGCGTGCCTCGAACAGCTCCGCGACGCGCGGCAGACCGCCGGTGATGTCACGAGTCTTCGATGATTCACGCGGAATTCGCGCCAGAACGTCGCCCGCCTTGACTTGCGTCCCGTTGTCCACCGAGAGGATCGCGTCGACAGACATGAAGTAGCGAGCCTCGAGCCCATTGGCGAGCGTCAGCACCTCGCCATCTTCGTCCCGCAACGTGACACGCGGCCGTAGGTCGCTGCCGCGCGGCTGCTGTTTCCAGTCGACGACGACCTTTGATGAGATGCCGGTCGCCTCGTCGACCGTTTCGCGCACCGAAAGGCCTTCGATCAGGTCTACATAATGCGCAATCCCATCCTTCTCGGTAATGATCGGGATTGTGTAGGGATCCCACTCGACGAGCCGATCGCCCCGCTTGACCTCGACCCCATCGTCGGCGAGGAGCCTGGCGCCGTATGGCACCCGGTGCCGTGCTTTCTCCCGGCCGGCCTCGTCCAACAGCACGATCTCGGTGTTCCGGCCCATCACCACCGGTATCCCGGTGGAGTTGATGACGACGTTGCGGTTCTTGACCTCGATCGTCGCGTCGAAGGCGGCCTCGACAGAAGATTGCTCCGCCCCGCGCTGCGCGGCACCACCAATGTGGAAGGTGCGCATGGTCAGCTGGGTGCCGGGCTCGCCGATCGATTGCGCGGCGATGACGCCGACCGCCTCACCGATATTGACGACGGTGCCGCGCGCAAGGTCGCGGCCGTAGCACTTGCCGCAGACACCGATACGCGATTCACAGGTCAGCACCGAGCGGATCGGTACCGCGTCGATGCCGGCCCGCTCGATCTGGTCGACGGCGTCTTCATCGATCAATCCCCCTGCCGGGATTACGACTTCCCCGCTCAGCGGGTCGAGGACATCGACCGCCGCAGTGCGGCCGAGAATGCGGTCAGCCAGCGGAGCGATGACCTCCCCGCCGTCGACTACGGCGCTTGTGATCAGCCCGCGGGTAGTGCCGCAATCTTCCTCGGTGATGATCGCGTCCTGCGCGACATCGACGAGACGTCGAGTCAGATAGCCCGAATTCGCTGTCTTGAGCGCCGTATCGGCAAGGCCCTTGCGAGCGCCGTGCGTGGAGTTGAAGTATTCGAGGACGGTAAGCCCCTCCTTGAAGTTCGAAATGATCGGCGTTTCGATGATCTCGCCCGACGGCTTGGCCATCAGACCGCGCATCCCCGCCAGCTGCTTGATCTGCGCCGCCGAGCCGCGAGCCCCGGAATCCGACATCATCCATACCGAGTTGATCGGCTCGCCGGGCGCCGCCGAGCGGATCATCTTGAGCATCTCCTCGGCGACCTTGTCGGTGCAGCGCGACCACACGTCGACGACCTTGTTGTATTTCTCGCCCTGGGTGATTAGGCCGTCCTGATACTGCTGTTCGTACTGCTTCACCTGTTCCTGGGCGTCGGCAACAAGGCGCCGCTTCTCCGGGGGGATGATCAGATCGTCCTTGCCGAACGAGATGCCGGCCTTGCACGCCTGCTGGAACCCCAGAGACATCAGCCGGTCGCAGAAGATGACCGTCTCCTTCTGGCCGCAGTGGCGGTAAACTTGGTCGATGACGTTGCTGATCTCCTTCTTGGTCAGAAGGGTGTTGATCAGGTCAAAGCCGATCGCCGGGTTGCGCGGCACGATTTCGGACAACAGCATCCGGCCCGGGGTGGTCTCGACCCGCTGGACCACCGGCTTGCCGTCGGCGTCGACAGTGTGGTAGCGCGCCTTGATCCGGGCATGCAGCGATACCGCCTTTGATTCGAGCGCCTGCTCGATCTCGCCGATGCTGCTGAACATCATGCCCTCGCCCTTCTCGCCCGGGCGGTCCATCGTGATGTGATAGAGGCCCAGCACGATGTCCTGCGACGGCACGATGATCGGCTTGCCGTTCGCCGGGCTCAGGATGTTGTTGGTCGACATCATCAAGACGCGCGCCTCGAGCTGCGCCTCGAGCGACAGCGGCACGTGGACGGCCATCTGGTCGCCGTCAAAATCGGCGTTGAAGGCGGTGCAGACGAGCGGGTGCAGCTGGATCGCCTTGCCCTCGATCAGCACCGGCTCGAAAGCCTGGATCCCGAGGCGGTGAAGCGTCGGCGCGCGATTCAGCAGGACGGGATGCTCGCGGATGACTTCCTCGAGGATGTCCCAGACCTCCGGCCGCTCCTTCTCGACCATGCGCTTGGCCGCCTTGATCGTGCTGGCGAGCCCGTAGAGCTCGAGCTTCGAATAGATGAACGGTTTGAACAGCTCGAGCGCCATCTTTTTCGGCAACCCGCACTGGTGCAGTTTGAGCTCTGGACCGACGACGATCACCGAGCGGCCCGAATAGTCGACCCGCTTGCCCAGCAGATTCTGGCGGAAGCGACCTTGCTTGCCCTTCAGCATGTCGGACAAGGACTTCAGCGGCCGCTTGTTGGCTCCGGTGATGATCCGACCGCGCCGGCCGTTGTCGAACAGCGCGTCGACCGCCTCCTGAAGCATGCGCTTCTCGTTGCGCACGATAATGTCGGGGGCGCGCAACTCGATCAGCCGCTTCAGCCGGTTGTTGCGGTTGATAACGCGGCGATAGAGGTCGTTGAGATCGGACGTCGCGAAGCGACCGCCATCGAGCGGCACGAGCGGCCGCAGTTCCGGCGGAATGACCGGAACGACCTCGAGGATCATCCATTCCGGCCGGCTGTTCGACTCTACAAAGGCCTCGACGAGTTTCAGCCGCTTTACGAGCTTCTTGCGCCGCGCTTCCGAATTTGTGTCCCGCAGCTCATCGCGCAGCCGCACCTTCTCCTCGTCGAGATCTATGGCGGACAGCATCGTGCGCATCGCCTCGGCGCCGATCGAAGCGGTGAACTGGTCGTCGCCGAAATCGTCTTGCGCCTTCAGATACTCCTCCTCGTTGAGCAGCTGATGCTGCTTCAACGGGGTCAGCCCCGGCTCGATGACGACATAGTTCTCGAAATAGAGGATCCTCTCGAGATCCTTCAGCGTCATGTCGAGCAACAGGCCGATGCGGCTCGGCAGCGATTTGAGAAACCAGATATGCGCGACCGGCGAGGCGAGCTCGATATGACCCATGCGGTCGCGCCGCACCTTGGAGAGGGTCACCTCGACGCCGCATTTCTCACAGATAATGCCGCGATACTTCATGCGCTTGTACTTGCCGCACAAGCACTCGTAATCCTTGATCGGTCCGAAGATGCGGGCACAAAACAGCCCGTCACGCTCGGGCTTGAAGGTCCGATAGTTGATCGTCTCCGGCTTCTTGATCTCGCCGTAGGACCAGGAGTGGATGCGGTCCGGGCTCGCGATCGAGATACGGATCTGATCGAAGCTCTGCGGCCCGCTGACCTGGCCAAAGATGTTCATCAACTCGTTCATGAACGACCCCTTTCGGAATTGATCGTCATGCCCGCGCAAGCGGGCATCCAGGGCGGCCGGCGCGACGCTGGCACCCCTGGACCCCCGCTTTCGCGGGGGTGACTGAAAGACAAACTCTCACCGAGCTATCTCAGCGGCTTCCGGTCAATAACCGCGTTGCTCGAGCTCGACGTTGAGACCGAGCGACCGCAATTCCTTGACCAGCACGTTAAAGGATTCGGGGATGCCAGCCTCGAAATTGTCGTCGCCGCGGACGATCGCCTCATACACTTTGGTCCGGCCGGAGACGTCGTCCGACTTGACCGTCAGCATCTCTTGCAAGGTGTATGCTGCGCCGTAGGCTTCGAGCGCCCAAACCTCCATCTCGCCGAAACGCTGGCCGCCGAACTGGGCCTTGCCGCCGAGTGGTTGCTGGGTGACGAGGCTGTACGGGCCGATCGAACGGGCATGGATCTTGTCGTCGACCAGATGGTGCAGCTTCATCATGTATATGTAGCCGACGGTCACCGGGCGATCGAACGACTCGCCGGTGCGCCCGTCGACCAAGGTTACCTGCCCCGAGGCGGACAAACCCGCCCTCTCGAGCATCGAAACGATGTCCTCCTCGCGCGCGCCATCGAACACTGGGCTGGCCATCGGCACGCCGTGAGCGAGATTGCTGGCCAACTCGACGAGATCCTCCTCCCCGAGGCGGTCGATCTCGGCCCGCTGCTCACCCTGGTACATTTCGTCGAGGAAACCCCGCAGCTCTCCATCAGCGACACCGCGCCTCACCTTGGCGAGCACCTCGCCGATGCGCCGCCCGAGCCCCGCCGCGGCCCAGCCGAGATGCGTCTCCAGGATCTGGCCAACATTCATGCGGCTCGGCACGCCGAGCGGGTTCAACACGATGTCAACCGGGGTGCCGTCCTCGAGATAGGGCATGTCCTCGCATGGCACGATCCGGGAAATCACGCCCTTGTTGCCGTGGCGGCCCGCCATCTTGTCACCCGGTTGCAGTTTGCGTTTCACGGCAACAAAGACCTTGACCATCTTCATCACGCCGGGGGGCAACTCGTCGCCGCGTTGCAGCTTTTCGACCTTGCTTTCGAAGCGCGAGGTCAGCGCCGCAACGGCATCCTCCATTTGCTTCTTCAAGCCCTCGATATCCGCCATCCTTGTGTCATCGCGGATCGAAATCTGCTTCCACAGGGCCGGCGGGTGTTCGGCGAGCACCTCCTCGGTGATTTCAGTTCCCGATTTCATGCCCCTCGGCCCGCCGACGGCGATCTGACCGAGCAACAGCTCCCTCAGCCTCGCGGCGAAGCTGCGCTCGAGGATGGCGCGTTCGTCGTCACGGTCCTTGGCAAGACGTTCGATCTCGGCCCGCTCGATCGCCAGCGCGCGCTCGTCCTTGTCCACGCCGCGCCGGGAGAAGACGCGCACTTCGACGATCGTGCCCGAGACCCCGGGGGGCAACCGCAACGAGGTGTCGCGGACATCGGACGCCTTCTCACCGAATATCGCGCGCAACAGCTTCTCTTCCGGCGTCATCGGCGATTCGCCCTTTGGGGTGACCTTTCCAACGAGAATGTCGCCCGGTTTCACTTCCGCGCCGATGTAGACGATCCCGGCCTCGTCGAGGTTCTTCAGCGCCTCCTCGCCGACGTTGGGTATGTCCCGCGTGATCTCCTCTTGGCCGAGCTTGGTGTCGCGCGCCATCACTTCGAACTCTTCGATGTGAATCGAGGTGAACACGTCATCCGAGACGATCCGCTCGGAAATCAGGATCGAATCCTCGAAGTTATACCCGTTCCACGGCATGAAGGCGCACAGCACGTTGCGCCCGAGCGCGAGCTCACCGAGCTGAGTCGAGGGGCCGTCGGCGATGATGTCGCCGGCCATCACCTGGTCGCCCACTTTAACAAGCGGCCGCTGGGTAATGCAGGTGTTCTGGTTCGAGCGTTGGAACTTGAGCAGATTGTAGATGTCGACGCCCGAGGCGGCCGTCGAGGTCTCCTCCGTCGCACGGATGACGATGCGGGTCGCGTCGACCTGATCGATGACCCCCGACCGCCGCGCGATGATTGTGACACCGGAATCGCGGGCGACCGTCTCCTCCATGCCGGTGCCGACCAGCGGCGCTTCGGCGCGGATCAACGGCACAGCCTGGCGCTGCATGTTCGATCCCATCAGGGCGCGGTTCGCGTCATCGTTCTCGAGGAACGGGATCAGCGCCGCCGCCACCGAAACCAGCTGCTTCGGCGAGACGTCGATCAGGTCGATCTCTTCCGGCCGCGTCATGACAAAATCCCCGCCTTTGCGGCAATTCGTCAGATCGGCCGTAACCCGGCCTGCCGCATCGGTTCCGACATTGGCCTGGGCGATCGCGTAGCGACCCTCATCCATCGCCGACAGATAGACGACCTCGTCGGTGACGGAGCCCTCGACCACCCTGCGGTACGGGCTCTCGATGAACCCATACTGGTTGACCCGGGCATAGGTCGCCAAGCTGTTGATCAAACCGATATTCGGACCTTCCGGGGTCTCGATCGGGCAGATCCGCCCGTAATGGGTCGGATGCACGTCGCGCACCTCGAAGCCGGCGCGCTCGCGCGTCAGTCCGCCGGGGCCAAGCGCCGACAGACGCCGCTTGTGGGTGATTTCGGACAGTGGATTGGTCTGGTCCATGAATTGCGACAATTGTGACGAGCCAAAAAACTCGCGCACCGCCGCCGCCGCCGGCTTGGCGTTGATCAGGTCGTGCGGCATGACGGTGTCGATCTCTACCGAGCTCATCCGCTCGCGGATCGCCCGTTCCATCCGCAACAATCCGACACGGTACTGGTTTTCCATCAGCTCGCCGACCGAACGGACCCGGCGATTTCCGAGATGATCGATGTCGTCGATCTCACCGCGGCCGTCCTTGAGCTCAACCAGGACTTTGAGGATTTCCAGGATGTCGGCCTTGCGCAAGGTGCGCACCGTGTCGTCACTCGCCAGGCCGAGGCGGGAGTTCATTTTGACGCGGCCGACTGCCGACAAATCGTAACGCTCCGGATCGAAGAACAGACTGTTGAACAGCGCCTCCGCCGTTTCCAATGTCGGCGGCTCGCCGGGACGCATCACACGATAGATGTCGATCAGCGCGTCCTCTCGCGTGGCATTCTTATCGATCGCAAGGGTGCTACGGATATAAGGACCGACCGTGACGTGATCGATGTCGAGCACCGGCAGTTCGTCGATGCCGTATTCGATCAAATTGACAAGTGCGACAGCGGTGATCTCGTCGCCGGCCTCGAAATAAACCTCACCGGTTTCTTCATCGATCAAATCCGAGGCAAAATAGCGCCCGGTCAGTTCCTCTTCGGTGACGAGGACCTCTGTAAGACCCTCTTCGCGCAAACGCCTGGCGACGCGCGGCGTAATCCGCTCGCCCGCCGAGAGCACCACCTCGCCGGTGCGTGCGTCGCGCAGATCGCTCGTCAGCTTTCCTTTGAAATGCTCCTCCTGGAACGGCATCATCCAGCCCTGCCGACCGCGATGAAAAATGATCGTCCTATAAAAGCCGGAGAGTATCTCCTCCTTCGACATGCCCACCGCTTCGCCCGGCAGCAGCGGCTTGCTCTCCGCCTTGCGGCGCAAACGCAACTCCTCGGTGGCGGCGTTGTCGAGGGCGAGCAGCAGCGTCGTCGCCGGCAGCTTACGGCGCCGATCGATGCGCACGTAGACGTGGTCCTTGGCATCGAACTCAAAATCGAGCCAGGAGCCGCGATAGGGGATCACCCGGGCCGCAAACAAGAATTTGCCGGAGGAGTGCGTCTTGCCCTTGTCATGGTCGAAAAAGACACCCGGGCTCCGGTGCATCTGGGAGACGATCACCCGTTCCGTGCCATTGATGATGAAGGTGCCGTTCTTCGTCATCAGCGGCATGTCGCCCATGTAGACGTCCTGCTCCTTGATGTCGCGGATCGAGCGCGATCCCGTGTCCTCGTCGACATCCCAGACAACGAGCCGAAGAGTTACCTTTAGCGGCGCGGCGAAGGTTATGCCGCGTTGCTGGCATTCATCGACATCGTATTTCGGCGTCTCCAGCTCGTAACGCACGAACTCGAGCTGAGCACGCTCGGAGAAATCGCGGATCGGGAAGACCGATTTGAAGACCTCCTGCAGCCCGACACTGGCGCGCTGCTCGGGCACGACCCCCATCTGCAAGAAGTGATCGTACGAGCTCTTTTGAACCTCGATCAGATTCGGCATCGGCGCGACTTCGGCGACACGCCCGAAGTTCTTGCGGATCCGCTTCTTGCCCGTGAAGGAAATAGCCATGCATGCTCCTCAGCGTATGCCGACATATGTCGGCCCGAATTTCGGTCCCTGGGTCGTGCAACCGTTCACCAATCGTTCGGCCGTCGCCGCGCCGATCGGCCTTGCGGATACCATCTCTGGTGCAGATGGCCGCCAAGCCACCGCGCCGCCTCCGACCCTCGCCCTTGCAGACGCCGAAACCCGGCGTGCGCGGTTGCTCGCGCCCCGGGTCATAGGGTTGCGTGTCGGGCGGCGGCCGAGAACAATCGGACGCCCGCCCCGGTGTGACAAAGATCGTGACAGGCTTACTTTATTTCGACAGTCGCACCGGCATCTTCAAGCTGTTTTTTAATCTTTGCTGCCTCCTCCTTGTTGACACCCTCCTTGACAGGCTTCGGCGCGGCCTCGACGAGGTCCTTCGCTTCCTTGAGGCCGAGGCTGGTAATCGCCCGGACCTCCTTGATGACATTGATCTTTTTTTCGCCGATTGCAGCCAGGATCACGTCAAACTCGGTCTGCTCTACGGCCGCCTCCGGCGCCGCGGCGGCAGCGGCGCCAAACGCCGCCACTGCGACCGGTGCCGCAGCCGAGACTCCCCATTTTTCTTCCAGCATCTTCGACAGCTGCGCCGCCTCGATGACGCTCAAGGCCGACAGATCATCGACCATTCTTGCCAAATCAGCCATGTTGTACTCCCGATTTCCGGATTACTGAGGACTATAAATCAGACGGATTAGCGGCCTCGCCCTGGCTCTCGGCATAGGCAGCCAAGACCCGGGCGACCTGACCGGCAGGCGCCTGCAGGACCCTCGCCAGCCGCGTCGCCGGCGCCTGGAGCAAGCCGACCAGCTTGCTGCGCAATTCGTCGAGCGATGGCAAGCTGGCCAATTCTTTGACGCCGGCCGCGTCCATCTGCTGGCCGGCAACCCCACCGCCGATGATGGTGAGCTTGCTGTTGCGGTTCGCGTACTCGACGACCACCTTGGCCGCGGCCACCGGATCGCGCGAGAAGGCGATCGCGGTCGGACCGGTGAACAACGGCGACAGCGGCTCGAACGGAGTGCCGGCGAGGGCGCGCCGAGCAAGCCGGTTCTTGGTTACCCGGAAGCTGGCTCCCGCGCTGCGGACTTGACGCCGCAACTGGGTGGCCTCGGCGACACTCAGCCCGGTCTGGTGGGTGACGACGACGCATGCCGTGCCCACGAGGTCGTGCTGCAGCGTGTCGACCAATTTCTGCTTTTGTGTCCGGTCCACTCCCGTCTCCAACTCGGTTCGCCAGTCTCGGCAGGCGTTCCCTAGGGCCTCTGCTCCTCGGCCAGACCCGACAATTCGACCTTGACGCCCGGGCCCATTGTCGAGCTCACGCTCACCTTCTTGACATAGGTCCCTCTGACGCCGCTCGGTTTCCCGCGGGTGATCGCGCCGACAAAGGCGCGCACATTATCCGCCAGCGCGGCGTCGGTAAAGCTCGCTTTGCCAACACCGGCATGGACGATCCCCGCCTTCTCGGCGCGGAACTCGACCTGCCCGCCTTTGGCGGCGCGCACCGCCTCGCCGACATTCGGTGTCACCGTGCCGAGGCGCGGGTTGGGCATCAGTCCGCGCGGACCCAGGATCTTGCCCAGCCGCCCCACCAGCGACATCATGTCCGGGCTGGCGATGGCGCGATCGAAATCGATCTGGCCGGCCTGGACCTTCTCGGCGAGATCCTCGGCTCCGACGACGTCCGCGCCGGCCGCCTCGGCCTCTTTCGCCCGGTCGCCGCGAGCAAAGACGGCCACCCGCACCGTCTTTCCGGTGCCGTGGGGCAGCATCACCGTGCCCCTCAAGTTCTGATCGGGCTTGCGCGGATCGAGATTGAGGTTCATCGCAACTTCGACCGTCTCGTCGAACTTCGCCGAGGCGCGTTCCTTGATCAGCTTGAGCGCATCCGCGAGCGGGTGCGCCACCGTCGGATCAACTCCTTCATAGGCCTTTCTCAGCCGCTTTCCCGTTTTTGCCATCGCCCTTACTCCACCACTTCAAGACCCATCGAGCGCGCCGAACCGATCAGCATGCGAAACGCGCCTTCGAGATCCTTCGCATTGAGGTCCTGCATCTTCTGCTCCGCGATCTCGCGGATTTGATCCATCGTGACCTGACCTACCGCCCGGCCTTTGCCGGTGGTCTGTGACCCTTTCTCGATCCCTGCAGCTTTCTTTAGGAAATAGCTGTTCGGCGGACTCTTGGTCACAAAGGTGAACGAGCGGTCGGCAAAGGCCGTGATCACCACCGGGATCGGCATTCCGGGCTCCAGGTTCTGGGTAGCAGCGTTGAACGCCTTGCAGAATTCCATGATGTTGAGCCCGCGCTGGCCTAGCGCCGGACCGATCGGCGGTGACGGGTTCGCCTTGCCGGCCGGAACTTGCAACTTGATGATACCGACAACCTTCTTTGCCATGAGCTATCTCTCGCTGAGCGGGGCGTTAGGCAACGCCTCACACCTTTTCGACCTGCGAGTACTCCAACTCGACCGGAGTCGCCCGCCCAAAGATCGACACGGCGACCTTGATCCGCGCCTTCTCTTCATCGACCTCCTCGACGAGGCCGTTGAACGAGGTGAAGGGTCCGTCGCAGACGCGCACCTGCTCGCCGATCTCAAAGGTGACCGAAGGCTTAGGCCGCTCGATCCCCTCCTGAACCTGATGCATAATCCGCGCCGCCTCGTTGTCGCTGATCGGCGACGGTCGGGCGCCGCGGCCGCCGAGAAACCCGGTGACCTTGGCCGTATCCTTAACCAGATGCCAGGTCGTGTCGTCGAGATCCATCTTGATCAGCACATAGCCCGGGAAGAACTTGCGCTCTGAACTGACCTTGGCGCCGCGCTTGACTTCGACGACCTCCTCGGTTGGAACAAGAATCTCCTCAAACCTGTCGGCTAGACCCTTCTGCTCGGCCTGCTCGCGGATCGACGCCGCGACCTTCTTCTCGAAGCCCGAATAAACGTGAATTACGTACCACCGGTTCGCCATCGTCCCACGCCCGAAATCTGCTATCCCGCCCCGAAGACGAGCCGCACGCCGGCCGAAAACACCTGATCGACCAAGAAGAAGAAAATCGCCGCGACGAATACCATCGCAAAGACCATCACCGTTGTGACCACGGTTTCCTTTCGGCTCGGCCAGGTCACTCGCGCGACCTCCTGGCGAACCTGCTGAACAAACTCGACTGCGTTCG
>Ga0209526_10001965_pt1 | contig 13783 bp, 8 predicted proteins | sample JacPinW_OM2H0_M1_FD_188566 | JGI IMG/M metagenome (GOLD analysis project Ga0209526, IMG submission 188566) | Forest soil microbial communities from Algoma, Ontario, Canada - Jack Pine, Ontario site 1_JW_OM2H0_M1 (SPAdes) (version 2) | ecosystem: Environmental > Terrestrial > Soil > Boreal... | reverse complement strand
CAAGCGTGTCCATGACTATGACTGCCGCTTCCTGATGCAGCTCAGCCATTCCGGGCGACAGCAGGACATGGGCGGCGTCGAGAACCTGTTCAAAAAGGCCCGGAGCTCAACCAATCAGACGGATTTCTTCCATGGAATACTGGCCCAGGCCATGACCGTTGCGGAAATCCACGAAGTCGTCGAGCTGTTCGCCCAGGGCGCTCGCCGCGCCCGGGAGGCCGGGCTTGACGGGGTTGAGCTGCATGGCGCGAATGGCTACCTGATCACACAATTTTTGAGCTCGGGGATCAACGACCGCACCGACGATTATGGCGGCTCCGTCGAAAAACGGGCGCGGTTCGTGCTGGAGATCGTGCGCGCCATCCGCCGCGAGGTCGGCCAAAACTTTCATCTTCAGATGAAGATCAACGGCGTTGATCACAACAACTGGCTCTACCCTTGGAAGAAGAAAGGCAATACCCTCGAAGATACCCTTACCATCTGCAAGATGCTGCTCGATGACGGCAAGGGTGTGGATGCTTTTCACATTTCGAGCGGCTCGACCTTTCCGCATCCCCGCAATCCGCCGGGCGACATCTCGACCCAATACCTGGTGCGCTGGTACGGCGGCATGCTGTCGTCGGGCGTGCGCACCCGCTTCAATTACGCGATCTTCAGCAGCCCGATCACCGGCCCGCTGTTCCGATGGCTATGGCGTTTCCGGCGGGGCAAAGTCATCGAAGGCATCAACGCCGCCTATGCCAAATACCTGCGTGACGAAATCTCGAAAATCGATCCCACCATCAAGTTCCTATGCACCGGCGGCTTTCAGCACGCCGCCAATATCGCCGGCGTGATCCGGGACGGCTCGTGCGATGGCGTCAGCATCGGCCGGCCACTGATCGCCAACAACGATCTGCCGAAAATCCTGCGCACTGCCAACGGGCCGATCAGCCAGAAGGAATGCACTTACTGTAACAAATGCCTGGTCAATGATTTGGCAAACCCACTCGGGTGCTACGAAGTATCCCGCTACGACGGCGATACATTCGACGAAAAGTGGGAAGCGCTGATCGAGGACGTCATGTCTGTCTACCAGCCGCCACTGTTCCGGTGACCCGACCTGACAAGGCGAGAGGAGACGTTCATCATGAACTACAATCCTCCGACACCCGTCGAACGGGTGCTTGCCCGCAATCGCTGGATTCGTCTCGTAGTTGTTCTCTTATTGGTGCTGACCGCACTGTATTACCTGATTTTCGTCAACCAGTACGTCGTCGCCTACCGGGATGATCTGGATCACTTCAAATACGGATCGATCGGCAGCGAACCGGTCAACGGCTTGCCCATCCTGGTGTTCAAGGCGCTGGCGGTCATGTACCCTGACGAACTTGGGCCGACCGGTTACCGCCGGTTCGGGATGCTCTATGAGACTGAGCAGACCGAGCTGCCGATCGGCATGTCGAGGCGGATCGTCACCGGCGTCGAGCGGGTCTGGCTCAATTGCGCGGTGTGCCATGTCGGCACCTACCGCCTTAATCTGATCGACCAGCCCACCCTTGTTTACGGCGCGCCGTCGAACAATTTGCGCCTTTTCGATCTGCTGAAATTCTTCCTGAAAGTCGCCAGCGACCCAAAATTCAATGCCGATAATCTGATCGAGGCGATCAACAGTCAGGCGGTCGACGGTAACCTCAATCTTGTTGATCGTTTGATCTACCGGTATGTGGTTTTCCCGCGGGTTCAACAGGGTCTGGCACGGCTGTCGCAGCAGGTTTCGTTTATCCACCGCCAGGAGGATTGGGGCCCCGGTCGGGTCGACACGTTCAATCCGTACAAGGCGATCCAGTTCAATTTCCCGATGGGCGCCGACCATATCAGCGAAACCGAATTGAATGGCTCCGCCGACTTTCCGGCAATCTGGCAGCAGCGCCCGCGTGACGGGATGCACCTGCACTGGGACGGCAACAACACGTCGGTGGATGAGCGCAATTTAAGTGCTGCGCTGGGTGCCGGAGTGACGCCGGTGACCGTCGACATCGCGGCGATCAAGCGGATTCGAGCCTGGATGTGGGACCTCCCAGCGCCGTCGTTTCCGACGCCCGCGGCGATCGATCAGTCGAAAGTCGAACACGGCCGTCCGCTTTACGCGGAATATTGCGCCGGGTGCCACGGCATGAAAACCGCGTCCGGGAACTACGATTACGATACCAACCGCTTCCCGCGCCTGGGCCAGGTCGTGGATTTGGACCAGATCGGCACGGATCGCGACCGCTGGGCTTCCTACACCCAAAACTTCTCCGCCGCCCAGAACACGCTCTACGCCGGCTATCCCTGGCGCTTCAACCATTTCCGCAAGACGGCGGGTTATGCCAGCCAGCCGCTCGACGGCATCTGGGCCCGCTCACCCTACCTCCATAACGGCTCCGTACCGACCCTGCGGGACCTGCTCGAAGCGGCGACGAACCGGCCCAAAAAATGGTATCGCGGCAGCGACATCCTCGACACCGCCAGGGTCGGCTACCGGTCCGACGGCTACGGATCGGCCCCGGAAAATCTGTTTCTTTACGACACGTCCGCGCTCGGCAATGCCAACAGCGGGCATGAGGGGCGGGTCTACGGAACCGAACTGCCGTCCGCCGATAAGGACGCCATCGTGGAGTACATGAAAACGCTATGAAGACCTCTTCCGAAAGCGCCGTCAGCATCTGGATCGTGCGCCATACCTTCCTGGTCTGGTTCGGCATTTTCCTCAATGCGCTGTTCATCATCCCGCTCTTGTTCGTTCCGCGATGGATGCTGAACCTGTTCAACATCCCGCTCGAGCAATTGGTCTGGGCACGCGAATCCGCCGGATTGCTGATGATCATTTCGGCCTTCTATATCCCGGCCGCTGTCGATTTTGGGCGTTATCGCGCCAACGCCTATATCGCCGTCTTTGTCTCCCGCGCGTTCGGCTCCACGTTTTTCTTCTTCGCGGTGCTGCTGTTCGGGCAGCCGGTGGGGTTCCTGTCGATCTCGTTCGTCGACGCCCTGATCGGCTCTACGACCGGGTACTGCCTGATCCGCATTGCGACGCTCGAAAAGCAACACCGCGCGGCCGGCCTCATCCGATGACCAGGGTGCTGTCCCGATTGTTTGTCGGCTTCCTCGCGCTGATCGTCGTGCTGATTCTGTTCGCCTGGTTTGTGCTGCTGCGTCCGGTCGCCCAGTCGGCGACCAATGATCCGCTCCGCGTCTTCAACCACGGCTCGATCGGCAATGAGACCCAGCAAGGCCTCCCCTATTGGATCTGGCGGGTGCTGCCGACGATGTTCCCCGAATACCTGCCGGGCAACCAGGATGGCTACGGCTCGATCGGCGTCTACTGGGTAGCGGGAGAGGAGCTGCCGGTCGGGTTCTCCAAGAAGACACTCGGCGTCATCCCGCGGGTGGCTCCGAACTGCGCATTTTGTCACCAGGGCAGCTTTCGCCTGCATGCCGACGATCCTGCGACGTTTGTCCCGGCAGGCGCCGGCACGCGGGTCAATGTCCAGGGGTTCTTGCGCCTCCTCGTCGAGATCGGCCGCCACAAAGATCGCTTCACGGCCGACAAGGTCATGGCGGCGATCACGGCGATCTACGACATGCCGTTGTGGGAGCGGCTGATATACCGCTACCTGCTGATCCCGGCCGTCGGGTCGGCGTTCCAGGACCAGGCCACCCGCTTCGCCTGGACGGAGTCGCGGCCGGATTGGGGGCCGGGACGCATCGACCCGTTCAACCCGGTCAAGTTTTTCAATCTCCATTTGCCCGACGACGGCACGATCGGGAATTCCGACATCATGCCGCTGTGGGATCTGGACCTCGTGGCGAGCGATCCGACCCGCCAATATTCGCTGCACTGGGACGGCCTCAGCACCAGCCTGCGGGAAACCGCGGTCGCCGGCGCGATCGGCGACGGCATGACCTACCAGGCCTTTCCGGATGCCGAGCCGACGCTCGACGCGATCATCGATTTTATCCGCCTGCAAAAACCGCCGCCCTCGCCATTCTCCGCCGCACGCGCCGCCGATGATCCCTACCACGTCGAGGAAGCCGAGGTCGCCGCCGGCAAGGCGCTGTACCAGACCCAATGCGCCGATTGCCACGAGCCGGGCGGCAAGCGGTTCCGGACCGCTGTTTCGGCGACGGAACTCGGCACCGACCGTCATCGCATCGACATGTGGACCGAGGCCGCGAAGGACCGCTACATGAACTACGAGGAGGGCTACAACTGGGGCTTCCGGGCGTTCCACAAGACCAACGGCTACCTCGCGAACGAGCTGACCGGGCTGTGGCTGCGCGGGCCTTACCTGCACAACGGCTCCGTCCCGACCCTGCGCGATCTGCTGGCGCGACCGTCCGACCGTCCGCAAAAATTCTACCGCGGCTATGACCTGGTCGATCCGGTGGGCGGCGGGTTCGTCAGCCAGGCCGGCACGGTTGCCGAGCGCTACGGCACCCTTTACGACACCACCACCCCCGGCAACGGCAATGACGGTCACCTCTACGGCACCGAGTTGTCCGATCAGGACAAGCAACGGCTGCTGGCCTACCTGAAGACTTTGTGACCCCGCCAGGCGACGAGACCAGCCATGAGAACCATAGCGGCAAGGTTAGCACGAATCCTGAAATGGGCGGTCGTCGTGCTGGCGGTCCTGATCCTGGTGGTCGTCGTTGGCGGGGTGCTGGTGTTTCAGGCGATTGTCGAGCCCGACAGCGCGAAATTCGGGACCGTTCCCGACGAAGCAAAGGCCGCCGGACGAACCCGGCAAACCCTTCCGGCCGTTGCCAAGCCGTGCGGCGAAGAACCGGCCGATTGCAGCTATTTCGCGAAAATGGACAAAGGTCTGTTGGTAAGGCCGGCGGACGGCGCCGCCTACGCCAAGGAAATCATGGAAATCGCGGCGCTTGCCAAACTCGCGCCGGAACAGGTGCGCGACAGCGCGAGCCGCGGCCAGAATGCCTGGATCGTCTGGAGCGGGGGAAACGACAGGTTCTGGGATTTCGCCGCCAGCAATACCGGCGGCGCGTTCGATCTGTTGAAGACCGTGTCGTCCTATAAGGGCATGGCCTACGGCCGCCATAATCGGTGGTCGTGGCTCGGCCTGTCCAACGAACCTTGCTTCACCGAGGCCAAGGGGCCCGACAATGATCGGTTCGGGCTATGGCTCGACCAGCGCGACCCGAGTTGCCCGCCCGACCCGTTCGCCGATCCGGTCAAGTATCCGGGCGTGCAGACTGGCGCTCGCGGCAAGACCGTCCCCGTCGGCTCCTATTACGGCGAGCCGAGCGGCGTCATGGGCTTGCGATTGTATCCCAATCCCGATTTCGACGAAAAGGCGCGGGCGCGTTGGGACCCGGAACGCTATTACACCGACGCGGCCTATTACAACGACCGCAATCTGGTTCGCCCGTATCGGGTCGGCATGTCCTGCGCCTTCTGCCATGTCGGCCCGAGCGCGATAAACCCGCCTGAAGACCCGGAAAACCCGAAATGGGAAAACCTGGCATCGAACCCGGGAGCGCAATATTTCTGGGTCAATCGCATTTTCTTTTGGAACACGAGGCCGCGCGGCACCGACAACGCGCCCGCGCCCAACGAGGGGAACTTCCTCTACCAGTTGTTCCATACCAACCCACCCGGCAGTTTGGATACGTCGCTGGTTTCGACCGACTACATGAACAATCCGCGGACGATGAATGCCGTCTACAGCGTTCTCGACCGGCTCGGCCCGAGCGTGGTCACCGGTGCGGAGCAGTTGACCGGCGACGAGCGGGACAACAAGCAGTTTCAGGACTATCCGCTAACCGCTGCTCTGCCGCAGTTCTGGAATCCGGTGAGCGGCGAATCGCACACCATGCGGGTGCTCAAGGACGGGTCCGATTCGGTCGGAACTCTGGGCGCGCTCAACCGGGTCTATCTGAATATTGGCCTGTTCAGCGAGGAGTGGCTGCTCCACTTTCGCCCGTTCGTCGGCGGCCAGAAGATTTCGCCGATCAAGATCAGCGATGCCGAGAAACAGTCGGTTTACTGGCAGGCGACCGAGGACCGAACCCCCGACATGGCGATGTTCTTCCTGGTCACGGCGCGACCCGATCGCCTGGTCGACGCTCCAGGCGGCCAGACCTATCTCGATCCCCTCGACTCCGAACCGGTCAAGCGCGGCAAGGTCGTGTTCGCCGAGAACTGTGCGGCTTGCCACTCCAGCAAGATCCCGCCGGTTCCGGCGAATTCCGGGATCAACGACGGCATCTGTGCGGGCGGCGGCAACGGACCCAACTACCGTGCCTGCTGGGACCGTTACTGGGAGTGGACCCAGACCACGGAATTCAAGGATGCGATGACCAAGCTGGTGCTCGCGCGCGACGCCAGCGGCAACGACAGCTTTCTGCAGGGCAACTACCTGTCGTCCGAGCGCCGAGTGCCGCTCGACCTGATGCAGACCAACGCCTGTACGGCGCTCGCCACCAACGGCCTGGCGGGCGACATCTGGGACAATTTCACCTCGTCGTCGTACAAGAGCCTTCCGCCGGTCAAGGAAGTTACCGCCTATCATCCAGTATCGGGCGCCGCGATGTCGCTGAAGCCGCGTGGCAATGGGCGGGGTTATCTCCGCCCGCCCTCGCTGACCAGCCTGTGGTCGACCGCCCCCTTCCTGTCCAACAACTCGGTCGGTCACGACGATGACGGCTATTACCTCGCGCCGCGCGCGCCGGGTTCCCAGGCCGGCGGCTACTACGACAATGCCGCCAAGGAACGCTGTCCGGCCGCGAGTGACGATGACCCTTACTTACCTTGTGTCGCCAACCGGATTAAGGTGTTCAACCGCTCGATCCGGCAAATGCTCAATCCGCAGACGCGGCGCATGGATCGACTGACGCAGATCCCGGTACCCGGCTACATCTACCGCACCACCGCGCCGTCCTGTCTGATGATCCCATCGGGCTACATGCCGTCGTGGGCGCGCCATCTGGCCGGACCGTTGCATTGGCTGGCTCCCTGGGCGATCGACGAAGCGGGAGGCATCGCCCTGGGGCCGTTGCCCAAGAACTTCCCGGTCAACGCCCTGACAAACACCAAGCTGCTGCCCGACAACGACGAGCCCGGGATCGTCGGCCACTATTGGCGGTTGCTGCAAGCGGGGCCGACCCTGCTCGATGCCTTTACGCGGATGGGCGGCACATGCTCGCCCGAGGCGCTGGCCGACCCGGGGACCCAGGCGAAGGCCGAGGCGGCCGTGCGCGACACGGGATTGATCGATGCGCTGGTTGGGCTGAGCAAGTGTCCGGACTATGTCGTCAATCACGGCCATTACTTCGGGACCGATCTGCCGACGGCCGATAAGGAAGCACTTATCGCTTATCTCAAGCATCTCTGAGCCTCGCTGTGACCGGCGAGGAAAGCTTCGACTATATTGTCGTCGGCGCCGGGGCAGGCGGCGGCGTGCTGGCGGCCCGGTTGGCCGAGGCTGGCAGACGGGTGCTGGTGCTGGACGCCGGCGACGACCCGGTGAAGCCGCAGAACGACGCGTCCTCGGACCGGCCGCTGCCGTCCGATTACGGGGTCCCGGCGTTCCACCCCTTTGCTTCCGAACATCCCGGATTGACGTGGGCTTTTTGGGTACGCCACTACGCGTCGACTGCGCAGCAGAAGAAAGATTGGCGCTATCGCGAGAGCTGGGATGGCGAAGCGGTAGACGGCGTGCTCTACCCGCGCGCCAGCGGACTGGGCGGCTGCACCAGTCACAACGCGATGATCATCGTGCGGCCCCACAATGCCGATTGGAACCACATCTGGCAGCTGACCGGAGACGCCTCGTGGCGGGCCTCCAACATGCAGCGGTATTTCCGTCGGCTCGAGCGCTGCCGGTACCGGTTCTTCTTGATGAAGTGGCTCGACCGCTTGTTCGGTTGGAACCCGACCGGGCATGGCTGGCGCGGTTGGCTCACCACCGAGCGCGCGCTGCCGCTGCGCGCGATCTTAGACTGGCGCCTGCGCCGCACCCTGTGGAAGGCGCTGCTCGAGGCCGGCAGTCTGCTGCCGAACGTGGTGCAAGACTGGGGCTGGTTCGCGAGCAGCCAAGGCGATCCCAACGACCAGCGGCTGCTGGATGCCGAGGCCTCCACGGTGTGCATCACGCCAACCTCCTCGGCGCGCCACGCCCGCACCGGCCCGCGCGACTTCCTGCTTGAGGTTCAGAAGCGATTTCCCGACCGATTGACCATCCGCCTCAATGCCTTGGTCACCCGAGTTGCGATCGATCCGGCCACTGGCAGCGCATCCGGCGTGTTTTATCGCGAAGGGGTCCGGCTGTACCGGGCCTCGGCGCGGCCGCACGGCGCGCCCGGACCCGAAAAATTTGTTGGCGCGGGTCGTGAGGTGATCCTGGCGGGTGGCGTCTTCAACACCCCGCAACTCCTGATGCTGTCCGGGATCGGCGACCCGCAGCACCTGGCCGAGCGCGGCATCGAATTGGTGAAAGCCTTGCCCGGGGTTGGCCGGAACCTGCAGGACCGCTACGAGATCGGCGTGGTCAATCGCATTCAGCCACCGTGGAAAGCCCTGCGCGGCGCTACCTACACCAGCGACGATCGCCGGTATCGCATGTGGCGCCGGTGGAGGGCCGGCGCCTATACCAGCAGCGGCGTTCTGTTCTCCGTGATGTTCCCTTCAAGGACCGACCGGGAGCGCCCGGACCTGTTCTGTTTCTTCGTGATCGCCGACTTCCGCGGCTACTATCCCGGTTATTCCGAGCGCATCAAGAAGCTCGATTATCTCACCTGGGTCGTGCTCAAGGCCTATACCCAGAACACGGCGGGGACGGTGCGATTGCGGTCCAAGGACGCGTTGGATCGGCCTGACATCAATTTCCGCTATCTCCGAGAGGGTAATTGTTCTCCGTCCGACGATCTCGACGCGGTCGTTACGGGGATTAAGTTCGGCCGCACGGTGGCCGACGCGATAGGCGACATGGTCGCCGAAGAGGAGGTCCCCGGTCGTCATCTTTACACCGACGATCAGCTGAAGCGCCATGTCGAGGACAACACCTGGGGCCACCACGCCTGTGGCACCTGTGCGATGAAGCCGGAGAAGCAAGGCGGTGTGGTCGACGGCCGGTTCCGCGTCCACGGTATCGGGAATCTGCGTATCGTCGATGCCTCGATCTTTCCCCGCATCCCCGGCTACTTCATCGTTACCTCGGTCTACATGATCGCTGAAAAGGCTGCCGATGTGATTCTGGGTGAGACGCCGAACTGATGCCGCATCCCGTCAGGAGCGCCCAATGCAACCGTATCTTCCCCACAATGATCCCAAGCCGGAATTGCGCAGGCTGACACTAGAGGGGCAGCGCAGGCTGTATTTTTTCAATTATGGCTATATCGCTGGATACCCGTTCTTGGACCATGTGCCGAAGCGGGAGAAATTCAGCGTCTATTATTGGCTCGGCCGGTTTGCGTCTCTGACCTTGCTGCCCTTCGACGTCTTGCAGGCTAAGCTGCGGACCGCGCTGATCAACCCTCTGGCCCACCTATCCGATTTCCTCAACCTCTACACCCTGTATCGCCGGCCGCCGCAGATCGAAGCCTGGCTCGCCGACGAAGGGTTCGCGGAACAGCGTATCAGCGGCTGCAATCCACAGGCGATCCGCCGGCTCGATCGTCTTCCCGCGGGTTTCCCCTTCACCGATGCGCACCTCCAGGCCGTGACCGGGAACGGGCTTACGCTGGTCGAGGAGGCTGCCGCGGGCAGGCTCTATTTCGCGGACTTCGAGGAATTGGCCCACATCAAGGGCAGCGACTATAAGGGACGGCATCGGACCATCCCGAGTCCGCGCGCCCTGTTCTGGTGGAACCGCAACGACGAGAAACTGCACACCGTCGGGATCCAGGTTCGCCGTCAGGAAGGGGCTCGCGTCTTCCTGCCGTCCGATCCGCTATTGGACTGGGTCGCAGCAAAGATAGCCTATCAGTGCGCCGATGCCTGCCATCAGGAGATCGGCACACATTTCGCCTGGACGCACATGGTGATGGCGCCGGTGGCGGTGATCACGAACCGGCAGCTTGCCGACCAGCATCCGGTGCATTTGCTCCTTGCACCGCATTTTCGCTTTTATCTGTTTGACAACGAGCTTGGCCGTGTCTCCTTCATCAATCCAGGCGGTCCGGTCGACCGCATGTTGGGCGGGACGCTCGAGGAGTCTCTGGGCATCCCCTTGCGCCTCTATAAGGTCTGGAACATCCGGGATTTCACCCTCCCCGCGGAGCTCGCACGGCGCGGCGTCGCCGACCCCGAGATACTGACACGCTATCCGATGCGGGACGATGGTTTGCCGATTTGGCATGCGATCGAGGCCTTTGTCGGAAACTACCTCGACATTTACTACAAGAGTGATGCGGACGTCGCTGCCGACCCCGAGCTGCAGGCCTGGGCGCGGGAATTGGCATCCCATGACGCCTCACAGAATGGCGGGTGTATCGCGGGAATGCCGGAACGGATCGACGGCGTCGGATTGTTGCAAGAGCTGCTGACCACCATCATCTGGATTTGCGGTCCGCTGCACTCCATGCTCAACTTTTCTCAATGGGATTACATCAACCTCCCGAACATGAGCTATGCCCTGTATGCCGAGGTGCCGGAAGAAGTCGGTGCCACGACCTATGACACCTTGATGAGGATCATGCCCCCGTTCAGCCAAGCCAGCTACCAACTCTGGTGGTGCAAGATTCTGACCAGCTACCGGTACGACAAGCTCGGTGACTATCTCCGGCAGTTCAGCGCGCCTGAAGCGCAGTTGGCCGTGCAGGTATTCCAGCAGCGGCTTCAGGTCATCGAGAAGGAGACCGAAGCCCGCGACGCCGCTCGGCCCGTGTCCTTTCCGTATCTCAGGCCCTCGCTCTGCATCAACAGCATCAACACTTAGAGCGTGACCCAAAAGTCCACGCTGCGCGGCGTCGGATGGCGTGGTTTACGTTACGAAGCTCACGCTGGATAGCGAAGTCCGCAATCCGACGCTCAAGAGACCTTCGCCGGAACGCCCGGCAAGGACAAGGTTGCGCCGATAGCCGACCTTCGCTCCCTTACTCGATGACTTCATCGGCGCGGGCGAGGATCGATTGCGGCACGGTGAGGCCGAGTGCCTTGGCGGCCTTCAAATTGATGACCAGCTCGTATGTGACCGCCTGCTGGACCGGCAGATCGGCCGGTTTAGAGCCGTTGAGGATCTTTCCGACGTAAATGCCGGCCTGGCGATTGATAGCCGTGAGGCTCGGTCCATAGCTGATCAGGCCGCCAGCGGCCACGAAGGCGCGCCCCTCATAGATCGCGGGAATGGCATAGCGCGCCGCCAGTGCCACGAGCTGTTCGCGCTGGCTGAAAAAGAATACATCGGTGCCGATGACGAGCCCGTCGGTGTGAAGTTGGACGATGGCGGCGAAAGCGGCGGCGATCTCGCTTTCAGTGCCTGCCTTCAGGATATGGAGCTGCATCCCCTTTGCGTGTGCTGCTTTCTGCAAGTTTCTCGACTGAGGGTCGGTACTCGGATTGTTCGGGTGCACGAGCAGGGCAACTACGCCGACCCGGGGAAGCAGGTCGGACAATAGCTCGAGCCGCTTGGGCATCAGCTCAGTTGATATGATGGTGACGCCCGTGAGGTTGCCACCTGGCCGGGCGAGATTAGCAACCAGGCCGTCTGCGACCGGGTCGGTGCCGACGTTGAACACGATCGGGATCGTCGAGGTCGCACTTTTTGCCGCCAGAGCCGAGGGCATGCCGATTGTCGCGATCACTTCTACCTTGCGGCCGACGAGGTCGGCGGCCAATGCAGGCAGGCGATCATAGCGACCCTCAGCCCAGCGGTATTCGATGGCCAAATTTTGACCCTCGACATAACCGGTTTCGCTCATTCCTTGGAAAAACCCGGCATTCGGTCCATCCGCCGCGTTTCCGCTGCTGAGGAAGCCGATCGCCGGCACCGCCTTCTGCTGCGCGCGGGCGATGAGGGGCCACACCGCCGCGGCGGAGGCGCCCCACTTGACGAACTCGCGCCGCCTCATGGTCGGCCCCTCGATCTGATGGCGAGCAGGGAATATGGCTCAAAAGAGCCGCCTTCGATACGCTGGACGAATGATGGCTTCCTACCAGACCCGGCGGTTCAACGGTGTGGTCTCGAATGACGCATAAGGGGCACGAAGGGCGGTTCCCGCCGCCTGGGCTGAACGGCCGTTATCGGTTTAGAAAGCGGTCCGTGGCTGTCAGCGATTGTCGACCGGGACTTTTGAGACAGGCTCTTAGCGTCGTCGCCCCCAATCGCCAGGTCTCAGGGCTTCGGCGACAAAGCGTATCCCGCAGCGATTATCCCGCTGTGAGCCGGCGGTATTCCTTATCCGCGCTCAGCATCAGCCAAGTCGTGTGCACGACCCAATCCGCTCGCGATTTCTTCCAGGTCTCCCACCCGTTTGGCAGCCGCTTGTGCACGAACATCGCTTCGACGTTGTCCATAAACAGCGCCGGCTCGCCGTCAATGCTCTTTGTGTCGGGGCCAGGCGCCAGAAAGGCAAAAAGAAGACCAAATTCGCCGGCGGAGCCGACAAGGTTGTCCTCTCCCAAAAGTTTGGTGAGTTTTTGCTCCAGAGCCTGGTGAGCCTTGGCCGCGTGTTCGGGGGAATGCATCAGCCGCGAGATCAACGCCGGCCCCACGGCTTCGACAAACGCGCCCAAATCGTGAGCCAGCAATTCGGCCACGCTGTGACCCGTCACTTTGGCATTGGCATCTCTTGTCAAATTTTCCGCGATGAACCGGCCGGCATCCGATCGCTTTAGGAAGTTGCCCTTCGCAAAACCGACGAGCCGGGCGAAGTCTTCTTTACTCAACCGCCCGGAATCAAGTTTTCGCGGGTCGCCTTGCAAGATGCCGCTGTGCCCGGGATGAGAACCCTGCGAGCCGGGAAGCTCAAGCGAGAACAGCCCGGCCGGCGCCGGTTCATCAAGCGCGTCGCCCGTGTCGCTGCGCATCAGTGCGTGATTGCCGGCGGCAAAAAACGCGAGCAGGTCGCCCAGGTCGCCGCCGCCTTCATTGCCCAGCCGCCTGACGTCCTCGATCGCGGCGAGCGGATTATTCGCAGTGCCTCTAATGCTCAACAATTCCTGAGTCACCACGCCGCCAAGAAACGGGCAGGTGACCTTGGTTTCGACCACTCGAGCCATGGTCTGTGCGTCGAGCATCAGTTTATCTGAAAGCATGGACGCCTCCCACGCCAAGTAATTCATCGGCATTCTTGGCGGTCGAATTGCGCGCGTCAAGATCGGCTCCACGGAAACCGGACTCAACAGTCTTGCCGTCCTGGCTGAGGCGACAGTAAGCTTCCGATGGATTTTTCGGCCCCGAAAGTCGCTAGCCCGGGGGATCGATGAATATCGCGCGACGACTCGGCGGCGCGTTGCTGGCGGCGGTGGCGATGGTCATGCCGCCAATGGTGGCCAGGGCAGCCGATGCGCCGGTTATCGAAAGCGTGGTGGATCGCGAGAGCGGGACTGTCCTGTGGTCGATAGCGAACCCCGCTGCTCAGCCGTTGCTAAAGCCCGGCCAGGCGATCCTCCTGAAAGGCCGCAATTTTGGGCAGGGCGCGCTCACCACGGCCCGGCCTGGGCTTGGTCCGCCGGCGGGCGGGGTTCCTCCGGGCGGCGAACGATCCATCGTGAGTTCGCCGCCGGAGGCCTCGGGCAATGAATTGTCCAAGGTGCTTTTCGGCACCGTGCGCGCCCTCGAACGCAATCTGTCAT
>Ga0209526_10001964_pt1 | contig 13784 bp, 15 predicted proteins | sample JacPinW_OM2H0_M1_FD_188566 | JGI IMG/M metagenome (GOLD analysis project Ga0209526, IMG submission 188566) | Forest soil microbial communities from Algoma, Ontario, Canada - Jack Pine, Ontario site 1_JW_OM2H0_M1 (SPAdes) (version 2) | ecosystem: Environmental > Terrestrial > Soil > Boreal... | reverse complement strand
TGATGGCGGAGGTGAGCCGGATGGCCCCGGCCGGGGCGCAGGGGCGAACCCAGGGTCTGTACGCGCTGCTGCTCAATGCGGCCGAGGTGGCGGGAGCCGTTGTGGGCGGAGCCCTCTACCTGCGGGGACCTGCCTTCGCCTTCCTGGGCGCGACTACCGTCTGCCTGGCTGGGGTCGCCTCCAGCCTCGCGCTGCGCATGAGACGGGCCGGCTCCCCCACTGGCGCGCATTGAGCGCCGCTGATTGCGTACGGGCGTGATCCGCTCCTAGTGTCTGGAGCAGGACACTAGACTGCCACGAGTGACCAGCGAACCTGAACCGCACGCCCTGATGTCCGTCGAGGAGCTTGCCGCGGCAATCCTGAAAAAGGTCGAGTTCGCGGAGCGCTCCGACGACGAGGCGGCCCGAAACGCCTTGCGAGAGATCGCGGTGCTCTGCCGGCAAGCGCTCAAGTCGGCCGGCGCAACGGACCAGGCGATCACCTAGGACACTAGCAGCGCTGCGCCAGGCCGCCGCGCACGTCGTCCCAGCCGTAGGAGACCTCGCGGACGCTGAATCCGGCCCCGAAGTCAAGGTCGTGCTCCCGCAGGAAGACTCCCCCCATCCGTTCGTAGAAGGCCCTCGCCGCAAGGTTGTCGCGCAGCACCCAGACCAGCATCGAGGTCAGCCCCCGGTGCACCAGGGCGTCGGCGACGGCCTCGGCCAGCGCTCGGCCGTGGCCGCGGCGCTGGGCTTCCTGCAGCAGATAGATCGCGTAAAGCTCGCCCTGGAAGCGTGGGTCACCCTCCCGCTCGGCTCCTCCCATGGCGAATCCGACCACTCGCCCCGCCTCCTCGACCACGAAGGTGAGGGCCAGATTGTCGCCCTGTGCCAGGAGCCGCGCCCAGCGCCGGCCGTGATCCTCGGCGGTCATCCCGTCCAGGTAGTCGTCGGGGACCATGCCTCGGTAGGTGCTGCGCCAGCTGGAAACCTGGACGCCGCCGATCGCGTGCGCGTCGCTCGAGCGGGCCTGGCGTAGGAAGGACGGCGGCCGCGCCGGAAGAGGGTCGGTCACGCGTCCAGGAAAGCCAGCACGGCGCGGGCCTCGACCACTATGGTGCCGTCCTCCTGCTCGATGGTCGCCTCCGCGAAGCAGAGCCGGCGGGTGCTGCGGCGGACGGTCGAGCGCGCTATCAACCGCCCCGGCTGGCCGGGTCGCATGAAGTCGACCTTCAGATCGACGGTGGCCAGGCCCCGGCCGTCCGCGGTGAGAGAGGCGCCGGCTGAGGCCAGCGCCATGTCGGCCAGGGCGGCCAGCGCGCCGCCGTGCACGATGGTCCCCCGGGCGGCGGGGAAGCCGTGCGCGTCGGGCGTGAGCAACGCCTCGACGACCGCCTCGCCCGGGCGCGACTCAACGATGCGAGCCCCGAGGTTGGCCCACATGCCGAAATGTTCGTAATCGGGCATCGCCCGACTAGTCTGAGACGCCGATCTGCCGGCGCGCTCAGACCCGGTCGAGGCTACTCCGTCGCCTCTTCCGCGGCGTTCGCCTTGCTCACGATGTCGCCCTGGGTGAAGAGGATGCCCTGCAGCTCCTTGCGAAACGTCGGCCGCCGCCGAAGCACGAACTCCAGGTCCATTCCGAAGTGCTTGAACTCCTCGTGCTGAGCGTTCTCCATGATCGCCCTGGCCTCTTGGTCGGTCTCCACCGACATGCGCTGCTCGTACCACCCGATGGCCTCCGCCTCCTCCTGGAGAGAGGTGAGGATCCGCACGATGGTCCGGATGTCTGCTGACAGCTCTGCTGGCGGCTCGTGGTACTGCTCTGTTCCCATGACGGAGAATTCTGTGCGGCCGCTCTCGGCCTTCGCAAACCGCGCCGTGAAGCCGGCGTTGCGGAGCGCGTCAGGCCGGTACTCAGGTGCGGGCGGGGGTCAGCTCCCCGAGACCGTCTTCCTCGAACGGACCCGGCGTCTGGAGGGGAACTCGAACATCCAGGACTGGCCGGCGGAGAGCAAACCCGCCGGCAGCCGCATGATCAGGTCCCGCGCCAGTTGGCCCGCCTGGCTGCGCGGCTGCAGAGCGTGCAGAGCGCGCAGGGAGGCACGCTGCATCCTGGCCGCTCGGGGCATCCGCTCGGATTCGTAGAGCCTGAGGGCGGCCGCCGGCTCGGGCCGCCGGGTGATGCAGGAGGCGAGCACCACGGCGTCTTCGAGCGCCAGGCAGGCTCCCTGCCCGGCCGCCGGCGACATCGGGTGTGCCGCGTCGCCGAGCAGCGTAAGCCGCTCCGCGCCCCACGACCAGGCCGGCGGGCGGTCGTAGACGTGATGACGAAGGATCTCGCGGCTCGGGGTCGACTGGATGAGCGGCGTGATGGGGTCCCACCAGCGCCCGAACAGCTCCAGCAGCTCGGTCCTGAGGTCACCGATGCGGCGGCCGGCGTCCCCGTCCCTGCAGCAGAACCAGTAGGTGTAATCGCGGTCGACCGGCAGCCAGCCCGCGTGAGCCCCGCGACCCAGGGCCAGGCCCCCACCGTTGGTCCGCATTTTGGCGAGGCCTCGCCACGCGATCGACCCCAGCGAGCGCGGCTCGTCGCCCAGCAGAGCGCTCCGGACAACAGAGTGAAGGCCGTCGGCGCCGACCAGGAAGTCCGCGTCCACGCGGCCGCCGCCCGCCATCACCGCCGCGGCTCCGCGGCGCGTGTGTTGGAGTTTCACCACCCTGGCGCCGGTGTGAACGCCTTCCGAACCCAGGGCAGCGTGCAGAGCGGCCAGAAGATCGGCCCGCCTGACGCAGATCCCGGGCGCGCCGTAGCGCCGCTCGAGGTCCAGGTTGGCCCTGCCCAGAATCTTGCCGTCCCAGCGCTGGATCAGGTTGCTGTCCATGACGGCTCCCCGCGCCACCACCTCGTCCGCAACGCCGAGCGCCCCGAGCGCGTGCACGGCGTTGGGCCAGAGAGAGAGCCCGGCGCCCATCTCCACCAGCTCCTGCTTTGCCTCCAGCACTGTCACCGTGAGCCCGGCGCGGCGCAGAGCCAGTGCTGCGGCAAGGCCGCCGATGCCACCCCCCACCACGGTCGCCGTCATCCCCCTACTGGCCACGGCTCAGGCCTAACTCTAATCCTCGCGGAGAGGCATCCCTGCCTCACGCCGCCGCGCGGTCAGCCGAAGGCGGTCACCGCCGGCTCCAGGAGGCGGGGCGCTCGGCTTCTGGCCGGGGCGCCGCTTCCGACCCGGGCTGACCGCCCCGGCGGCCGCCGGGCCACCAGTTGAGATCGCCGAGGACCCGCATCATGGCCGGGACCAGGAGCAGCCGGATCAGGGTCGCGTCGAGCAGGATCGCCACAGCGAAAGTGATCCCGAGCGCCTTGTTCAGCGCCAGCCGGCTGAGGCCGAGGGTGGCGACGACGAGGACCAGGATCAGGGCGGCCGAGGTGATGATGCGGCCGGTACGTTCCATTCCCCGGGCCACCGCCTCCGAGTTCGAGGCGCCCTTCGCCCACTCCTCGCGGACCCGGCTCAGGAGGAAGACCTCATAGTCCATGGAGAGCCCGAAGAGGCCGGCGAAGATGATCACGGGGACGGTCGCCTCAACGAACCCCACTGCCTGGAATCGGAGCTGGGCGGAGAGGTGGCCCTCCTGAAAGATCCAGGTCAGCACACCCATCGCCGCCGCTACCGAGAGCACGTTCATGAACACGGCCTTCAAGGGCAGCGCGACGGACCGGAAGGCGATCCCGAGCAGGAGAAATGTCAGCGCCAGGACCGTCCCCAGCACTTGCGGGAGGTCTCCGAAGAGCACGCGAAGGAAATCCTGGTAAGCGGCCGCCTCCCCGCCGACCAGCACACTGACGCCGGGCGGCCAGCGTATGGCGCGGATGCGGTCGAGCCAGCGATGCGTGCGATCGTCGTTGTCGGGTGCCGGCTGCTCCAGCTCGAACACCGCGTAACCGTTGCGGAGGTAGAGCGGCGCCAGCGCCGGCGGGACGTCCGCCGCACCGCGCACCGGCTGGCCCTCGGCGGCAGCGCGCAGCCGGCTCTCCATCTCCGCCGCCAGCGTCGTGCTGTTGACCCCGCGGGCGACCAGGAAGACGGGCGAGTAGGTCGGGAATCCCAGCTGGGACTCTCCCAACCGCTGCGCCTGGAAGGCGGGGTCGTCGGCGGGGAGCGACTCCGCGCCCACCACGCCCGGCTTCAGGTCCCGAGCCGGCCAGGCGATCACCACGACCACCGCCAGGGTCAGCCCGATGAAGAGGAACGGCCTGGCCATGACCCGGCCGGCCAGACCGTGCCAGAAGGGCGAGCTGTCCCGCCCCCGCGTGAAGGGCAGCGCCAGTCTGTCCACCTTGCCCCCGAACGCCGCCAGCAGTGCCGGGATCAGGGTCAGGGAGGCGACCACCGAAACCGCCACCACGATGGCGCCTCCCAGCCCGATCGACCAGAGCACGTTGAGGTGCGAGAGCATCAGCGCCCCGAAGCCGATCGCCACGGTCCCGCCGGACACCAGCGTGGCCAGGCCGGCCGTTGCGACTGTGACAGCCACGGCCTCCTCCTTCGAAGCCCCTTTCCGAAGCTCCTCTCGGAAGCGGTTGACCACCAGCAGCGAGTAGTCGATGCCCAGTCCCAGGCCGAGTACCGAGGTCACGTTCAGGGAGAAGATCGAGACGGTGTGCTCGCGCGCCACCAGCCCGAGGAGGGCCACGGCGACGGTCACCGTGGCGGCTCCGGTCAGCACCGGGAGCAGGCCGGCCACCAGCCCGCCGAAGACCAGCAGGAGGAGGACGAGGGCGATGGGAAGCGATAACGCCTCGGACTGCTGGACGTCGTGCTCCGACCCCTGCAGGAAGTCGTTGTAGATGGCGCCCAGGCCACCGACGTAGGTCTGGGCAGGTCCGCCGTGCCTGATCGAGGAGACCTGGCGGGCAAGGTCGACGAAGCGATCGGGGGTCTCGTTGGATTCCACCACCAGCGCCGCCGTGCGACCGTCCCGGCCCACGCGCGGCGGATCGATCACCGCTGAGTGGCCGGGCAGGAGGCGCTCCAGGTCGGACCGCCAGGCCGCCAGCTGGGCCTGGTAGGCGGGGTCCGAGACCGGCGTGATCTCCGAGTGGAAGACCACCTCCACGACCGGACCGCGGCGCTCCGGGAACTGCTGCCGCAGCAGATCGGCGGCCCGGCCGGCCTCGGTGTCGGTCGTGAAGCCGGCTGGCGAGAGCAGCCGCGAGGTGCCAGACGCGAAGTAGCCCATGAGCAGGACCGCGAGCAGCCAGCCGCCCAGGAAAGTCCAGCGATTGCGCGCGACGAAGGCTCCCCAGCGCCCACCCAAGGAGAGGCGAGCGCCGGGGTTCGGGGAATCCGAGTTCAGCGGGCTTCTCTCCACTCATTTCAAGCCTAGGCCAGGCGAGTTTCGCCCCCCTTCATGGATCCAGGCAAGGTTGGCTGTTAAGGCGTGACTCCTCCCGGAGCCGCGCCCGGACTCCGCCCTCAACGGTCCCGCAAAAGGGGAGGGAACCGGCTGTTAAGCCCGGATCCACCGGTGGATCCGGTTAAGGTGAGCGGATGCGCTTGACGAGAACGTTGTTGGTGATAGGGGCCGGGGCGGCGCTGGCCTACTTCCTCGACCCGAAGAGCGGGCGAGAGCGGAGAGAGCAGGCGATGCGGGCGTGGAGCGAGCGGAGCAAGGGCGGCTACGGGGGAGCCCCCTGGCCGGAGCCGGCGCCACCGCCCGCGGCTGAGCCGAGCCCCACCGTGGTCGTCCCCGAATCGTCCTCCAGGTCCCGGTCCTCGGGCCGCCAGTAGAAGCCGGGCAGCAGCCGGGCAGACGCCGCCGGATCGAGCAGGGGTTGGGGAGCCGGGAGACCAGGGCAGTGCCAGCGCCGCCGCTGGCCGGTATCCGCGTCCTCGAGGTCGGCAACTACATGGCCGGACCCTTCTGCGCCATGCAGCTCGCCGACCTCGGCGCGGACGTGGTCAAGGTGGAGTCACCGGCGGCCGGCGGCGACGAGGTCAGGAAGACGGCTCCCTTCCTCGGCCCCGAGCGTGAGTCCTCCAACTTCATCCGGCTCAACCGCAACAAGCGCTCGCTGGCTCTGGACCTCAAGGCGCCGTCGGGAAAAGAGATCTTCCGCGACCTGGTGCGCCGTTCCGACGTGGTTGTCGAGAACCTGCGCCCGGGAACCATGGCCGACCTGGAGCTCGACTATCCGAGGCTGGCCGAGCTGAACCCGGGTCTGGTCTATTTGGCCGCCTCCGGCTGGGGTCAGACCGGTCCCTACTCGGAGCTGGCCGGGCTCGACATCGTGGCCCAGGGCATGAGCGGCCTGATGTCGATCACCGGCGAGCCGGACGGCGATCCCGTCAAGGTCGGCGTCCCGGTCACCGACCTGGTCTGCGCGCTGTACGGCGCGATGGCGTGCGTGGCGGCGCTCAGGGTCAGGGACCGGGACGGCCAGGGCCAGCTGATAGACGTCTCGCTCTTCGAGTCCGGCGTCTCCCTGGCGGTGTGGGAGGCCGGCCGCTATTTCGGCGACGGAGAGATTCCCGGTCCCCTCGGCTCTGCCCACCAGACCTCGGCGCCCTACCAGGCGCTGCGGGCTGCCGACGGCTGGTTCACGCTGGGCGCCACCTCGCCCCGGAACTGGTCTGCGCTCTGCGAGGTGCTCGATCGGCCGGACTGGACGGCCGACGAGCGTTTTCGGGACAACGCCTCGCGCCACCGGCATCGGACCCAGCTGGTGGAGCTGATCGAGCACGTCACGAGCGCGCGGCCGGTCCAGCACTGGCTGGAGCGACTGCAGCGGGCCGGCGTCCCCTGCGGCGCCATCCAGGACTACGGGCAGGTTTTCGCCGACCCACACCTTGCGGCTCGCGATTTCTTCTGGGACGCGCCCCACACCACGCTGGGCCCGGTGCGTCAGCTCGGGTCCCCGATGCGGTTCGGAGGCACGCCGGTGCAGCGGCTGGCGGCCGGGCCGATCCTGGGCGAGCACTCGGCTGAGGTCCTCCGCGAGCTTGGCCGGTCGGAAGAGGAGATAGCACGGCTCGCAAGTGAGCGCGTCGTCGTGGTGGCGCCGTGTCCCTAGAGCTCGGGACCGACGAGCTGCTCTTCGAACGACGAGGAGCGGAGGGCGAGATAGGTTGGGTCACGTTCAACCGGCCCCAGGCGCGAAACGCCCTCACCTTCGCCATGTACGAAGGGGTTGCCAGCATCGCCGAGGAGGCAAATCGGGATCGCTCGCTGAGGGCGCTGGTCTTTCGGGGCGCCGGAGGCCGGGCCTTCGCCGCCGGAACCGATATCTCTCAGTTCCGGGCCTTCCAGCGCGACCAGGACGCGCTCGACTACGAGGCGCGCATGGACCGGGTGCTGAGCGGGCTGGAGGCCGTCCGGGTGCCGACCATCGCCGCCATCCAGGGCGCCTGCACTGGTGGCGGCGCGGCCATCGCGGCCGCCTGCGACCTGCGGCTGAGCTCTCCCACCGGCCGCTTCGGCTTCCCGGTCGCGCGGACCCTGGGCAACACCCTCTCCATCGGCAACCTGGCGCGCCTCACCGCCCTGCTCGGAATGGCCAGGGTCAAGGACCTTCTCTTCACCGCCCGCCTGATGGGCGCGCAGGAGGGACTGTCGGTCGGTCTCTTCAACGAGGTCACGGCCGACGAGGAGTCCCTGTTCCCGCGAGCCGAGGAGCTGGCGGCCACGCTCGCCTCCCACGCTCCCCTGACGCTGGAGACGACCAAGGAGGGGTTGCGCCGGATCCGCGCTCGGATGGTGCCGGAGGAGGGCGCCTCCGACCTCATCGTCAAGGCATACATGAGCCGGGATTTCAAAGAGGGAGTCGAGGCCTTCCTGGCCAAAAGACCGCCCCGATGGCGCGGAGAGTAGCGACAGGCAGGACCCTTTCCAGCCGCGAATTAAAGACGCTCCAGAGACGCTCTCGAAAATGAGGGCTGCCGGCCTCGTAACCAGCACATCTCTCGCTCAGTTACAAGGAACAACGAGGGGCTGAAAAGGGCAACACCGGGGGGTAGCAGCCCGAAAAAAGGAGAAGTAGGATGCTCACCCGGACTCACACCGCGCTATTCGCCGTGCTCGCGGCGCTCGTGCTGATATTGATAGCGGCATGCGGAGGTGGCCAGAGCACCGCCCCAACCCAGGCCGGCTCGACCGCCGTAAGCGGGTCCGGCGTCACTCAAGCTCCGTCGCGCAGCAGCGACCAACTGGGCTCCGCCGCCGTTTCCGCGGTCGAGCTCGAGAGGATCGCGCACCAGGTCTTCCAGGGCTCGCACGCCGAGGAGTGCTACGCTCGCGGCCGTTCGACGTGCCCTGTCACTGACAGGCTGGCGGCGCGGCTTTCCCAGCTGACAGCGCCTCCCGCCTCGGGTCCCGGCCCCGTCGCACCCTTCTGTCGCTGCCAGAACGGAGCCTCCTCGATGACCGTCACCACCGAACCGACCCGCGACGGCGGGATCGCGCACGTCACTCTCAATTACGGCTCCTCTTTCCAGAGCAAGATCGATCTCATCGTGGTCAGGGCGGACAGCCGGGCCCTGGTGGACGACACACAGTGCACGGGCGGCGGACAGAGCACGTCTCTCTACGCGGCGCAACTGACAGGCTGTGCCGCACCGATGAGCGCATCGTGCACCGGTTCCGGAGCGGCGTCGGCCTCTTTCGGCTCGCCGGAATCACTGCCCCAGTCGGGGCCGCCACCGATTGCCTCGGCCTCTGTCAGCGGCGATTCATTCACAGTCAACTTCCGCTCCGGGACGCCGCAGTTCGAGGTCACGCGGCAGTCAACCGCCAGCTTCACCAGGGATGCCAGCGGGCAGCCGGTAACGCTTCCCGGCTCCGCGGGCGTAAAGATCACGCTGCGAGGTTTTCGAGGCGACAGGTCCAACCTGTCATCGGTGCCTCAGTCGATGTCTTCGACCGGCTCCCTGCTCCGGCAGGTGACAGCGATAGGTGACTCGGAGGGCGTGGTCAGCTGGGCGGCAGGCCTCTCCTCCCCCGGCTGCACCAGCGTGACCGCCAGCGGCTCAACGCTGACCTTCCACTTCATCCCTGTAGCCCAGAACTAAAAGTTCCCTCCACCTTTAAGAAGCCGGCCGGTCAGTGCAGACCGCCGGCTTCAGCCTTGCAATTACTCCCTCCCTCACCGTCCCTGCAGAGAGACTTACCAGTCTTCGGCTGTGGCTGTGACAAAGACAAATGCTTCGTGATAGCGGTAGGCGTCGTCGTCCTCCAGGGTCTCCATCTCGCGCTCCACGACGGCGGCCAGCTGGCGGCGGAGGTCCGGACCGAGGGTGCTCAAGAGAGCGTGAGGCCAGGGCCCGACGCCCTGCAGGAGGTCGATCCAGTCCAGGCCCGAGGTCATCCGCACGCCGGTCAGCAGCTGTGTGGTGACAGGAGCCCGGAAGCCGGCGTCCTCGAGCAGCTCGCGGATCACATCCGGCTCCCCCAGCTTGCCGTGGTCCTCGCTGTGGAAGCGGGGGACGACCAGCGGGTGAGCCTCCGTCAGCTCCTCGTCGAGGACCCGGTAGAAGGCTCGCTGAGCCGCCGTCGCCATCGAGCGCTGGCGCAGCGAGAGCCCGATCCTGCCACCGGGGCGCAGCACCCGGCGCGCCTGCTCCAGCATCGCGAAGGGCTCGCTCAGGTAGGGCAGCGAGTCGCCGAAGGTGACCAGGTCGAAGGAGGTGTCCGGGAAGGGCAGCCGGTCCTCGAGCTGGATCAGCTGATAGGCGGCGTTGGCCGGCGCGGCCGCGTGGGCGACCTCCAGCATCCCCATCGACAGGTCCAGGCCGGTGACCAGCCCCGAAGGCCCGACCAGTCCCGCGATCCGGTTGGACACCAGCCCGGTGCCGCAGCCCACGTCGAGGACTCGCTCGCCCGGCAGCGGCCTGACCAACTCCACCAGGCGGTTCGCCACCCGCTGGTGCAGGCCGTCTGCCCAGGAGTCGTATTCGGCGGCAAACGAGTCGAAGAAGGCGACGGTGGTGTCCACCGGCCGGGGAATGCGAACGGCAGCTGGCTCCAAAACGCGCTGGGCCTCTGGGAGATTAAGATGCTAACCCGGCCAGAGCGATCCCCAGCGCGGTTGATCTGCATGGCCATGGCTACCGGCGATTGAGCGGGAGCATGCGAGCATGGAGACGGAGACTTCCAACGAGACGACGACGACGCAGGCACGGAGTCGCCCCCGACCGGTGGACGCCGGCGGTGGGACTGCGGCGGCAGGAATCGCGGCGGGGGCCACCCCCGCCACCGGGATAGCACTTGGGCCGCGCGACCTGATCCAGGGCAAGCTCGTCTACGAGGGCGACCTGAGGGTTCAGGGCACGGTGGAGGGGGAGGCGACGGTGAGCGGCGACGTCAGCGTCGAAAGCCAGGGGACCGTCAAGGCCCGGATCGAAGCCCGTAACCTCAACGTGCGCGGAACGCTGGATGGCGAGGCGACGGTTCGCGAGCGGCTGCTCATAGCCGGCTCCGGGACCGTGCAGGGCAACGTCAAAGTGGCGCGACTCGCGATCGAGGACGGTGGCATTCTGAACGGGAACGTGACGATGGAGAAGCGAGAGTCGGGCGGCAACGGCCGTCCCAGGGGAGAGGCCGGCGCAAACTGAAGAACCGGCTCGCGCCTCGGAGGAAGGGCAGGCCAGCATCCGTTCAGGGCGCTGGTGGGAGGAGGCCGTCCTCTACCAGGTCTACGTGCGGTCCTTCGCGGACTCCAACGGGGACGGCGTCGGGGACCTGCCCGGCCTGATCGGAAAGCTCGACTACCTCGAGTGGCTGGGCGTGGACGCGGTCTGGCTGTCGCCCATCAATCCCTCGCCCAACAAGGACTACGGGTACGACGTCAGCGACTACCTGGACGTCGACCCGGCGCTGGGGACGATGGCCGACCTGGACCGGCTGATCGCGGACGCCGGTCGCCGCGGGATTCGCGTGCTGCTCGACATCGTGCCCAACCACACCAGCGACCAGCACCCCTGGTTCAGTGACCCGGAGAAGCGTGACTGGTACGTCTGGGCGGACCGGCCCAACAACTGGATAAGCGCCTTCGGCGGGCCGGCCTGGACCCAGAAGGACGGGCGCTGGTACCTGCACAACTTCGCGCCGGGGCAGCCCGACCTCAACTGGTGGAACGACGAGGTGCGAGCGGAGTTCGAACGCATCCTTCGCTTCTGGTTCGATCGGGGCGTCGCCGGCTTCCGGATCGACGTCGCGCACGGCCTCGTCAAGGACGAGCTTCTGCGAGACAATCCGCCGGCCACACGTGCCGACCCGCCGCCGATCCGCCGCTTCGGTCAGCGGCAGGTCTACAACAGCCGGCGCCCCGAGGTGCACGACGTGTTCCGGCGCTGGCGTAGCATCGCCGAGGAGTACGACCCGCCGCGTGTCCTGCTGGGCGAGACCTGGGTCCTGGAGCTGGCGGACTGGGCGGCGTTCTACGGCGCGGACGACGAGCTTCAGCTGGCCTTCAACTTCTTGATGGCGACCGCCACGCTCGACGCGACCGAGCTGCGCACGGCGGTCGAGACCTCCCTGGCAGCCCTTCCCGCCGGGGCGAAACCGGTCTGGCACGGATCCAACCACGACGTTTCCCGGATGGCGACGCGCTGGTGTAAAGGAGATGAGGGAAAGGTGCGGCTGGCGCTGACGATGCTGCTCACGCTGCCCGGTGCCACCGTCCTCTACCAGGGCGACGAGATCGGGCAGGAGGACGGCGTGGTGCCGCCGGAGCGTGTGCTGGACATCAGCGGCCGTGACCCCGAACGCACGCCGATGCCCTGGAACGGCGAGCCCAAGGGCGGGTTCACCAGCGGCGAGCCCTGGCTCCCGATGGGAGAGCACCGCAGCCGCAACGTGGCCGCCCAGCGCGAGGACCCAGGCTCCGTGCTGAACCTGACCCGAGAGCTGATCGCGCTCAAGAAGCGGCTGCGAGGCCCCTATGAGCCTCTGCCGGCGCCTAAAGGTGGCTGGCGCTACCGCCGCGACGGCGTCGTCGTCGATCTCGACTTCAAGGCGCCGAGGGCGCGAATCGAAGAGGCCTGAGCCACTTCGGACGGCGTCAGGGCTGGTGAGTCAGCCAGCGGAATATGGCGGGACCAAGCACCAGCAGGACGACGATGAGACCGCCGATCTCGCAGAAGGCTGTCGCCGCGGCCGCCACGTCTTTTATCCTGCCCACCACCGGGTCTGGCCGCGGGGTGACATGGTCGCAGAGCATCTCGACCCCTGTGTTCAGGGTCTCCACGGCCAGGAGTGAGCTGGCTGTCAGCACGAGGACCGCGACCTGCACCAGAGCCAGTTGGAGCGCCAGCCCGAGACCGACCACCACCACCCCTGCGGCGATGCCGATCCTCAACGTGGGTGTTCGAGAGACCACCCAGAGAAGGCCGGAGTAGGCGTCCCGCGCGCTCCGGACCGCGTTCCAGCTTTGTGGGCGCCTGCTGACATCGGTCCGCCGGTGAACGGCCATTCCGAGAGCGGATCGTACGACGTGGGAGGGGGCGCGCGCGAGCCTCAGACCTGGAAGACGTCCTCTCGCAGGATCGGAATCGCTCTGCCGCCAAGCTCCAGGCCGTCCACATCGACCTCGGGGCCGCCGACCATGAAGTCGGTGTGAACCAGCGAGGAGTTGACGCCGCCGGAGCGGTCGCGTTCGTCCCGGACCGAGCTCGCGAAGCCGAATCCGTAGGCCAGATGGCAGGTCGCGTTCTCGTCCAGCAGGGTGTTGAAGAACGTGGTCCGGAGCTGGCCGACGCCCGAGGAGCCGTCGACCAGCGCCACCTCGCCCAGCCGGGAGGCGCCTTCGTCGGTGGCCATCTGGGCCTCCACGACGTCCGCCCCCGAGCTGGCTTTGACCTCGACCACGCGTCCCTCCCGGAAGCGCAGCTCCAGGCCCTCGATGGTCCGGCCCCCCACCGAGAGCGGCCTGGTCGACCGGACCACGCCCTCGGTCCGGCGACGATCAGGACAGGTGAAGACCTCCTCGGTGGGGAGGTTGACGACGTTGCGCCTTCCCCGGACGGTGTCGTACTCCGCCGTTCCCCAGCTGGAGCTGGGCAGCAGGCCCACCGTCAGGTCGGTGCCGGGGCCCCGGAAGCGGACCGCGTCGAAGCGGTGCTCGTTGAGCCGGGCCGCCACCCCCGAGAGCTGCTCCAGGCGGCGCCGCCAGGCCCCCACCGGGTCGGGGTCGGTGAGCCGCATCACCTTCTCGACCGCCTCCCAGAGACGCTCCTGGTCAGGCTCGCCGAACACCTGCCGTGCCCAGCCCGGTGTGGGGCCGGGAACTATGGTCCAGCTGGCCAGATGCTTCTCCTGCACCTCCTGCATGGCGCGAGCCAGCTCCCGGGGCCGGGCCCGCCCAACCCGGGCTCCGTCCAGGTCGGCCAGCAGGTCCGGCTCCGGGTCGCCGTAGAGCGTGATGACGGAGCCGTCCTCCTTCACCAGGGACTCGACCCTGGTGAGCGACCAGGGCGGCGTCCAGCTGAGGGAATCCTCGGGGGCGAGCTCGATCAGCGCTCGGCGAACGTGGGCGTCCTGGTAGTCGGCGCCGACCCAGCGGGCGCCGGCCAGGTAGGCGGCTCGGGTCACGGCGCGGACCAGCGGCGCGTGCTCGAGCGCCCCGTTCACAATCACCAGCTGCCCCTCGCCGACGTTGGCTGCGAATCGGACGACCAGCTCGGCGTAGCGCTCCAGGCGCTCCTCGATCACCTGACCGACTTTAGCTGGGAAGCCACATTCGGGCGTAATCTCTAAAAGAGGAGCGAGCAGATCGGTCGAATCCGACGTTCTATGGGTGTGGG
>Ga0209526_10001963_pt1 | contig 13785 bp, 9 predicted proteins | sample JacPinW_OM2H0_M1_FD_188566 | JGI IMG/M metagenome (GOLD analysis project Ga0209526, IMG submission 188566) | Forest soil microbial communities from Algoma, Ontario, Canada - Jack Pine, Ontario site 1_JW_OM2H0_M1 (SPAdes) (version 2) | ecosystem: Environmental > Terrestrial > Soil > Boreal... | reverse complement strand
TGCTGTTACCAAGGGTGACTTGACCCGCTCGGTACAAGTCGAAGCGAGCGGCGAAGTCGCCGAGTTGAAAGACTACATCAACACGATGATCGACAATCTTCGACTCACCACGGATCGCAACAATGAGCAAGATTGGCTGAAGACCAACCTCGCGCGCTTCACCGGAATGTTGCAGGGCCAGCGCGATCTGACTACTGTGGGGCGAATGCTTTTGTCAGAGTTGGCTCCGCTTGTCAATGCTCAGCAAGGTGTGATCTACCAAATGGAGATAGAGGGATCCGGAAGTATGGTCCTGCTCTCGGCCTTCGCCGACAATGGACAAGGCGGACACCCCGAACATCTGCGCGTCGGAAATGGATTGGTAGGGCAGTGCGCCGCCGAGAAGCGGCGCATGCTGATTACCGATATGCCTTCCTACGCCGTTCCCATCCGATCGGGATTATTCGAGGCGGTGCCAAGAAATATTATAGTTCTGCCGATTCTTTTCGAGGATCGAGTGAAAGCGGTTATTGAACTGGCTTCACTGAACGTGTTTACCGCTTCGCATCTCGCATTCCTGGAGCAACTGACCGCCAGTATCGGCATCGTGCTGAATAGCATTGAAGCCACAATGCAAACGGAAGGACTGCTAAAGCAGTCCCAGCAATTGGCCACTGAACTTCAAACTCAGCAGACGGAATTGCAGCAGACAAACGAACAACTGGCGCAGAAGGCGCAGCAGCTTGCCGAGCAGAACGTCGAAGTCGAACGTAAGAATCAGGAAATTGAACAAGCCCGCAGAGCAGTGGAAGAAAAAGCCAAAGAATTAGCGCTCACTTCGAAATACAAGTCAGAGTTCCTCGCCAACATGTCGCATGAGCTGCGTACACCTCTCAACAGCATTCTCGTTCTGGGTCAACAGCTCAACGACAACCCCGACGGCAATTTGACCCCCAAGCAAGTGGAATTCGCCCGCACAATTCATGGTGCGGGGACGGACTTGCTGAATTTGATTACCGATATATTGGATCTTTCAAAAATCGAGTCCGGGACGGTGTCGGTGCAAGCCGAGGAAGTCTTCTTTGCAGGCCTGCTCGATATGATCGCGCGTCCTTTTCGCCACGAGGCAGAGAGCAGGCACCTCAATTTCGAAGTGCAGAACGATCCGGAGCTCCCGCGAAGCCTTGTCACCGACTCCAAGCGTTTGCAACAAGTCCTGAAAAATCTCCTCTCCAACGCATTTAAATTTACCGAGAACGGTAGCGTGCGCCTGAGGGTATATGAAGCCGAGAACGGATGGAGCGAAGACCACCGGGTGCTCGGCAAATTCGCACCCGTGGTTGCGTTTGAGGTTTCCGACACCGGCATAGGAATACCTGCCGAGAAGCAGCGGTTAATCTTTGAGGCGTTCCAACAAGCAGACGCCAGTACCAGCCGTAAGTACGGCGGCACGGGCCTGGGGCTGGCAATTAGCCGCGAGCTCTCTGGTTTACTGGGCGGTGAGATCCAATTGCGCAGCGCCCCTTACAAAGGAAGTACGTTTACACTTTATTTGCCGCAAACATATAGCGGCCCATCTACAGCTGTCGCCAGACCCGATGCAAACCCTCCAGCGTACTCCGTGCGCGGCGAGATACCTACCGTGCTTGGATCAGAGCGCTCGATCGAGCGGATCCCGGACGATCGTGATGATCTGCACGAGGGCGATCTTGTGCTGCTAATTGTAGAAGACGACCCCGATTTTGCCCGCATCTTGTGCGATCTGTCCCGCAAGAAGGGATTTAAGGTTTTGGTGGCTGCGCGTGGTTCTGAAGCCTTGGAATTGGCGCGGGAATTTCAGCCAACCGCCGTAACCCTGGACGTTTTCTTGCCGGACATGTTGGGCTGGACGGTCCTCAATCATTTCAAGCAAGATCCAGCCATGCGGCACATTCCGGTGCAAATGCTGACTCTGGACGAAGATCGGCAACACGGGTTGGCACGCGGGGCGTTCGCGTTTGTGACTAAGCCCACCACGACAGACGAACTGGAAGCGGCATTTGTCCGTATTAAGGAATATATCGCGCCACGCCGCAAACGGCTGTTGGTGGTGGAAGACAATCCCGGAGAGCAGCTGAGTATTCAGGAACTGCTCGGGTCCGACGACATAGACGTGCATATCGCAGGTACGGGCGCGGAGGCGCTAGCAGCGGTTACCCGCGAGCCGTTCGACTGCGTGGTTCTCGATCTGCGTCTTCCGGATATGTCCGGCTTTGACCTATTGGAGCACTTCCGCGATACCGAATCACTGGTTAACTTGCCGGTCGTCGTATTTACCGGGAAGGACTTGTCGCCGGAAGAGGATGCTCGTTTGCGGGTTCTGGCGCGCAGCGTTGTGGTCAAGGGCGTGGAGTCCCCAGAGCGGCTGCTCGATGAGACTGCATTGTTTCTTCATCGGGTGGTAACCGATCTCTCCCCCGAAAAACAAAAGATGCTGGACCGTTTGCATCATTCCGATGACGCATTAATCGGAAAGAAGGTTCTGGTAGTGGATGATGATGTTCGGAACATCTTCGCCCTTAGCAGCGTGCTGGAACGCCGCGGAATGACCGTGCTCACAGCCGGGACCGGACGAGAAGCAATCGCAACTCTGGAAACAACTCCGGATGTGGCGATTGTATTGATGGATATCATGATGCCAGAGATGGATGGATACGAGACAATGCAGGTGATTCGGCAAAACCCTTCGTTACGCCGGTTGCCGATCGTTGCGTTAACTGCTAAAGCTATGAAAGGAGATCGCGAAAAGTGTCTCGAAGCGGGCGCTTCCGAGTACCTAGCAAAGCCCGTAAATACCGAGCAACTGCTGTCGGCTCTTCGAATGTGGTTTCATCGGTAGAGCCGTTTGTTTAGCTGGACGATCAATTTCCGGTACCAGGGCATTGAGCCCGTGTTAGCTGAGGATAACAAAGACGATGAGCGAGCAACAGAAGGTCAATATTCTGATGGTCGACGACCAGCCTGCCAAGCTGCTCAGCTACGAGGTCATACTCAAGGAACTGGGTGAAAACCTGATAAAGGCCCATTCCGGGCGGGATGCTCTGGATCATCTTTTGAAAACCGACATTGCGATCGTGCTGATGGATGTGAGCATGCCGGAACTTGATGGCTTCGAACTGGCGGACATCATTCGCCAGCATCCTCGGTTTCAGAAAACCGCCATCATCTTCATCTCCGCTGTGCACCTGACGGACTTGGATCAACTCAAGGCATACCAACGGGGAGCGGTAGACTACATTTCGGTTCCAATCATTCCAGAATTGCTGCGAGCGAAGGTAAGTATCTTCGCGGATTTGCACCGCAAAACGCGCCAGATGGAGCAGCTAAATCAGGAGCTGAGAAATCTTTCGGCCCGGCTGATGGCCGCGCAGGATGAGGAACGGCGGCGTATAGCCCGAGACTTGCACGATAGCGTCGGCCAGTTGGTCGTCGCCCTTTCCATGAATAACGGGTTGGCCCTCCTGCAAGCGGAAAAGCTCAGCACCTCAGCCAGCGATGCTTTGCGCCAAAATGCCGTTCTCACGCAGCAACTCTCAAAAGAGATACGAACTATTTCCCATCTCCTCCACCCGCCTCTTCTCGATGAAATCGGCCTCTTGCCGGCAATTAAAATGTTCGCAGACGGCTTTGCCGAGCGCAGCCACGTGAAGGTATCAGTGGAACTCGCGCCAGAGCTTGGCCGGCTTGCGCCCCATATGGAGATTTCCATTTTTCGAGTGGTGCAGGAGTGCTTAACCAACGTCTACCGGCATTCGGGCAGCAAAACAGCGTATATCAAGATATGGCCCGATGGAGACAAACGGCTAACGGTGCAAGTTCGTGATGAAGGCAAAGGAATTCCAGCCGAGAACCGTATCTCTACGTCCCTTGGGATCAACCATGGCCTAGGTTTGAGCGGCATGCGTGAACGAGTGCGAGAGCTTGGTGGGACGCTTGAGATTCAATCGAGTGAGAGCGGCACATGTATTACAGCACAATTCCCGGCTGCCGCTGCGGCCGTTATGGGAGTCTGACCCTGATCCCCGCTCGAAGCGTACCGGATTCGCCCGGGCTTTGAATCCAGACATGATTCGAGTCCAATAGGATTATTCAGATGCGCGCGCAATTTCTAATCGTGGACGACAGTCATATTGTTAGGCAAGGTCTCCGCGCCATCTTGCAGGCAAACCCTGAATGGGAAGTATGCGGCGAGGCCAACGATGGGTTCAGTGCCGTCGAAATGTTTAAGGAGCTGGGCCCGAGTTTTGTAATCATGGATTTTCAAATGCCAGGCATGAATGGCATAGAATGCGCCCGCCGAATCTTGGCGATCGCGCCCGCCGTGCCAATCGTAATGTTTACGCAACATGCGAGCCTGGAATTGGAACAGCATGCGATGGAAGCGGGCATTCAGGTGGTTGTCTCGAAAGCCGATACGTTCTCGATGATCGGAGTGATTGAGGCTTTACTCGAGCCAAGTGATCCTATTTCAACTGCGGAACAAGAGAGTGGAGAGGGCTAGGAGTGGTCCGAGACCTAGCCCCTTAAGGTAAGGCTGGCCTGGGTTGCTACGAGCATACCTTCCGGCAGCGGCTAGGCGAGAGCGGCTTGCCTGTGAATTTCGTGGAAACTTCTGACGGGAAGGGAATTACCAAGTATTGTAGGGTGTGCCGTCGCTGCCAATCTGCTCCGAACCAGAGTGAACATCATCAATGCCGGAGCCGGACTGATCTGGGCTAAGTACTGTGTCACCAAAGTGTGCCACCCAGTCTTTCTGGTGGCTCACCGGGTCCATAGGAACCTCCCGCAAATAGTGGCCGTCCACAAGATCATCGAGTGACTGCGGGGCCTGCTGTTTGTCCAGTGTGTAGTTATCAATGGCCGACCGCATGACTTGCAGGTCCTGCTTCAGTGTGGCTTCTCGTGCATGCTGGATGGACTTTTGATACATTCCCGCAGCCATCCCAATCAAGATAAGGATGATGGAAATGACGATCATCAACTCGATCAGCGTGAAGCCGCGCTGGCTCGACGACTCACCGCGCGGCGGGTTTCGGCGTCCGTTTAAATCGAGCGCATTCTTCAGGAAATGCACCATCTCCATCGCCTCACCAGTCCGAATACTTTGTTCCATCCATGGCCGTGCCAATGGATTTAGAGTACACGTCAAATACGTTGCTGCCGCCCCAGCTGTTCGAATCGGGGTCGTCCTGAACAGAGCGCAGGCCCCATTCGGCGCGGCCGGTCATCGGGTCTACCGGAATGCGGCGCAGAAAGCGCATGTGCTTGCTGGTTGCCGCGCCGAGATCAACTCCCTTGACAAGGGTATCGAGATCCGGCGGATAGCCCTCGCTGCCCACCTGCACACGAATCAAACCGCGATCGGCCACTAGCTTGTAGCGGTCAATGGCGTCGCGCATCTCCTGCAAATCGCGGCGAAGTTCGGTTTCCTTCTGTCGCATGATGGTGATACGCGCAATGGGAAGCGCCGCAGAGGAAAGAATCAGTAGAATCGCACAGGCGATAATCAGCTCGAGCAGCGTCATGCCCGCTTCACGTCTGCTTCTTTTTCGTATGCTGCGTTGTTTCATGACTCGCATTCACGCATGGAAAATTATTGCACGCGAACGGTGGCTTCGCTGGTAACCACCGGAATGGACTTCTGTTGAGAGTCCTTGGCATTCACTTGAACGATGGAAATGTTGGACGAGCCGGGAGCGAGTGCTTTCACGACGATACCTAGCAGGGTGCCGCTGCCATTCACGCCCGGTGTGTTGGGTTGCCGAGTGGCGGAAATAATCGCCTGACCGTGCTCCTTGTCCACTCGCTGCACGATGGCGATCTCCTGCGTTCCGCCGGAGAGGAAGCCACCGTGGCGAACTTCCTCAATACTGATGACAGCAGGGTTGTATTGCAGCAGCATGGGCACGGAAAAAAGATCGTTGACGTTTTCCACCACAATGCCAAGCGTGGCCGTTTGGCCTGGCGCAAGACTTACAGTGGCGGGTTCAAAGCGCATGCGTGGCCCGGAAACTTGTGGCTGCGAAGCGGGGGTGCCGCTTGGAGTGCTTTCTAGGTTGGTAATCCCGGAAGAAGGTATTCCACCGGGAGAAACCTGTTGCACGGGCGGCGGCGTGGTTCCCGCAGGGGTGGTCTGGGGATTCGGGTTCGCTGTGGGCGCCTTGATATCCATTTCGCGCCGAGTGGCCGGCATGGTGTCCGTGCCGGAATAGATAGGTCGGAGATTCGCTCGGCTCCAATCCGGCAACCGCACGATGCGCGGGATAAGCACGATCAGGACTTCGTTCTCCTGCAGATCCGTGCTGTCGCCGGAGAAGAGGTAACGCATCACCGGTATTTTTGCCAGGCCAGGCCAACCGTTCAACGTTTTGGTATTGATCCGTTCGATCAAACCTCCGAGGATGCTGACTTCGCCCTCTTTCAGGCGAATTTCCTGCTCGATTTTGCGCTGGCTAATAATTGGCTGTTGAATACCTCCGATGGTGGAGGTCCCGGTCACGGACGAGACTTCGATCATCAGCTTGAGGCTGACGTCGCGATTGGGGTGGACGTGAGGAGTCAGGTCCACGTTGACACCAACGTCCTGATACTGGAATTGCGTGTTCACCAGCGGATTTACGAATCCTGCGCCGGCCGTAGAACCTACGCCGACCCCTGCCTGGAAGCTGCCCGTGGCGATCGGCACGCGATCGCCGACGCGAAGCTTTGCGGCTTGGCCATCAATGGCGCGAATTTCCGGGTTCTGGATGATTTTCGTGGTGGTATCGGTCAAAACGAAGTTTGCGGTGGCCGAAGGCAGGGTGACCACGACTTGGTTCTGGTTCAAGTGATGAAGCTGATTCAGCGTAACCTGATTCGCCGTGTTCGGTGTGTTCGAACCGCCGGAGGTCGGAGTCGTCGTCCCATTCGTATTGACGGCGATGGAAGCGGATTGTCCGGGAACGATACCGAGATTCCGCAGTCTATCCAAGCGCGCCTGAAGCACTTCCACCTGGATGATGACTTCGGGCTTGGCCCTATCAATGTCGCGGATGATCTTGTCGGCGAGCGCTAGCTTGTCCGGCGTATCGCGGATGATGATGGCGTTCTGTGCGTTAACCTGCTGAATATGCTTCATCTCCAGTAGCTGGCGGAGACCAGTGGTGATTTCGGTCAGGTCCTGAGCAACGACCACGTTGCTCAGATAAAACGTGCGCAAGACTTGTTCTTCGTAATCCCGGCGTTTCTGCGTGGAGTCCGGAACCACCATGATGATGTTTTCGGTGATTGGCTTCCAGAAGGTTTTGCTTTCCAGGGAAACGATATCGAGCGCCTGCTCGAGGGTGACGTTGTTCAAATCCACGGAGATGCGGCGTACCTGCAGGTCCGGGTCGTAGATGACCGTCACTCCGGCAAGTTTGCCAATCGTGTCGAAAATGACCTTCGATTCGTTGGTCATCTTCACGTTGATCGGGGCCCGGGAAAGCGGTTTGAGTTCAGGCGGTTTTGAAGCCAGAACAGGCTGGCCATTTTCCACCAGCGGTTGTTCCTCCTCCTGGGCCGAGCTCTTTGCACGATCGGCGATGAGCTCCAGGGTCTTTTTCAATTCCTGGTCCGCGACCATGCTGGAAGGATCGAGGACCTGTGCGCGCTGAAATTCGCTCACAGCACCCTGCAGATCGCCTTTTTCGCGGAGTTTGACGCCCTGGCGGACGTGCGATTCGCCGGCCTCGAAGCGTGCGTGATCCAGCCTGATTTTGATATTCGCGTTGTGCGGATCCGCTTTGGCGGCCTGCAGGTAAAAGTCCACCGCAGCGTCGTAATCCTTGATTTCTTCGGCAGTTCGACCGGATTGGTATTCGTGATTGCCTTTCGGGCAACCTGCAGCGAACATGGCTATAGCAATCCAAACGGTGACCTGACTCCAACGGCGCATGAACTCTCCGAGACCCCGACCGGTCGCAAATCTCCTATTTACAAGCTTTCGGAGTCTAGCATCCGGATTGTTACCCCGGCAAGCCAAGCGCCTCAACACGCCTCAAACTCCACACTGTCCCAAATGCCAGTCATGCGGTTCTCCCTTTAGGATGGGTTGCGCCCTGGCGGCCGGGTGTTGCCTGAGGGAGGGTTGCCCGTTCTCTCCATTAGACGTGGCATCAGGTAGAATGAAAGATTGTGACCCAGCCAAATAAGAAACCGGAGAAGGGTAAGGACGCGAAAACGACACGGGAGCAGATTGTCGCCCAGAACCGTGCGGCCTCTTACAACTATCACATTCTGGAAAAAATGGAGGCCGGGCTCGTTCTCCATGGCACCGAAGTAAAGGCTTTGCGTGAGGGAAAGGCGAATATCCGGGACGCCTTCGTGGATTTCAAGCCCAGCGGGCCGTATCTTGTTAATGCGCACATCGCGCAATATTTGCCCGGAGGCCCCTGGAACCATGAGCCGCTCGGCGACCGCAAATTGCTCCTGCACAAGCGGGAGATTCATAAATGGGCGGGACGTACCGATGCGAAGGGACTGACCGTTATCCCTTTGCGGATTTATTTCCGCGAGGGCATTGCCAAGGTCGAAATCGCGCTGGCGCAAGGCAAAAAATCTTGGGACCGCCGCCAGGACGAAAAAACCAAAGAAGCCCGTAGGGAAGCGGAACAAGCAATGTATCGCAATCGGAGGCGATAAAATCATCATGCAGATCACACTGGAAACCAAGCCATTTGCTGGACTGGAAACTGAAGCGCTGGTCACCTATGCCTTTGAGGAGACTGATCCGATTCAGGGACGTCTTGGTGAGATCGATAAGCTTGCCAGCGGGTTGCTTGGCCGCTTGGCGAAAAGCGGCGAATTGACTGGCAAAAATCTCGAAATGACGCTCGTCCATGCTCCCGCGGGATTGAGCGCCGCCCGGCTGCTGGTCGTCGGGGCGGGGAAGCGCGAGTCTTTTAACACCGGAACGCTGCGAAAAGTTGTGGGCGCGGCGCTGCGCTATTTGAAGTCGCGCTCGGTGCACAAATTTGCTCTGCTGGTGCGTGAAGGGGAAGTCACCGAAGATGCCGCGCAGGCCATCAGCGAAGGCTTGCTTGCCGCGGATTTCGAGTCCGATAAGTACAAAACCGACAAAAAGCAGGATAAGTCGATCAAAGTGGTGGTTATTGCGGGATTTGACGATGGAAAGAAGGGTGCGGCAGAGACGGGTCTGGCGAAAGGACGCGCAATCGGAGAGGCGCAGAACTTTGCTCGCGACCTGGTGAATGAACCCTCGAACAAGCTGACTCCGCGGATTCTTGCCGAAAAGGCGGAGGCCATGGCAAAAGAAGCCGGGCTGACCGTCGAAATTCTGGATGAAAAGAAAATCGCGGATTTGAAGATGGGCGCGCTACTGAGCGTGGCTCAGGGCAGCGTTGAACCGCCGCGGGTGATCGTGATCACCTATACGCCCGCGAATGCGAAGGCAGGGGGACCGGTGATTGGTTTGGTCGGCAAGGCTGTGACCTTCGACACCGGTGGCATTTCCATCAAGCCGGCCGACGGCATGGAAAAGATGAAGTACGACATGGCCGGTGGCGCCACCATGATCGGCATCATGCGCGCGCTGGCAACGCTGAAGCCGAATGTAAGGGTGATTTGCGTTGTGCCTGCGACGGAGAATATGCCTGGAAGCAAGGCGCAGAAGCCCGGGGACATTCAGACGGCCATGTCGGGGACGACGATTGAGGTGTTGAACACCGACGCAGAGGGGCGGTTGATCCTCGCGGACGGCATTACCTATGCCAAACAATTGGGCGTGACGCACCTCGTGGATGCCGCGACACTGACCGGCGCAATCGTAGTGGCCTTAGCGAATGTGAATGTAGGCGTATTCGGCACAGATCAAGCGTGGACCGACAAGTTGCTGGCCAGCGCGAAGGCTGCGGGCGAAAAGATGTGGCAGATGCCGATGGACGACGAGTACCGCGAATTCATCAAAGGCAGTTTTGCCGATATTCAAAACATAGGCAGCGGCAAGGGTGGTGGCGCGATTACCGGCGCAATGTTCATTCGCGAGTTTGCGGGCGACACGCCATGGATTCATCTGGATATCGCGGGAACGGCATGGAATGACGACGCGAAGGCATGGTTGGCTAAGGGCCCGACGGGCGTGGCGTTGCGCACCTTAGTGCATTTGGTGCAATCGTTGTAGCACATTGAGCGTGTAGGGCGTAGCACCGCTGCGCCCGAACGCCCAGACAGCAAGCATATGTGCTTTGCAGATCGGCGGAGACCGGCAGGTGCATTGCCCCCCCCGCACAGGTACAGGGGTTACATTCGTTCTGGAGTTTGGATTCCCAGCAGTTGCAGCGCAGCGGTAAGCTGAGTCTCAACAATTCCGACCATTCCGAAAAGGAACGCCTGCTTCTGGGGATCCTCTTCGGAAAGAATGTGGTGCTTGTGGTAGAAATTGTTGAAGGCCTGCGCGAGTTGGAACGCGAACTTGGAAACGAACGCGGGCTCTTGTGCGCCGATAGCCGCATCCACCGCCTGGTCCAGCGATCCTGCCTGAAGCAGAACCTCCCATAATCCATTTCCCTCGGATCCTGAGAAGAGCTTTTCCAGAAATTCGCGATTGATCTGTGCGCGGACCCCTTCTGTGCTCTTGCGGCGGATTCCACGAATGCGGACTACCGCGTATTGGCAATACGGGCCAGTTTCCCCTTCCGCACTAAGCGCGTCGTCAAAATCAAACGCAATGATCGTATTTCGTGTAAATTTCAGCAGAAAGTATCGTAGGGCTCCCACAGCGAGCTGTTTTGCTGTCTGGGTAAGCTCCACGCCGCTCATGCCTGGATGCTTTTGAAGAACTCGCGTTTGTGCGGCTTCGATCATCTTCGTGATCAGGTCATCGGCCTTGACGCCAAAGCCTTTTCGACCGCTGACCTCCACGTAAGGCCTCTGGGAATCTTCGGCAGAGAGCGCATATCCCATTTCGGCGGCGCAGCGCGGGGTGAGCGCAACGATTTCGTAATCGAAATGAATGGAATTCTCCGCTTCTTTCGCGTGACCCAAAGCGCGCAGGCCCTCGGCTACAACTTTTTGCAGATAGGACTGGCGCGCGTCAATCACGTTATAGACGCGGGTAGCGTTGCCAAAGTGCGGGGCAGCAGGATCGCTCGGCGCCGTGGTTGTGGCCCAGACCGTTTTCGCATCCGGCGGGTCCGGCCATTTTGTATAGCGAAAATCTTTTCCGAGAAGGCCGAACTTCCAAAGCTGGTAGGCCATGTCCTTGCCGACGTAGGTTACCGTGCCGTTGGACCGTACGATGATCTTCGCCTGATCGTCCTCGTCGGTGGATTCCGCGTCTGGCGAGCCGCCGTGATTCCAAGGCATGATCCAGCAACCGGCAGTTTTCCCTGCCGTCGAATACTGGATGGCCCCGCTGATCTTCAGCTTTTCAAACGCGGCATCCCAGAAGTGGAGATGAAGAATTTCGCTTTCTCGCGCGAGTAGTTCATAGAAGATGCCGAGACGCGCCATGGTACGGAGGTGAAATCCGACCACCGAATCCGCAATGACGGCGGCCATCTCCGCGGTCTCGCCCTCGCCGGCTTCAATTGCCCGGAGCGTTTCACCGCGCAGTCTCGTGGCGCGCGCCTTGTCTTCTGCAAAGAATTGGGTGGCTTTGGCGTAGAGATCCCAGCATAGGTAGTCGAAATTCCTTTCTTTGGAAAGTTGACGGACCTCGGCGAGGGATTTCTTTTCCATCTGCTGGAAGGCGATAACGACATCGGCGACTTGCACGCCAGTGTTGTCAATGTAGTTTTGGACCGCGACTTCGTAGCCCTTGTCGCGCAGCAAACGAACCATGCTGTCGCCGAGAACGGCGTTGCGGACATGCCCGATGTGGGCGGCCTTATTGGGATTGATGCTGGTGTGTTCGACGATGACTCGTTGCCGATCGCCATGAAGTGACGAGTGACGAGGGGCGAGGGGCGAGAAAAGGCTCGACCAAAAGCTAGTGCGGTCGAAGAAGGCATTCAGGTAGCCGCCGGCGGCGACTTCCACGCGGGCGATTCCTTCAACCGGAGGCAGTGATGCGGCGATCTCTTGCGCAATTTGGCGCGGAGCTTTCTTCAGACGCTTGGCGAGCTCGAAGCAGACAGGTGATGCGGCCTCGCCAAGTTCTAGCTTCGGCGGTTTCTCCAGCACAACGTTTAGCTCTACCCCGTATTTCTCGCGGATGTGCGCGGCAAGGGCTTCGCGCAGTCTTTGGATGAGCGTCAGGTACACATGGCCTCAATGGTGTCAGAGTAGGTTGCGAATTTTTCAGTATAGCAGGTGCAAGGCCGGCGCAACCTCGGCTACGAGCGCCGATCGAGGCGCATTCTGATTCCGTGCTTTGGGCGAAGGGTGACGGAGAACAGGGGGGTCACAACGGCGTCAGGCAACAATGTGAGGCGATAGCGCTGCGCGATGGTGGCTAGCAGCAACGTGGTCTCCATCATGGCGAAGCCGGCACCAACGCAAACGCGCGGTCCCCCGCCGAAGGGAAAATACGCGAAGCGAGGAATGCGACCCGTGCGGATCGGATCTTCGCGCCAGCGCTCCGGCAGAAATTGCTCTGGCTTGGGGAAGAAGCGAGGATCGCGCTGGGTAATCCACTGCATGATGAAAATATTTGTGCCCGCAGGGATGCGGTAGCCCCCGAGTTCAAAGTCGTGAATCGCCTGGCGGCCAACTCCCCAGGCAGGCGGGTAGAGGCGCAGCGATTCTTTCATAACCATTTCGGTGTACCGCAGGCGAGGCAGATCGGTTAGCGCGGGCGCGCGTCCACCCAATACGCGGTTCAGTTCCTTCGAAAGGTTTTCTTCGGCCTCCGGATTTTGCGAAAGCAAATACCACGTCCAGGTAAGCGCGTTGGCGGTCGTTTCATGTCCGGCCAAGAAAAGTGTGAGAATCTCGGCGCGAAGCTGCTCATCGGTCATGCGCGTACCGTGCTCATCCTGCGCGGCCAGCAGCAACTGGAGTAGATCGTTGGCCGGAGCTCTGGAAGCGCGGCGCTCCTGAATAATCGCGGTGATGATGCGATCGAGATGGCGCCTGGCGCGAATCAGCGCAGGACCTTTGGGCAAGGGCATTCCTTCGGGCAACAGAAACGAGAGCGCCGCCTGGGAAAGGAAGCGCTCCATGACCGCAGCGATTTGCAGCCCGATTCCTTGTGCTTGTGCTGGAACTTCCGACCCAAACAGTGACTTGGTGACAATATCGAGGGTGAGGTCGGCCATTTCGTGATGAACGTCGCGCGATTCGCCGTCGCCCCAGCGTTGCAGAAATTTCGCAGTCGAGTCGGCCATGATTTCCGCGTAAACGGCAATGTTGTCATGGCGGAATGCCGGCTGGATGAGCTGGCGTTGCGCCTGCCAGAAAGAGCCTTCGCTGGTAAGCAATCCGTTGCCAAGGATCGAACGAATGGCCGCGTAGTCACGCGACTTGTGAAAGTTTGCGGCATTGCGGACTAAAACGTAGTCAATGCCGTCGGGATGCGTGACCTGGCAGATAGGCACGCGCAGAAAGCGATACGAAACGATGTCTCCGTATTCCTTGGCACAGCTGTCGGCGAAACCAGACCAGTTGCGCGCGAGCGAAGGCGCATGGCCGAGAAGGAAGGAGCCTTTCGGTCCAGGAGGAAGGATGCGAGCCGGGAGCATGACCGCTTGTGCCATGAGTTGAGTGTATCCGTTCTATGCAACGTGCTCGAAAAGGAGAAAGCTTGTGGATCAGCGTGGCTGAACTTCGACAGGGTTCGGTAGGAGA
>Ga0209526_10001962_pt1 | contig 13785 bp, 16 predicted proteins | sample JacPinW_OM2H0_M1_FD_188566 | JGI IMG/M metagenome (GOLD analysis project Ga0209526, IMG submission 188566) | Forest soil microbial communities from Algoma, Ontario, Canada - Jack Pine, Ontario site 1_JW_OM2H0_M1 (SPAdes) (version 2) | ecosystem: Environmental > Terrestrial > Soil > Boreal... | reverse complement strand
TCAACTTCCAGCGCAAAGCGCAGCCCAGTCAAAATATCGTCCACCGAGGCAGCGAAGCACACGCCGGCGATGTCGCTCTTCCGCCTGGTCTGCGCCTGGGTTTCGCCGAACTCGCCATCGCCGCGCAAGTTGGCGCGCACGAACTCCTCTGCACCAACAAACCCCGCGTAGCCATCCTTTCCACAGGCGATGAAGTCCTCCCCATCACCGAAACCCCCGGCCCCTTCCAGATCCGCAACAGCAACAGCGTGTCCCTGACCGCCCAAATCCGCCTGGCCGGAGGAGAACCCGTCCCACTCGGTACCGCACTTGATCGCACCGACGACCTCGCTGCAAAAATCGAACAAGGCCTCGAAGCCGACATCCTGGTCCTCTCCGGTGGCGTCTCCATGGGCAAGTACGATCTCGTGGAATCGGTCCTCAAAACCCTCGGCGCGGAATTTTATTTTGACGCCGTCGCGATTCGTCCCGGCAAGCCCGCGGTCTTTGGGCACTGCCGCAACACCCTGGTGTTCGGCCTCCCAGGTAATCCCGTCTCTACCATGGTCACGTTCCAACTTTTCGTCATTCCTGCCATCGATATTCTCAGCGCTGCTCCCGCGCGTGCCCTTCCACTACTGTCCGCCGAGTTAGCGGAACCTCTCCACGAAAAGCCGGGCCTCACCCATTTTCTTCCGGCTCGCATCGAATGGCCCAAAGGCGTCCCCGAAGTCCGCGCTCTCCCATGGCAAGGCTCGGGCGACATCTCCACTCTGGCTCGTGCAAACTGCTTTCTCGTTCTCCCCGCAGATCGCCTTGCTGCCTCCGAAATCATCCCGGCCGGACAGATCGTTTCCGTTCTGCCCCGCTCCGACGTACTCTAGAAGCTGTGTCCTGAATTTTCTTCCGAAGGGCACAGCCGTTCTCCTCCGCTTCCTCTGCGGCCCCTCAGCATCCTCTGCGGTAAAGCCGTTTTTGTCTTTTTCTCGTTCGGCGGCAACTCATCTACAATCGTAAAAGCGGTGACTACGCACCGCTCTCCAAACCCCATGCCAAAACTCTCTCACTACACCAAACGCGGCGAAGTCCAGATGGTGGACGTCTCCTCCAAATCTCTCACCGCCCGCACCGCCGTCGCCTACGCCTTCGTTCGCATGACTTCTCGAGTCGTTCGGGCCGTCCGCAACCTGAAAAATCCCAAGGGCAATCCCCTCGAAGTTTCGCGCATCGCCGGAATCGCCGCCGCAAAACGAACCGCCGAATGGATACCTCTTTGTCATCCGCTCCCGCTCACCCACATTGATGTGACCCCCCGCCTGTGCAAAGATGGAGTGGAAATTCATTCCCGGGTGACGGCCACCGCTCAAACCGGAGTGGAGATGGAAGCCCTCGTGGCTGTCTCTTGTGCCGCCCTCACGGTCTACGACATGTGCAAAGCCCTCGATAAAGGGATCGAAATCACGCGCGTCCACCTGCTCGAAAAATCAGGCGGCAAAACCGGCGATTACGTCCGCGCGTCCTCCGCAAAAAAGCCAGGCACCCGTCGATGAGCGCAGCAACCGGCAAATCCGTTAAGCTGCTCCTTGCCGAGGACAATCCTCTGGTCCGCGACCTGGTCACCAAGGGTCTCGAGCCCTATTGCGAAGTCATAACCGCCTCTGACGGCGGCGATGCGCTCCTGAAGGTAATTGACGAACTCCCGGACGTTATTCTCTGCGATTACAAGATGCCCGGCCTCAACGGCCGCCAGCTGTTCGAAAAACTCCGCGGCCGCGAAGCCACCCGCCAAATCCCGTTCCTCTTCATGGCCAGCCGCGCGGACATTGAAGAACGTCTTCGCCCCCTGGTCGACGGTGTGGAAGATTTCATCGCCAAGCCCTTCCTCGTAAAAGATCTGGTCCGCTCCGCCAAAAAAGTAGTCGATCGGCTGCATCTCGAAAAGTTACAGAAGCGCGCCTCGCGCCCCGGCGTAATCCAGGGCCGCCTCGAAGAGATGAGCATGATCGATCTCCTGCAATCTCTGGAAATGGGCCAGAAATCCTGCCGTCTGCAAATCCAGAAGGGCGGGGAACAAGGCGAACTTTATTTTGCCACCGGTCAATGCCGTGACGCAAAGATCGGTACTCTCGTCGGCGATGAAGCCGTCTACAGGGTTCTGCTCTGGACCGAGGGCGAATTCGAAATAGATTTCAACGCTGCCAGCGCTTCCACCGGCACCACCACAACAAAAAGCACCACCGGCCTGCTCATGGAAGCGATGCGCTTAATGGATGAATCCAATCGGGATGCCGTCCCCTCAAACTAACTCACCAATGCGCGTCGCCATTCTCACCATCAGCGATTCCGTGGCTCGTGGTGGTCGCGTGGACCTCTCCGGCCCCGCGCTGGCAAATCGCTGCCGCGAACTAGGCTGGGAACCCGTCTCGACGTTGCACTGTTCCGATGATGAATCCGCCCTCCGCGAGCATCTCCGCAAAAGCGTGGACTCCGGCTCCGTCGATCTCCTCTTGACCACTGGCGGCACCGGTATAGGTCCCCGCGATAACACTCCGGAAACCACGCTCGAACTAGGCGGCCGCGTAATCCCCGGCCTAGCCGAAGAAATTCGCCGCGTTGGCCGCGAGCACACACCCACCGCCGTTCTCTCTCGCGGTCTAGCCCTTGCCGTCCGCCACACCCTCATCCTGAATCTTCCCGGCAGCCCCAAAGGCGCAGTCGAATCCCTCGACGCCGTAGCCCACCTTCTCCCCCATGCGATCGCGGTGCTTCGCGGCGTCCGCCACGACTAGTTCGTTGATGTGTCCCGCGAAGAGTATTTCAAGATTTGGGCACCTTCTGCACGTCGCTCTAAATTAGAATACCCGCAAATTGGACCGGTCACTCTTTGAACCAAGTTCGACCGCCGCCGCACTTTTAGGAAGATCGGATACTGAGTTTTTCCGCAGGTCGCTAGGCAGGTTGCAGAGACGAAGCTACTTTATCTGTACCATCCTTCGTTCTTACCGCCAGCGTCATCTTGTAATGCAATCGCAAAATCGTCAGTCCTAAAAAATGAATCTCGTGATCCGTCCGCAGCACGCCTTCCTCATCCACATACACATGAAAAATCTCATGCAGACTCTTAAAGCACCGCACATGCATCGCATCTTCCCCAGACTCCACGATGCGGTAAAATCCGCAACTTCCAAATCCCGTGCCCCGCGACACTAACCCGAATGATCCGTCCGGATTCGCACTCGGCCTCAGATACACGCTGCTGCTTCCATAGCAGGGAAACGTTACCTTGACGCAGGGGTTTTCCTCACCCGGCACTCGAGTCCCCGAATAAAGCCCGGCATAAATTACTTTCCCGGTCGAACGGAATCGCCGCAGCCATCCGGTATGCACAATCATCCCCGAGCTCGGTTCCGTCAGCCGCACCACCTCGCTCGTCATACCCTTCGCCACCTCCAAGGACGAGATCGGAAAATTTAGCTGGTCCATCCGCCTGCTGATAAATTCAACCAGCAGCCACAGCACAAATTTTCCGGCCAGGTACACTTCGCTCCACACTTCCAGGTGATACGACGCGGTGTGCTCATAAAAATGACGAATCCGCGGGTGCACCACATCCGGATCGAACGAAGGCCCTCGCAACATCGAAAAATCGGGAATAAGTCCGGCATCCGCGGGTGTAGTCAATTCCAGTTTTTCGGTTTCGGCGATGCGCTGGTAGATTCCGGCGCCGATAAGCCCCGGCTTCCCGATCACGCAATCCAGCCACGGCGCGTCCGCCTTGCGAACACGGCGTCCCGTCACTCGCACCAGCCATTCAATGCAAAACTGCAAAAGCCTGCCCATCGCCGAGGAGAGTATCGTCTCCGGACGTTCGCCGTCCACAACGGAGCAGGATCCATCCTGCTGCATCTCTGCGTCTCCTGCGATGGGAATGGCCGATTGGCCTGTCTTTATTATCCTTACGGAATCATTTGTTTTATTCACGAGCGCCGCCCCGTGTGTCTGCCTCGACACTCCGCTCCTCCGTATGTCGCGGCGAATCGCTTGTTGACGCGCTTGCGCGCCTCCGTAACAATGTTTTGACCATGCCTACAAAACATTCCGACAAGAAACTCGCCGTCCTCGGCGCTGGCAAACTCGGTAGCATCCTCCTGCGCGCCTATCTCAAACAGAGCCTTTTCCCGCCGAAGCAGGTTTCCGCGACTGTACGCCACGAAGAAAAAGCCGCCGCATTAGCCAAAGAACTTGGCGTCCACGTCATCACCGACAATCGCAAAGCCGTCAAAGGTGCGGACATCATCCTCCTGGGCGTGAAACCCCAGGTAGTCGGCGAGGTTCTCAAGGAAATCGCGCCCGAGCTCAAGAATGACGCGCTCATCATCTCCGTCGCCGCCTCGGTCCCCACCAGTTACATCGAGCAGCGTGTCGGCGAAAAAATCGCCGTTGTTCGCGCCATGCCCAACACCTGTTCCACCGTCGGTTGCGGCATGACCGGCATCTGTCGCGGCGCACACGCGACCACCGAACATCTCGAAACCGCGAAAGCACTCTTCGACGCCGTCGGTCGCACCGTCATCGTCGACGAAAAAAATATGGACGCCGTCACCGGCCTCTCCGCCAGCGGCCCCGCGTTCGTCTACATCATCCTCGAATCCCTCGCCGAAGCAGGCGTGAAAGTCGGCTTGCCTCGCGATGTCGCCACGCTTCTCGCCTCGCAAACCATGAAAGGTGCCGCCAGCGTGGTCCTCGAAACCGGCGATCATCCAGCCCTGCTCAAGGACGCGGTCACCACTCCCGCAGGCTGCACCATCGACGGCATCCTGGAGCTCGAAGAAGGCAAGTTGCGCGTCACCCTCATCAAAGCCGTAGTAAAGGCTACGCAACGCGCCGGTGAACTTCTTTTCGAAAAGTAGCCACCCCGTTGTACTTTTCTTCTTGGAGCAACTGACGGCATGGAAGACTTATCGCGCAGGAGGTTTCCGAGTATGAACGCTCGTCGGAAATCGCTCTTCTTGAGTTTTCTCATTCTCATTCTTTCTTTTTCGCTCGCCGCCCAAACTCCTCCTCAAACAACCAAAAGCGTCCCCAAGGCAGCCTCCTGGGCTGCGGCCGAAAAGAATGTCACCAAACTCGAACAGGACTGGTTCAAGGTCCAGTTAGCCAACGACTGGGGAAAAATGCGCCAGTTCCTCGGCGATGATTTTCAGCTCATCGAGTCTGATGGCCGCCTCGGCGATCGCGACTCCATGATCGCCGGCTACAAGGAAGAAGCCCCTCGCGTCATCTCCTTAAACATGACCCTCCTGGTTTCCCACGCAGTAGCCAACGATTGTGTCGTCGCCACGGGTCTCGACGACATCACCCTGAAGGACAAAGATGGCAAGCCCACTCATCGTTATGAACGCTTTACCGATGTCTGGGTCCTTCGCAACGGTCAATGGCTCTGCGTAGCCGAACAACTCACCCTCGCCCATCCCTGAACCGTCCAGTACCGCGAGCAACTCATTTACTCTTGTCATCCGCTGTAGCCGAGCAATACCCTTTAGCTTTCGCTGCGAGGGCCTGGGGCCTTTCTTGGGTTTGCTTTTTCTTGTTCTGCCCTTCCGACCCGAGTGGCCAGTCTTTTCCTCCAAACACCGAACCGAAATACGACCGAGGTTTGTAAAATCCGGGTTGGCCGCCATGACCGCCCGCCATTTGTCTCTCTCACCCGCGAGTTGTATCCTGACTCGTTCACAAAACTAATCAACATGGCCGCCGAACCAAACGAATCGCGCGAATCCAAACGCTCCCCCGCCCAGACTCAAGCCAAGGGGGATACCCAGCAATTCGCCATGGCCATGGAGTTACCCTTCATTATCGTCGCCGCAGTTGCCATAGCAGGTCTCGCCGGCTATTTCCTCGACCGCTGGTTGCACTCCAAGCCCATCTTCATGCTCATCTTCGGCGCCGGCGGCTTCTTCATCGGCGTCCGCGACGTCCTCCGCCGCCTCCCCGAAAAATAACCCTTTAGTGCAATCTCCGTCCCCCTGAACTACCTCTCTGGCCGAACTCTGCGATAAGTCTTTCTCCTTTCTCTTCCGCACCAAGAATGCTCTATCATCTTCCCAACCAATCCATGCCGAAATCCGTCCCGCCCGCCGATCTCGCCCGCTTCCAACTTTCCGAATCCCGCGTCTCCCAGCTCACTCTGCTCTTCGGAGTCCTCGCCGCCATCCCAGTCGCGTTCCTCCACTCCCCCCGTTTCGGCGCCGGAATCTTCATCGGCTCCATCCTTGCCTGGCTAAATTTCCGCTGGCTGAAACAAGGCCTCGACGCCCTCACCTCCGCCATCGCCGCTCGCCAAAAAGCCTCCGTCCCCATCAAAACCTACTTCAAAGCTATGTTCCGCTATGGGTTGATAGCCCTGGCCGCCTATGTTATTTTTAAATATCTGAACGTTCCCGCACTAAGCATGATTTTGGGTCTGTGCGCCCTGGGAGCGGCCACAATCGCGGTTAGTGTGTACGAAATCCTGCGTCCTCAGGACTAACGAATGCAAGAGCACATCAGCAACGTCACGCTATGGTTCAACCATGTCTTCGGACCTCTCGCGCTGTCTTTTCTCCACGCGCTGCATATTCAGCCCACGGATTACGATGCGCCCATTCCTGAATACGTCGTGATGTCCTTGATCACCCTGGTCATCGGCACCATCTTCGCTCTGATCGTCCGCTCCCAGCTCTCCGTCGAGCGTCCCGGCGCCATCCAACAAATCGCCGAACTCATCCTCACAAACCCCATGGGCTTCGGCATCAAGGATCTGCTGGAGGAAAACGCCGGCCACGCAGGTGATAAGTTCATTCCCTTCATCGGCGGCATTTCCATTTTCATCCTGATTTCAAACCTGCTCGGTGTCTTTCCCGCCTTCAGCTCGCCCACAGGCAACGCCGTAGTTCCTCTGGCCTGCGCCTGCCTCACGTTTCTTTATTTCAATTGGCAGGGAATTCGTCACCACGGCCCCGGCCATTATCTTTTGACCTTCGCGGGTTCCCCGAAAAAGGCCGGGGACTGGATCCTCGCCATTCTTCTTTTTCCCGTGGAACTAATCAGCACCTCGGCCCGTCTTCTCTCGCTCACCGTTCGTCTTTGGGCCAACATCATTGCCAGCGATTTGATCTACGCGATTTTCCTAGGCCTCTTGATCGTCCCCATGCAATGGGCATGGACCAAGAGCCCCGTTCTCGGCCTCGCTTTCGGCATTTTCCCGGCCATGATCCCGATCTTGTTCATCGGCCTGCACATCTTTGTCTCTTTTATCCAGGCCTACATATTTACTGTGCTGCCTTCGATCTACGTCGGCATGGCCATCGCCGACGAGCACTAGAAGCGTAAAGCCGTCTGTTTAATGGTCTATCGGTTTCCGGGTGTGAGAACTTTGGGGGGTCGGACCTTTAGGTCCGACCTAAGTCCTGCACTTGTTTTACGACTTTAGCAGCCGCTGAAAGAACTGTTTTTGGCGGCATCGCACAGATTCTTTGGCACCTGCAGAAACGCTTTTAGGCTTTTGACGATTTTTCTGCCCCGCAGCTCCGGCAGACGCGGCTGTGCCGCTTCAGTGTGAGACCGGTTGTAGGACGTGGAGCCGGAAACCACCTCCTGGCGGCCATTCATAAAGGAGATACAAGCAAATGAAGAAAGCAACCATGTTGGTCCTGGGGCTAATCATCACAGCGCTGGTGGTCGCACCTGCTGCGTTCGCCCAGGAAGGCGCCGTAGGCAGCCACAGAGGCACCCTCGCGATTGCTGCAGCATTCGGCATGGCGGTGGCGGCCTTTGGCGGCGCACTTGGGCAGGGCAAGGTAGCGTCCGCAGCCTGCGAAGGCATCGCGCGCAACCCCGGAGCTGCTGGAGCCATCCGCGCAGCCATGATTCTCGGCCTCGTCTTCATCGAGACCCTAGCCCTGTTCACCCTCGCCATCATTTTCGCAAAGGGCTAACCCGCCCGCATTTCTCGCAAGCTATTCGCCTGTGTACGGGCGGCTTTATGCCGCCCTCTGGAGCGAGCGGCAATGGATCACGACGCCGTCGCGGTTTCCTGACTAGCGTTCTGATCCTGCTGGCGGGGGAAGGTCGCCCTCCTCGGGGCTAGGAGCGCTTCCCCTGAGCCCAAGGAAAGGGTCGCTCCGCCTCAGGCCGAGTCGCGCGAATATGCTGCCAATCAATTGAGGGGTTACCGCGAAGAAAGAATCACATGCCGCGAGAGCAACAGCCCGAGCACGTGGTTAGGAAAAAGTCCCAGATACAGCGTCGAAAGCACCGACACCGCGACAACTAAAGCGGAAGTCAAACTAAGCCCACGCGGCGTATCCGCTGGCAAGGCGCCCTTGTACTCCCGCATGTACATCACCACAATCAACCGCAAATAATAATATGCTCCGATCACGCTGTTTACCGCCATCAGCACCGCAAGCCAGATCAGGTGCGAATTGATCGCCGCCTTGAACACATAAAACTTCCCGAAAAATCCCGCCGTAATCGGCAACCCCAGCAACGAAAGCAGAAACAAACTCAGCGCCGCCGCCGCAAACGGTTGCCGCGTGCCAAGCCCCGCAAAATCATCCACCGTAAGATACCGCTCGCCGCGTCCGCCCAAATCCGAAACAATCGTAAACGCTCCCACCTTTACCAGCGAATAGCCAGCCAGATAAAACAGCACCGCGGCATAAGCCGGCGCCGCGCTATCCATCGAATCTGTCTTGATAAAGGTCACCGCCGCAAACGCCACCAGCGTATACCCCGCGTGCGCAATCGAGCTGTACGCCAGCATGCGCTTCACGTTGTTCTGCACCAGCGCGCCCAGGTTCCCCGCAAACATCGTTGCCACCGCAAGTATCCAGAACGCCCAGAACCAAAAGTTCGTCGCGGCGGGGATGGTAAGAAAAATGCGCAGCATCAGCGCAAACGTAGCCGCTTTCGGCCCGGCCGACAACAGCGCAGTCACCGGTGTGGGAGCGCCTTCATAGACATCCGGCGTCCATACCTGAAACGGCGCCGCCGCCACCTTGAATCCAAGTCCCACCAAGATCAGCACCAGCCCAACGCGCAGCAAATTGCTGGTCGGATCCGCCAGCGCCACCTGCACCAGCGTCGTTGAGCCTGCCGCGCCATACACCAGCGCAATGCCGTACAAAAAGAACGCTGTCGCGAACGATCCCAGCAAAAAATACTTCACCGCCGATTCTGTGGACTTGATCGAATCGCGCCGGTACCCCGCCAGGATGTAGCTCGAAATAGACGACATTTCCAGGCCAATAAACGCTGTCAGCAACTCCTGCGCCGAAGCCAGCACGCCCATGCCGGCCGTCGCAAACATAATCAGCGCGTAATACTCCGCACCCTCCAGATTCTCTCGTTGCAAATACGAATCCGAAGCCAGAATCACCAGAAAAGCTACTAGCCCCACCAGCCAATGGAAAAATAACGAATAAGTATCGAACTCCACTAGTCCGAAAAATGCGCTTCCCGGTACACAGAAAAATGTCACCAACGTCCCCATCGCCGCGCCCATCATCGCAATAAACGTCAATGCCTGACGGCTCTTCACAAACGGCTGCAGCAACATCAGCAGCACGCCAGAGCCGCACCACACCAGCTCCGGCAGAACTCGCAATATGTCATCGATCTTCGGGACCATTTAGTGCGATGCCACCCTTTCCACGCTCAGCCTGACCTGAGCGTGCTCATGCACGTGGATTTCGCCCTTAAACTCCTCAACGTGCGGAGCGGCCGCTTCACGGGGCACGTTAGGATTACTCTGCTGCACTACCGCCAGGCAGTCCGCCGCGATTCGTTTGGCAAAAAACGGCGAAAAAATTCCCATCCACAGGATCACAACGCACACCACCACCAGCGACCATTTCTCCCGGGCATCAATATCTCCCAGCTGGCGATTCTTTTCATGGGTCACCTCACCGAAAAACACCCGCTGGTAAGCCCACAACAGATAGCACGCGGAGAGAATCACACCAGTAGCCGCCCACGCCGCCCAGCCCCAGTGCGTCAAATAGGTACCGAGCAGGATCAAGTACTCGCCCACGAAACCATTCAGCATCGGCAGTCCCATCGAGGACAGCGCAACAAACAGGAAAAACGCGGCATACTGTGGCATGGGCTTCACCAACCCGCCGTAGTCGCTGATCTCAAACGTGTGCCGCCGGTCATACAGCATACCCACCAGAAGGAACAGCGCGCCCGTGGAAATTCCGTGCGCCAGCATCTGATACACCGCGCCCTGCAGGGAAATATTCTGAAACGCGAAAATGCCCAGCACCACAAATCCCAAGTGGCTCACCGACGAGTACGCCACGAGCTTCTTCAAGTTCGGTTGCACCAGCGCCACCAGCGCGCCGTACACAATTCCGATAATCGCCAGCACCGCCACGTAAGGCGCGGCCTTGCGCGAAGCCGCGGGGAACAGCGGCAGGCAGAAGCGAATCATGCCGTAAGTCCCCATCTTCAGCAGCACGCCAGCCAAAATAATGGAGCCTGCCGTCGGCGCTTCCACGTGTGCATCCGGCAGCCATGTGTGCAGAGGAAAGAGCGGAACCTTAATAGCAAACGCCACGAAGAACGAAAGGAACAGCAGCAATTCCGTGCGCGGGGCAAACGCCAGCGAGCCCTCTTGAACAAGCCGCTGAATGGCCGGCAAATCGAGGCTGCCGGTGACGGTGTACAACCACAAAATCCCGACCAGCATGAACGCCGATCCAAACATCGTATAAATGAAGAATTTCACCGCAGCGTAAATCCGCCGCTCGTGGCCCCAGATGCCGATCAAAAACGCCATCGGTATCAACATGATTTCCCAGAACAAAAAGAACAAGAACAGGTCCAGAGAAACAAACACGCCCACCACGCCCACTTCCAGCAGAAGCAGCATCACGTGGAATTCCTTGATCCGGTGATGGACACCCTTCCATGAAGCAAGGACGCAGATCGGCATCAGGAAGGTCGTCAGGATTACCAGAAACAGGCTGATCCCGTCCACGCCCATGTGATAGTTGATCGGTGGCCAAGAAATCCAGTGGCCGAACTCCTCCAGAAAATAACCAGGCTTGCCGATCGGTGCGATGCGCAGCAGGAACAGCGAGAAAATAAACTCCACCACGGAAACGATGAAAGTGAGCCGCCGGATCCAAATCTCGTCGTCTCCGCGCAAGAGCAGCAGCGCCAGCGCACCGAAAGCAGGGAAGAACACCAGGACTGTAAGGAGATGGCCACTCAGTTCCATTAGCGCACCCCTCCCACCACCGCCGGATGCAAAAGCGGCCAGAACACAATCGCAAAAATCACTAAGGCTCCAAAGATCACCCACACCGCATAGCTGCGCGTATTCCCGGACTGCGCATGACGGACCACGTCGCCGATTCCGGCCGCGCCATGCGCCACGCCGTTCACCGTGCCATCGATGATTCCCGCGTCCACCAACTTCCAGAGAATATTGCGCGAGAGCCAGACCAGCGGTCCCACAATGGCGGCCTGATAAATCTCATCCACGTAATATTTGTTGTAGAGCAGCTTATGTAATCCGGTCGACGGCCCGCGCCTCACACTCTTGCTGTACATGCGCCACGCCACGGCCAAGCCCGCGGCCGCAGCCAGCACCGCAACTCCGGAAAGAATCCATTCCAGTTGGTGAGCGGAGTCGCCTCCCGCCACTTCCTCGCCGCTAAAAACCGGGGACAAGAATTCCGCGAAGTAATCCTTCCCGCCCCAGAATGCCGGCGCCGCAAACCACCCGCCGACAAGCGAAAGCACCGCAAGGATCGAAAGCGGCGCAGTCATAGTGGCCGGCGATTCATGCACGTGCACTTTGTGCTCGTCAAACCGCGGCTCCCCAGCAAACGTCAACCAGATCAACCGGAACATATAGAAAGAAGTCAGGATCGCAGCCAGCAAACCGACCACATACAGAACTTTACCGGCAGGCTCATGCTGGAACGCGGCAAACAGAATTGCGTCCTTCGAGAAAAATCCCGCAAACGGCGGGAATCCCGCAATCGCGATGGTTCCGCACAACATGCAATAAAACGTAATCCTGATTTTCTTGCCCAGCCCGCCCATGTGCCACATGTCCTGCTCGCCGCCCATGGCGTGAATCACGCTGCCCGCGGACAGGAAAAGCAGCGCTTTGAAGAACGCGTGGGTCATCAAGTGAAAAATGCCCGCGCCGAACGCGCCGACGCCGCAAGCCAGGAACATGTAACCCAACTGGCTCACGGTCGAATACGCCAGCACCTTCTTGACATCCGACTGCACTAATCCGATGGTCGCGGCAAAGAACGCCGTCGCGCACCCGATGATCGCCACAACGTACATCGCACTCGGCGCATGCGTGAACAGCACATGCGACCGCGCCACCACGTACACGCCCGCTGTCACCATTGTCGCCGCATGGATCAACGCGCTGACAGGCGTCGGACCTTCCATGGCATCCGGCAGCCACACATACAACGGAATCTGTGCCGATTTACCCGTCGCGCCCATGAACAGCAGCAGACACGCAATCGTTAAAGTCCCGAACTGCCCCATCGCATCCGGCTGCATGGTTGCCGCCTGCGCGAATAGCGGGTTGAAGTCCAGTGTGTGGAAGGTCCGGAAGAGCAAGAACATCCCTAGCATGAATCCAAAATCACCGATGCGGTTGACGATGAACGCTTTCTTGCCAGCATCCGCGGCGGATTTCTTGAAAAAATAAAACCCGATCAGCAAATAGCTGCATAAACCCACGCCTTCCCAGCCGACAAACAGCAGCACATAGTTTGCTGCCAGCACCAGGATCAGCATGAAGAACATAAACAGATTCAAGTACGAGAAGAACCGGTAGTAACCCTCTTCGTGCGCCATATATCCGGTCGAATAAATGTGAATCAGGAAACCGACGCCGGTCACCACCAGCAGCATCACTACGGTCAGCTGGTCCATCTGCAAGTCAAAGCCGAAGCGCGCATCGTTATATGCCACAATCCAATCGAAGAATGGCTTCACCCAGGCCTTGTGGTTAGCCTCGTAATACGCCAGAAATTCGCGCACCGCTTCAATCGCGCAAACAAACGAAATGCCGGTCGAGCCCAGCGCGACGCTATTCACCAGGTTCTTCGACCACTTCGCGCCCAGCAAGCCGTTGAGGATGGCACCAAGCAACGGCAGCAGCGGAATAATCCAGAGATTTTCTAGTATCGGCATTAGAGTTTTAGAAGATCCACGCGCTCCACGTTGAGCGAACGACGGTTGCGCGCCGTCAAAATAATGATGCCCAGGCCCACGGCCGCTTCGGCTGCGGCCACCACAATCACAAACAACACAAAAACTTCGCCATCGGACTTGCCGAACGCACGGCTGAAGGCCACAAACGCCAGATTCACCGAGTTCAGCATCAGCTCAATAGACATGAAAATGGTAATGATGTTGCGTTTGAAGACGAACGCCACAACGCCCAGACCAAACAGAATGGCGCTCAGAATCAAATAGTAGCTTGTGGGCACCATATCAGCGTTCCCTCTGCGCAAGTACGATTGCCCCAAGGATTGCCACCAGGATCAAAAACGAAGTCAATTCGAAGGGGTAAACGAAATCACGAAAGAGCATCATCGAAAGCGTCTTGGTATTCGTGAGCGTTCCCTGTACGGCTGCGGCCGGAAGCGGTCGCCCGGAATGCAGAATTGCAGCCGCGATGAATCCTGCGATCGCCACTGCCAGTGGAATGCCCGCGATGCTCGCGAGCTTAGAAAAATTCGTGCGCTCTTCCTCGCCTGCGTTCAGCAGCAT
>Ga0209526_10001961_pt1 | contig 13791 bp, 10 predicted proteins | sample JacPinW_OM2H0_M1_FD_188566 | JGI IMG/M metagenome (GOLD analysis project Ga0209526, IMG submission 188566) | Forest soil microbial communities from Algoma, Ontario, Canada - Jack Pine, Ontario site 1_JW_OM2H0_M1 (SPAdes) (version 2) | ecosystem: Environmental > Terrestrial > Soil > Boreal... | reverse complement strand
GTCGAATGGACGGATGCGCCGGAGAAGGCCCAGATCGATCGCGTGCCCAATCCGCAAAGCGACACCGACTATCTGGTGCGCTTCACCGTTCCGGAATTCACCTCGATCTGTCCGGTCACGGGGCAGCCGGATTTCGCGCATCTCGTGATCGACTATGCGCCAGGACAGTGGCTGTTGGAGTCGAAATCGCTAAAGCTCTATGTCGCGAGTTTTCGTAATCACGGCGCGTTCCACGAGGACTGTACGGTGGTGATCGGCAAACGGCTTGCGGATGAGATCAAGCCGAAATTCTTACGCATCGGCGGCTATTGGTATCCGCGCGGCGGCATTCCGATCGACGTGTTCTGGCAGACCGGCAAATTGCCGAAGGGCCTGTGGGTTCCTGACCAGGGCGTCGCGCCCTATCGCGGGCGGGGGTGATACCGCCGCCAACCGGGTGGCGACGGTAATCGATACGATTTGAATAAAGCTTCTAAGCAACCCGAAAGAGAGGTCGGCATATGGGTAGCCCGACGGGGTCCGAACTTGGTCATGACGAAGGTGGAAACGCGTCGGGATTTGCGTGGAGCAGCTGCCGCAAGAAAGCCAAGCCGGAAACCACACATCGCCGACAGGATCGACCTCTGGCTATCGACGGGCAGAGAGATTGACGGGCTTTGGGTGGGGACCATCGAAGGTAAGCCCCAACCCGGTCTGCGCCGGGTTGAAGACGCCCTCCAACTGATCAAACACCTCAGTCCGCTTCACTACTCTCGTGTTATCCATAACCTGGAACGAGTGTGGGTGCGCTTACTGACAATTGCTGACGCATGTTATAACGGGCCGCTAAGCGCTTGCATGCTCGATAAGCGATTTGTTCTCCAGGAAACAACGACTCTGGAAGAGATTGCTTCCACAATAGTCCATGAAGCAACCCATGCAAGGCTGGAGCGATGGGGCATCAGCTACGATGAGAAGGCGCGCGCTCGGATCGAAGCGATTTGTCTTCGGCGAGAGTTGAATTTCATCGCGAACTTGCCCAACAGCGAGCCATTGCGGGAGCAGAGGCACGCACATTGGAGTGGTGTGTCGGCGATCACGACCATTTCTCCGATGCGAACTTTCAGCAACGCGACCAGCAAGGATCGGCCGAAACACTGCGCTATTTGGGAACACCGGAGTGGGTCATCAGATTTATTTTTAGGACGCTACCGGTCGTTTTCGCGGTGCACCGATTGATCCGGCGTCTCGCCGGCCCTCCGCCGCAAACATAGACGCGATCTCGCACGGACAAGCCGCCTGTGTAAATCATGCGGTCCATCGGCCCGTCACGCCAATTCCGCTTCCGGAATTTCGCGCGCCAGCCGGGCGCGCAGCGGCGCCAGCCGTTCCGCGTGGTGCCGCCATTTGCCGACCGAAGACGAATAGATCGGACGCCGCACCTGAACCGCGCTTGCAGTTGCCGACGGCGCTGCGCTTTCGTGGAACCGCAACACCTCGTCATCCCACGGAAGTCCGACAAAACCGATCAGACGCCGGCTCGCCGCCGATTGATCCCTGATGATGTCCTCGTAATTTATTTCCAATAGCGCATCCGGTGGCAGGGTCTCCCGCCAGTGCCGGGTAAGGCGGCGATAGGCCAGAAAATATTCCGCCAATTCGATCTGATGATAGGAGAACGCGAACTTGCCCTGAAAGTGCGCTTTGTAGATCGCCCAGCCCGCGTCCATCGGATGCCGCTGCACCAAGATGATTTTCGCCTTGGGCAGCGCTGCGTGAATGAGGCCGCCATAGAGGTAGTTTTGCAGCGTCTTGTCGATGAAGCGCGCATCTTTGGGCACGCGGAACGCCGTCACCTGATCGACATAGCGCCTGCCGAGTTCGGCGGGATCGCTTCCGCCTGACGCAGCTTTCATGGCGCGGCGCATCTCGGCCGCAAACGCGCTGGTTTCGCCCGCCGAGCTCATCGCGGGATGACTGCCGATGATCCGCTCGACCAGTGTCGTGCCGGTGCGGGGGAGCCCAGCCACGAATACCGGAGCGGCGGCGGAATAGCCTCGCGGGGCTGTGTCCATCCAGCTTCGCGTGTGGGTCTGGACGATCCGGTCGATCTCCGCGATCTCGGCGCGATGATCGTGCGCCAGCGAGCGGCGCTGCAGGTCGCAGCCGGCATCGACATGATCGAACGCGCAGCTGTGCCGGTCGAGATCCTCGCATTCCTTGGCCAGCGCAAAGCGCAGCATGACCTCGCAAGGCGGCGCCAGCCTGCCCTCGCCGATCAGCGCTTCCATTTCATCGATGTGATTGCGATCGACGGTCTGGATGCGCAGGTCCGAGCGCAAATAATGCGCGAGGCCATAATGGCGATCGAGCACGATCGCGGCATCGCAATGCGCTTCGGCCGCATCCAGCGCCCCGGTCATCCGCTCGGTTGCCGCGAGATTAAACAGATACTGCGGCACGTCGGGACGGGCGGCGACCGCGCGCAGGAAAAATTGCTTTGCCCTTTGGTGTAGCCCGAGCAGGCCGAAGATCGCGCCGAGAGAGTCCTGCGTCTCGGGGGCGTCGCCGATGATGTCAGAGGCTTGCTCGGCGGCCTCGAGCGCCTCGCCTGCCTCGCCCGAAACAAACAGGCATTTCGCGCGCAGAATGAGCGCGATCGGATCCTTCGGCATTAATCCGACCGCGCGATTGGCGCAGATCATCGCCGCATCGGAGCGTCCGCGCCGCAGCGCGGTTTCGGTCAGAAGCGCCCAGGCAGCTCCATCGTCCGGCGTACGTGCCAGCACCTCTGCGCAAATCCGCTCCGTCGTTGCCAAATCTCCGCGGGCAAAGGCGCTTCGCGCTTCATGGATCGTCGTCCGATTGGCTCGCAGCGGCGCAGTTATTCTCAAGGTTCGCTCCATGACAAAGGCCGGAGGGGAATCCGGCCTTCCAATGTCGGGTGATGAGGCGAGGCTGTTCCCTTGGCGGGAACGGCCTCTATCGATCAATGATCGCCGTGGTCGCCGCCATCGCGATCCGCGAACTGGAAATTGCCCCAGAGATCGCCGAGCGCCGGGCGGTTGGTCGGAACGTACGGGTTATCGTCCGACGTCTTCGGGTTCGGCAGATTGTCGCGGGCCCGGCTCGAGAGCTTTGGAAGATCCCAGTTCCGTTCGATGAACTTTATGATCGAGGCATGATCGGAATATTCATGCGAGACGTGCCCGCCTTGCGAATATTTCGATACTACGATGAGCGGAATGCGGGTCCCGTCGCCGAAATAGTCGAGCGGCTGGACATAACCGGAGTCGTAGTAGCCGCCGCCCTCGTCGGTGGTGACCAGGATTGCGGTGGACTCCCACAGCTCCGGCTTGGACTTCACCTGCTCGATGATCCTCCGCGCGAAGGATTCGAACAGATCGAGCCGGGACGAGGACGGATGTCCATCGTTGAATGTGCTCGGCTTGACCCATGACACGGCCGGCAGAGTGCCGTCCTCGATGGCGTCATAGAGATCGAGCGTATCCTTCAGATGCGCGTCACGCGCTGTGGCGTTGGTCATGACGGACGCGGAATACAGGAACGGATTGCAGATGTTGCAATAGAGATACGCAATCGGGTCGAGCGATCCGAAGTTGGCGCCCTCACCGGGGGCGGTCTTGAAGTCGTTCCAGCGCTCGCCGAAATACGCCCACGACACGTTGGCCTGGCCGAGCGTATCGCCGATATGCCGCTGCTTGATCACCGGCGGCAACGTGAACGGACCGTTGTTGATCGGATCGGTAGCGCCGCTGCCGATGAAGGCCGGGACATAGTTGTTGAGCAGATAGTAGGCCTGCGGTGCGCAATTCGGCGATACGTGGATCGCACTCAGGTAATTGACGATCGGGGCGACGCCCGGCTGCGTGGGATCTGAGCAGTTGGTGTAACTGCCGCCGTCCAATCCGAAGCTGAAATTGCTGCTGCCGTATCCGTCATTGATGTACCAGTTGTTGGTGCCCGGCACCGGATTGGGGTTCTCGATCTCATTGACATAAACCGACGTACCCGGAACCTGAACATGGTTGGGGGTCGCGGGATCGCCATTCTGGTCGGCGTAGTAAAGCGCGTCGGCATAGCCGAACATCATCTGGTTTGCGAAGGTTCCGCCCATTACCGGCTGATGGTAGTTGTCGTTGAGCGTGTACTCGCGGGCCAACTGCGTCAGATACGGTGCATCGCCCTTGGCGACGTTGTAGAAGCCGAGCGCAATATCACCTTCGGCAAGCGTCTTCGGCGTCGGATTGCCGTTGCTGCCGGAGGAGATCGTCATCTCGACAAAGGGGAACAGGTCGGCTTGACAACCGCTCGGATTGCGCTTGGTGGCCTTGGCGGCGTCGCAGTCGAGCTGCTGCCACATCTGGTAGAAGCGATGCACCGGGCTGCCGCCGTAAGTCTTGTAGAGGCTCGAGGTTTCGTCCTCGCCCTGCGGCAGCGTCACCAGCGGATAGGGCCCGTTCGGGAGGTTGTTGGCGTCGAGGATGCGGATATCCGGCGAATTCCCGGGGATGCCGGTCGCGCCCGTCGTCAAGAGCGGCAGATCCCCTTTGCTCAGCCCGTAATCGCCCCGGGCGGCCTCCGACAGTGTGGTGAGGCACCCCGGGCCATTGAGGGCAGCCTGCTCGACCGTGGTGTAGCAGGTCTGCGGTGCGTACGAAGTTCCGGGCGCCTGCAGCTTGTTGGTCGTGGTGTTGTAGGGGGTCTTTGGCGTGGGGTTGATCGAGTAGAAGTTGTTGACCGTTGTCGAGAACTGCGCCGCCTTGGCATAATTCGGACCCGGCGAGCCGTCTTCCTTGATGATTCCCTTGGACAGGAGGTTGTCGACGTGCTCGCCATCGCGCGGCTTATAGGTCGCGAACAGATGGTCGAACGTGCGGTTTTCGCCCATGATGACGATGACGTGCTTGATCGGGCTCTTGGTCTTGCGGTCGTTGTCATGAGCGCCGCCCATCGGGGCTGCCGCCGCATAGTTGTTGGAACCCATCAGGGACAAGATCGCCGCGGTGATGACTGTGCGATCGCGTAGACGTTTCGTCGTTTGCCTGAGCATGACGCCTCCTGTTCAAAATTTGAGATGCTTGGTGTCGTTCGGCGAGAAAACCGAAGCTAGGCGCCGCACGTGTCACGTGTGCATCGAGGACGTGTCAGTTCTGTAACAGGATGACGATAGTGTGGGATTGTCGACGAAGAGCCTCTCGCTTCGAGCAGGGTGCGAGCGATCGTCGGCGATCACGCGGCAATGCGTGAAGGAAACGCGTCAGAATAATGACTAGAGCGGCATGACTTTTCTTCGAATCGTCACCCCGCTCTAACTTTCTGTCTGAGCATGATCTCCGCGCAAACGCGTTCCGCGTTTGTCGCGAGGGAAAACCGGTGTCCACTTTTCCGGATCATGCTCTAGGATTTTACGTCGGGTCTTGCGGCAGCATCCGCCGGTGCCCGCTGCCGCAACAGCCGCGCGCAGACAAATCCGAGTGCGATCATCACGCAGGCCGCGGTCAGCAAGGTCGGCACCTTGCCGGCATGGGCGAGCCCGAGACCGTAGGCCACGGGTCCAACGGTCTGGCCCATGAAAAAGAAGAACGAATGCAGCGATAGCGCGGTGGCGCGGGCTTCGACGGAGAGCTCGCTCGCAAATACCTGCAGGCAGCCATGGATCATGTAAAAGCCCCAGCCCATGAAGAGCAGGCTGAGCGCCTGGATCTTCCAGCCCGGGCCGAACGCGGTAGCGACGAGCAGCAAGCCGACCAATGTCGCGCCCGCGATCATCATGCCCTTAACGCCAAGCCACGGCAGGAACCGCGACACCGTCAGCGTATAAAACAGCCCGCCGACCGCAAATCCTGCGATCACGATGCCTGCGATCGAGAGAGAGGTTTCGCCGAGATCGAACAGGAAGGCGGCGATGAACGGAAACAATCCGAGCACGCAGCAGCCTTCGACGAACACCGCCGAATAACAGACGCGCGCATTGGGGTTGGTGAAGATGGTGCGATAGCCATGCCTGAGCGCCTTCAGGCTGGCGCGCGGCGGATGTTTGAGATCGGCGCCATGGAAGCCGGCCGCGACCGCTATCGAAGCGGCCAGGACCAGCACGCCGAGCACCGCGAGCACGCCGCGCCAGCCGAGCAAGTCGCCGATCAAGCCGGAGGCGGAAGCGCCCAGGAGGTTGCCGGTCATCGAGCCGGCAAGCGTGCGGCCGATCGCGACCTGGCGCTTTTCCGTCCCGACGAGATCGCTGGTAAGTCCGAGCGAGACCGGAAACACGCCGCCGGAGCCGATGCCGGCCAGGATGCGGGTTGCGAACAACAGCGGAAACGAGGTCGCCATCGCACCAAGGATGTTGGCAAGCCCAAGCAGCACGAGGCAGAAGATCATCAGCCGTGCCTTGCCGAACAGGTCGGCCGCAGCGCCGACCAGCGGCTGCACGATCGCGAAGGTGAAGGCGAACACGGAGGCGAAACCGGCGGCGGTCGCGATGCTGACGGCAAATTCGTCAGCGACATGCGGCAGCACCGGATCGAGCGCGCGTACCGAGAGGCTGGCCGCAAACGTCGTGAGCGCAATGATGTTGAGCGCCGGCGGCAGGCGCTGGTCCTGGGCCCGAATTGGCGTTTGCAGCATCAGCCCGCCTTCTTGGCGAGCGCGTCGAATGCCATCAACTTCTTAAGCAATCCCTCGAATTCGCTGAGCGGCACCATGTTGGGACCGTCGGAGGGCGCGTGATCGGGGTCGGGATGGGTCTCGATGAACACGCCGGCCACACCGACCGCCACGGCCGCGCGCGCCAGCACCGGCACGAATTCGCGCTCGCCGCCGGATGAGGCGCCCTTGCCACCGGGCTGTTGCACCGAATGGGTGGCATCGAAGATCACCGGCGCGCCTGTGGTGCGCGCCAGTATCGGCAGTGCGCGCATGTCGGAGACCAGCGTGTTGTAGCCGAACGACGCGCCGCGCTCGGTCACCAGAACTTGCGCGTTGCCGCCTCCCGTGATCTTGGCGACGACATTGGCCATGTCCCACGGCGCCAGAAACTGCCCCTTCTTGACGTTGACGACCTTGCCGGTAGCCGCGGCGGCCAGCAGCAGATCGGTCTGCCGGCACAGGAAGGCGGGAATTTGCAACACGTCGACGGCTTGCGCGACCTCAGCGCATTGAGCTGCTTCGTGGACGTCGGTCAGTACAGGCAGACCGAGCGACGAGCGGATCTCGGCAAAGATCGGCAGCGATTGCTCGAGCCCGATGCCGCGCGCAGCCGCAGCGCTGGTGCGATTGGCCTTGTCGAACGAGGTCTTGTAGACGAGCCCGATCTTCAGGTTCCCGGCGATCTCCTTCAGCGCCGATGCGACCTCGAGCGCATGGGCCCGGCTTTCGAGTTGGCACGGACCGGCGATGATCGAAATCGGCAAATCATTGCCGAATTTGACCGAGCCGACTGTCACGACCGGCGCAGCGGAGATGTTGGCGTTCAAGGCATCAATCCCTTTCCGGCGCGACCATAAGGTCAACGCCGGATGGATCAACCCAATTTCGTGCTTTGGATATCAGGGTTGCGCCGCCGTTCACTTCACGGCGGAAAACGACGTCGGCACCAGCAGCTGGTTGACGATATTGCCGACGATCTGGCCGTCTTCCTCGGTCTTGGCGCGTGCCGCGATCCATTCCGGGTCGCTCTGGAACGCCGCCCATTTCTTCTCGCGATCGCCAAGCGACTCCCAGGCCAAGAGATAGGTCAATTCCTGGTTGGATTCGCCGACCAGCGTGGTGAAGAAACCGGCCTGTTTGATGCCGTGCTTCTCCCACAGTTTCAGCGTGATGGTGTCAAAGCGCTTCAAGAGCGCCGGCAGCCGGCCCGGCAGGCAACGGTAGACGCGGGTTTCGTAGATCATCGACACAACTCCCTTGGCTTATTGTTCTTGCGGTAGCGGGAGCGTTTTGTCGCAATAATTCGCCCGTTCGTCAAAGGCGCTGATGGCGGATCTTAGACCAGCCGTGACTGCACCATCGCGGCCTGAATGAAGGACGCAAACAGCGGATGCGGTTCAAACGGCCGCGACTTCAGTTCGGGATGGAATTGCACCCCGATGAACCAGGGATGGTCGTCATATTCGACGATTTCCGGCAGCACGCCGTCGGGCGACATCCCCGAGAATTTCAGGCCATGTTGTTCCAGCCGGTCCTTGTAGGCGGTGTTGACCTCGTAGCGGTGGCGATGGCGCTCGGAAATCTCGGTGGCGCCGCCATAGATCTCCGACACCCAGCTGCCACGCTGCAGCATCGCCGGATAGGCGCCAAGCCGCATGGTGCCGCCGAGGTCGCCGGTCTTTGAGCGCGTCTCGAGCTCGTTGCCGCGCAGCCACTCCGTCATCAGACCGACCAGCGGCTCGGGTGTCGGGCCGAACTCGGTGGAATTCGCTTCCTCGATGCCGACGAGATTGCGCGCGGCCTCGATCACGGCCATCTGCATGCCGAAGCAGATGCCGAAATAAGGCACGTCGCGCTCGCGCGCGAACTGCGCTGCGCGGATCTTGCCCTCGGCGCCGCGCTGGCCGAAGCCGCCGGGCACCAAAATGCCGTTGACGTGCTCGAGGAACGGCGCCGGGTCCTCGTTCTCGAACACCTCGCTCTCGATCCAGTCGAGATTGACCTTCACCTTGTTGGCGATGCCGCCATGGGACAGCGCCTCGATCAGCGACTTATACGCATCCTTCATGCCGGTATATTTGCCGACGATCGCAATGGTGACGTCGCCTTCGGGATTGCGCACCCGCTCGTTGATCACATTCCAGCTCTGCAGCGCCGGTGGAGTTTTTGGCGCAATCCCGAACGCCGCCAGCACCTCGTCGTCGAGCCCCGCCGCGTGATAGGCCTCGGGGACCGCGTAGATGTTGTCGACGTCGCGCGCCTCGATCACGGCGCTTTCGCGCACGTTGCAGAATAGCCCGAGCTTGCGCCGCTCTTCCTTCGGAATCTCGCGGTCGGTGCGGCACAACAGGATATCCGGCTGGATGCCGATCGAGCGCAGTTCCTTGACCGAATGCTGGGTCGGCTTTGTCTTCAGTTCGCCGGCGCTCGGGATGAACGGCAGCAGCGTCAGATGAATATAGATCGCGTGATCGCGCGGCAGATCGTTCTTGAGCTGGCGGATCGCCTCGAAGAACGGCAGCCCCTCGATATCGCCGACCGTGCCGCCGATCTCGCACAGCACGAAGTCATAATCGTCGTTGCCGCTCAGGATGAAATCCTTGATGGCGTTGGTGACGTGCGGCACCACCTGGATGGTGGCGCCGAGATAGTCGCCGCGCCGCTCCTTGGTGAGGATGTCCTGATAGATGCGCCCGGTGGTGATGTTGTCGGCCTTGGTGGCCGGACGCCCGGTGAAGCGCTCATAATGGCCGAGATCGAGGTCGGTCTCGGCGCCGTCGTCGGTGACGAACACTTCGCCGTGCTGGTACGGCGACATCGTTCCGGGATCGAGATTGAGATAGGGATCGAGCTTGCGAAGCCGGACTTTGTAGCCACGCGCCTGCAACAGCGCACCGAGTGCCGCTGAAGCCAGACCCTTTCCGAGCGAGGAAACCACGCCGCCGGTGATGAAGATGTACCGCGCCATGGGACTTAACCTTTAAGGCCACTGCTGCGATTCGCCAAAGCCAATCGCGTGCCGCGGTGAACATTTTGCCGGGCTGTGGGTGAGCCGAAATTGGAAGCTTTATCAGCCTCTTGATGGGGATTTCTGATGCAGGATAGTAGCCGCCATCCTGCATGGCCACCCTGCTTTATTGCGAACGTGGCGCCTGCGGGCCGGATGGCGCCTGCTGATTCTGCTGCTCGTCGACCTTTTTCAGCGTGTCGAGGATGCCGCCTGAGGTCGGCGGCGCGACCGGGGTTGGGCCGGCCGGCTGCGACTGCGAAGCCGGTTGACCTCCGATAATGGTGGTCGGCTTTCGGTCGTAGCTTGCGAGCCAGGACAGAAAAAGACTGGTGAGGAAAAATCCCGCCGCCAGAACCGCTGTCGTTCGCGACAAGAGATTGGCGGTCCCGCGGCTCGACATGAAGCCGGCGCCGCCCCCCATGCCAAGGCCGCCGCCTTCGGATTTCTGCAGCAGCACAGTACCGATCAGCACCGCGACAATCATGAGGTGAATGACGATAACGACAGTCTGCATCTCTACCTTCCGTCGCAAGCCTGTTGCCGCCGGGGTCCGGCTATACGCACTGGCATTGCGGGGTTCTCTTGAATTGCGCGGGTGTTACACGATCGGACCGGGCATTGTCACCCCCGATACCGCCTGCGAGTTAGCTAGGGACACCCCTTCGCAATCGCAAGGAAATCCGCAGCTTTCAGGCTTGCGCCGCCGACGAGCGCACCGTTGACATTGGCAACCCCCATCAATTCGGCCGCGTTGGAGGGCTTTACCGAGCCGCCATAGAGGATGCGGATCCTGGCCCCCTCGGCGTTAAATCGGCTGATCAGGGATTCCCGGATAAACCGATGAACTTGTTCAACATCTTCCGATGTCGGGGTGAGACCCGTACCGATCGCCCAGACCGGCTCGTAGGCCACCACCAGGTTACCTCCCGTCGACCCGTCCGGCAGCGATCCTTCAAGCTGACCGCCGCAGATGTGAAGCGTTTTGTCGGCATCGCGCTCCGCGCGCGTTTCGCCGACGCAGACGATGGCGACAAGTCCGGCGCGCCAGGCGGCTTCCGCCTTCTGCCTGACCAGCGCATCGCTTTCGCCGTGATCGGCGCGACGCTCGGAATGGCCGACGATGACCGCCGTGGCGCCGGCATCGGCGAGCATCTCGGCGGAGAGATCGCCGGTATGGGCGCCCGACGCTTTCGGGTGGCAATCCTGCGCGCCGATGGCGAGCGTCTCTGCACCACGCGCCTTTTCCGCAAAGGCCGCGATCAGGGTCGCCGGGGGACAGACGAGAAGGTCGGCCTTAGCGGCGACTTCGGACGCGCCGTTGAGCATCGCCTCGAACTCGCCCGCGGAGGCCTTGAGCCCGTTCATCTTCCAGTTGCCCGCGATCAGCGGCCGGATGGCGTCGGTCATGTCGAAATTCCATCTTACATAGGTTTAAGATGCGCTAGCAGAGCCCAGCCGCTAGTTCCAGATACCACCCGCGTTAACCGCTTCATTTGGCCCTGTTCGGTGAGGTTGCGGGGGGCTTTCCGCCTCTTTATGATGCGGCATCAACTGGGTGATGCCCCTTTTCGGTAGCTGCCTTAGGGTGCGTCCCAGTTCCCCTCCTTAAAGACAAGTTGGACCCATGCTTCGAGGATTGCGTAAGGCCTCATCAAACTGGCTCGGCAAGACCATTATGGCCGTGGTGATGGGCGTATTGATCGTCAGTTTCGGCATCTGGGGCATCGCCGACATATTCCGCGGATTCGGGCAGTCGACCTTGGCCAAGGTCGGCCACACCGAAATTTCGCTCAATCAATTCCGCCAGCTCTACACCGACCGCCTGCAGCAGATCGGCCGCCAGTTCGGCCGCCCGCTGACGATGGAACAAGCGCGCGCGTTCGGCTTCGACCGGCAGGTGTTGCAGCAGACCATCGCGGAGGCGGCGCTTGACGAGGATGCGCGGCGGCTCGGGCTTGGACAGTCCGACGAGGAAGCCATGCGCACCATTTTCAGCGATCCGAATTTCTTTGGCATCAACGGCAAGTTCGATCCGCTGCGTTTTCAGGGGATGATCCGCCAGCTGGGCTATTCCGAACAGCGCTACATCGCCGACCAGCGCCGGGTGTCGCTGCGGCGGCAAATCGCCGGCTCGATCGGGGCAGGTCTCGCGCCGTCAAAAACGCTGATCGAAGCGCTCAGTCGCTTCCAGAACGAGCAGCGCTCGATCGATTACGTCAAGCTCGACGCGGCTCAGGCGGGCACCATCGATCCGCCCTCGCCGGAGACGCTGGCCGGCTATTTCGACGATCGCAAGGCCCTGTTCCGCGCGCCCGAATATCGCAAACTGTCCTTTGTCATGATCACACCCGAGGAAATCGGCAAATGGTCCGACGTGTCGGACGAGGATGCGAAAAAGCTGTTCGAGCAGCGCCGTGACAGGCTGGGCACGCCAGAGCAGCGCCAGGTGTCGCAGATCGTGTTTCCAAATGCGGAAGAAGCGCAGGCCGCGCGCAGCCGCATCACCGGCGGATTGTCGTTCGACGATCTCGCCAAGGAACGCGGGCTTAGCTCCACCGATGTCGACCTCGGCATGGTCGCGAAATCGGCCATCCTCGATCCCGAGATTGCCGATGCCGCCTTTTCGCTGCCCTCGGGCGAAGTGAGCCAGCCGGTCAAGGGCAAGTTCGGCGTGGCGCTGGTCAAGGTCGGCATCATCCAGCCGGGTGTCGAGCCGTCTTACGAAGGCCTCGCCGCAAATCTGAAAAAGGAAATCGCCACCGAACGCGCCCGCACCAAGGTCGCGGAGCTGCGCGACAAGATGGAAGACGAGCGCGGCGGCGGCGCCAGCGTGATTGAGGCGGCGCAGAAGCTCGGGCTCACCCCCGTCACCGTCGAAGCCGTCGATCGTTCGGGCCGGACGCCGGGCGGTCAGCCTGCAACCGGCATTCCGAACGGCCTCGACGTCGTCTCGCAGGCCTTTAACAGCGACGTCGGCGTCGACAACGATCCGATCGCGTTCAAGGGCGGTTATGTCTGGTATGACGTGCTCGGCATCACGCCGTCGCGCGAGCGCAATCTCGATGAAGTGAAGGATCAGGTCGAAGCCAGATGGCGCGACGACCAGATCTCCGCCCGGTTGCGCACCAAGGCGACCGAGATGGTGCAAAAGCTCGAACAGGGCGGCAAGCTCGCCGACGAGGCGGCGGCCGCGGGATTGAAGGTCGAGACCGCCGCGGGATTGAAGCGTGATGCCTCGCCGGCCGGCGTTCCCTCCGGCGCAATCGCGGCGGCGTTCCGCACCGCAAAGGACGGCGTCGGACAGACACCCGGCGCGGGCGGCAGCGAATGGATCGTGTTCCGCGTTACCGATATCACGGTGCCGCCGGTCGATCTTGCCGCTGACGACATAAAGAAATTGAAGGAGACGCTGGAGCGTTCGATGACCGACGAACAGGTTGCGCAATATGTCACCAAGCTTGAAAAGGACATCGGCACCAGCATCAATGAGGCCGCCTTCGCGCAGGCTACCGGCGCGAATAACTGAGCATGATCCGGAATGAAGGTTGTCCGCCCAACGTGGAATTCGCCTCATCCTGAGGAGCGGCCTCTTGGCCGCGTCTCGAAGGATGTGCCATCGTCATGGTTCGAGACGGCGCAAGCGCGCCTCCTCACCATGAGGTCTCGAGTCTGAAAGCACGCGATGGACGACCTCAAATCGATCATTGGCAAAGTCGCCACCGGCGCCACGCTGTCGCGCGACGAGGCCGCGTCCGCCTTCGACAGCCTGATGTCGGGAGAGGCGACGCCCTCGCAGATGGGCGGACTGTTGATGGCGCTCAGGGTACGCGGCGAAACCGTCGATGAGATCACGGGTGCCGTGTCGGCGATGCGCTCGAAGATGCTGCGCGTCACCGCGCCTGCGGATGCCGTCGACGTGGTCGGTACCGGCGGCGACGGTTCCGGCTCGGTCAATGTGTCGACTTGTGCTTCCTTCATCGTCGCTGGCGCCGGCGTGCCCGTCGCCAAGCATGGCAACCGCGCGCTGTCGTCGCGCTCGGGCGCGGCAGACGTGTTGTCGTCCCTTGGGGTGAAGATCGACCTTAAGCCCGAGCAGGTCGGCCGCTGCGTGCATGAGGCCGGCATCGGCTTCA
>Ga0209526_10001960_pt1 | contig 13795 bp, 16 predicted proteins | sample JacPinW_OM2H0_M1_FD_188566 | JGI IMG/M metagenome (GOLD analysis project Ga0209526, IMG submission 188566) | Forest soil microbial communities from Algoma, Ontario, Canada - Jack Pine, Ontario site 1_JW_OM2H0_M1 (SPAdes) (version 2) | ecosystem: Environmental > Terrestrial > Soil > Boreal... | reverse complement strand
TTCGAATATGGCGCCTAGACCTTTGCCGATTGCGGAGAGGATGAGATTTGCTTCATTAGGTCGTGGAAGCTGGGCTCGGACCAGGTCTCGGCGATCATTCCGTCCGCGATGCGATAGATGTGATTTTCCGTCCAGTGAACCTTCTTGCCCGTCGCGGGGATTCCATTAAATTCACCCTTGTGCACCGCGGTGGCCGTATGCCTCTCAACGACGCGGTCGCCCTCCACGATTGTGTCATTCACTTCTACGTGAACGTTCCCGAATGCTGCGAAGATCGCTCTTCCGATGTTCTTTTGGGCCTCGCGGCCGGCGGGCAGCGAAAACCCAGTCAAATGCAGGATGCAGTCCGGCGTCCATGTTTCATCCACAATGTCGATGTTGGCGTGGTTCTTGAACTCGTCCAGAAAACGCCGAACGGGTGCAACCTTTCTCGCCCGTAGATAGTCCCCCAACTTGTTCCAGTAGTAGTCCCGCCATCCGATGTTTATGTCCTCGAAATGTTCAGCTGGGACGCCCGTCTGCACCAATGAAAGCTGAGTTCCCCGTCCTCCATAGACCGGACTCAAGGTAAGAGTGAGCCGCGAAAAGTGACCGGCGGGCCACTTCTCACCCCGCCAATCCTGAACAATCCTTCGGTCCTGCTCGTTCTCTAACGTGGTGCCGCTCAGGTGGCCGCCGTAAGCGGAAAATCGTCCGCCGCGTTTGCGCTCAATCTCGGCTGGCGCGCCTGTAAACTCCGCGTGCTGTTTGGGGTCCATGAGAGCTTCGAATGTATCGTGGGGTAGAGCGTTCAAAAAGACCTCTTGTGTAATGATTCGGGTTTCCATTGCGAGTCAGACCTCCCGGGCCAGTTGAGTGTTGCTTCGGATCCTAACGTTAGCACGTACTTTCGTTAGTGTCAACTTACGTTACATCTGATTCCTTAAAGGTTCAGCTTCGCGGAAATATGTGATGGCCAGGCTGATCCGGGCGGGTACGAGTTCTACCGAGGGCAGCAGAGTGACAAATTCGCTTTGCAATTCCAAAAGTTTCACGGCAATAGCATTCGAAGTCGATCTGTTCATCGACAAGCATGGTGGCTCTGTCGAGGAATCACTAATCAGCTGAATGCTTCCATAGGCACTGGCGGAATTACGGAGTGGGGAATCAATTCCAACGCCAAGATGTTCTTCAGGTGATGCAAGGTTGGATTTCTTAATCGCTGCGCCGCAACCGGGCGAGGTCACAATTATTACACCGATAACTGCGAACTCGGAAACTCGTGATTTGCCCACATGCTATTTTCAGCATTCCCAGACTTTCCAGATGACGAGTCCAAGATTTGTGACCGACAGAAAAGCGAAGAGCGAGGTCAGCAGAATGTGGCCCATGACGAAGCCTTTTCCGGTCGGCCAGTCTGCGTGATTGTAGTAAAAGAAATCGACTGCAATTCGCAGCGCCCAGTACACACTAATAAAAAGGGCCACGCCAAGTGCAGCGTGATCTCCGCGCAGCATTTCCGCGTGCAGCGCCAGCGTGAGTGTTCCAAACGCGATGATCGTCAGGACGGCGAACGCACCGTGGACCCACATCAGCTTGCGATTGAAGGAAGACAGTTTCTGCAGGTCTTCTTTCCAGTGCAGCCGTGACGGCACCTGGAAGCTGGCGATCAAGACGCAGAAATGTCCGATGCCTGCGAGCCAGAGAGCGAGGCTGAAAACATCTTCCGCGTTGTGCAGAGCGAACAGCGAATCAGCCAGATGCACCATGAGAATGCTCCTGTTCGGCGCTATCGCGCGCCTATAACTTTCAGAAATGGCAGAATGACGCGATGCACAAAAAGCGGATGAAACAGCAGCGGAGCTGGAGCGCCGACACAAACCACGGCAAACAGCCAGCCGCGAAATCCGGAACTGAGCCCAAATTGTTTCCCCATCGAAGAACGCTCGAAGAGAACGCCCAGACCTTGGAGCACAAAATATCCGGTTGGCAAGCCGTACCCGCCGCGAGCCGGAAGCGAAATCACGAGATCATGGATCACTCCTGACGCGAAAAAAGACAGCAGGATCGCGGACACCATGCCGCTCCGGGCCCGTATGGGTTGGAAAATCAGGCGATGCGTCAGTTGCCGGAACCCCAGGTTCCACCGGCGGCCCCAGAAATCGCTTAGCGACGTGGCGGAGAGAGGCGCCTGCATGATCGGCCGCGCGTCCACGCCCTGGGATTGCCATATCAGAGATAAGATGTGGAACGCCCCGAAGTGCAAGACGAGGATGATTCCCAGCATGCCCACCCAGCCAGCCAGCATCTCGTTCCTTCAGCCACACGTCGAGCAACAACCCACAACAGGATTGCGCCGAATGTAGTTTTAGCACTCGCCCAAGCCCACTCCTTCAGCACCGTGCGCCGTGCGGACCTCTGGCGATCGAGAAAAGCCTCGGCGTCCATGCCCGGCCAGGCCAAGAGATATCCAAGGCTTCGGGTGATCGCTGCGCCGGCGATCTTCCTGCGCTCCCACCATGTCTGCCACTTGCAGCCATAGAAAATGGCTGCGGCCAGCGTCCACATGAAGCACCACGACTCGAGAAACGGTCGAACTGCGATGGCCGCGACGGGAAGAACCAGGAATGGAATCCAGCCGGGCCACAGATTTTCGCTCGAAGCTCGACCATGGCTCTGCTCGATTATCTCCCGATCCTCCGCGTTCGTTTGGCTCACGCGCACCATTTCAGATCCTTTCGACCGAAGGCGCCTGCTTCCGGGAGGCCTCGCCGGATTTGCTCCTCGGTGAAACACGTACAAGGAAGGAGATCCGCTGGCAGCGTCCCGCACGCGGGGAGAGCTTCGATGATACCTTCCGAAAGGATGCGGACCTGCGCGCGTGACACCAGGGGGATCGTCATCGTCGCTTCGAGCAATCGCGCAAGCACGCTGTGAAACCACACCGGCATTCGCACGAACAATGGCCGCTTGCCGATCACACGTGCCACCCGGCGCACAGCTTCGCTAAGAGGCATCTCCTCTGGACCCAACACGGCGACGGTCTGCTCGGAAAGCTGGCCGTCGATCAGTGCTGCCTGCAGGACTCTCACAAGATCCTCGACGGCTAGAGGACGCACAGGTCTGTCTTCAAATCCTACCGTGGCGAAAACAGGAAAAGTGAACAAGGCGTGACTGAGATGATCGAGCATGTGGTCGCCGCGTCCGTAGATCACACCCGCCTTCACGACGGTGTAATTGAGCCCCGAGCCGCGTACAATTTCCTCGGCGGCCCATTTCGACTCGTGATAACCCGAACCGCAGTTGGGCCGCGCGCGCAAGAAACTGAGCAGGGCTACCTTCCCCACCCCAGCCGACCGGGCCGCTTCGGCGACGTGACGAGTTCCTCCAATGTGAACACGCTGATACGTCTGCTGCCCGATTTCACGGTTAATGCCCGCGCAATGCGCCACAGCTCCACAGGCAGCGAAAGCGCGTGCGAGGTCCGAGACATTGCTCAGATCGGAGGAAAAAAACCGCGCGTTCGGCAGATCCAAAACGCTGCGGTCACGGTCGTCCAACCCGCGAGCAATCAAGATCACTTCGTGCCCGTCTGCCAAGAGCGCACGCGCCAAATGGCGCCCGACAAATCCAACTCCTCCAGTGATCGCGATTCTCATCGGTAATGCCTCTGAAGCTCCGAAGTGTATTGGGTTCCTAAAACGGATGCATTCTGCTCCAGCCATTCGCTGAATCGTGTCTGCCCCGTTGCCGGTTGCTTCGACACCAGCAAATTCGCCATCAATCCTTCGATTTCCTCACGCGTGAGAATCAGGTCGCCCACGATCAGCCCCACGAGGCGAAGCATCCCCAGGGCAACGCCTGGATTCACATGGAGGAACTTCGGCCTGGTGTGAACCCCCTCTGCAATCAGCCGGACGAGGTCCTCGAAGGCGAAGATTTCCGGACCGACGGCATCGAGCACCAGATTGCTCTCTTGCCGGGCGGCATTAACAGCCAGCTCTCCGATGTCCTCTACGAAAATCGGCTGGACCTGATATCGCCCCGACCCAGGAATCGCGAACACGGGAAAGAGACGCACAAACCAAGCGATGTTGTTGATCAGGATGTCCTCCGGGCCGAAGATGACCGTGGGTCGAAGGATCGCGTACGACAGCCCCGAGTCGACAATCGCTTTCTCCACCTGGGCTTTCCCCGAATAGTACGGGAGGCAGGAATCGAGCGACGGATTGGCGATGCTAAGATGCACGATCCTGCCGACCCCCGCTTCCCTGGCGGCATTGATCAGGGTTCGCGAGCTTGCCACCGCCTCATCGAAAGTCGTCCGCCCGTGACTGAATCGCACCCAATAGGAGTTGTAAAGAACGGAAGCCCCGCGGAGGGTGCGAACGAGACCCGCAGGATCATGAAAATCCATCGGCGCGACTTCCACTTGCCTTCCAAAGTCATTCGCGCGATTCGGATGCCCCGTCATTGTCCGCACTCTCCTACCAGCGTCCAAGAGCCGCTGCGTAAGGTATTTCCCGGTATAGCCAAACGCCCCAGTGACAACATCGAATTCGTCAATGCAGTTCATATCGTGTCGTGGTCCTTTCTCGGCATAGAACCCATGCCAGACGAACAGCTACGGTGATCAGCAACCCAGCGATAACCGGCGCCGAGAATGTGTGGAGCGCCGGGCAGCTTGGCACCCGGAGAGAGCGGCCAGGGCCACCAGACTTGCCGCCAGATATACGATGACTTCGGCGCCGCCGTAAACTCTTCCCCGGGAAGTAACGACGCGCATCTCGCGGCGCGGTTCGTCGACCTGCAGACCGAGAAGGGCTACCACGCGCGGATCCTGCAAACCGCCGAGACCGAAGCCGCGCCTTTCGAATGTGCGGCGCAACCGGCGCGCGAATGATGTAGAGATGTTGCCATCGCGATCGAAGAAGACCCAGACTCCGGGAGGTGTGCCGTCCTTTAGTGTCAGTCATTTCTGAAATTAAAGAAGTCATGAGCCACCAAAAAAGGCGGTTCCCCGCCTTTCCCTCCTTAACCGTGCAACAGCTTGCGGATCCCGCCACGCAGCTTCGTCATCCCCTTCATCGCCGCCGGAGAAAGATTTCGGAATTCCTCGAAAAGTGCGCTCACCATGACGATGAATTCAAGCAGCTCCTCCATGCGCTCCCGCGCATAGCTGTCGCCGGCGCCCGATTTCTTGGACTCCGCCACACACTCCCGGACCACTGCAATCGTGGGATCGAATTCGCGCCGCTTCCGCTCTTCCAGGATCACGCGAAACATTTCGTGCAGGTCCTTCATGGATTCAAAATGCTGGCGACGGTCGCCGAACACCGAAACACCCCGCACGATGCGCCAGCCTTGCAGTTCGCGCAGGCTCGTGCTCACGTTGGAACGAGCGACGGACAAAGTACGCGCGATCTCCTCTGCCGTCAGAGGCCGAGCAGACAGGAACAGGAGCGCATGGACCTGCGCCACCGTGCGATTGATGCCCCAGCGAGTGCCCATCTCACCCCAGTGGAGGATGAATTTTTGGGCGACGGGCGAGAGCAATTGTGATTCTTCTGTCATTTCTGTCTGTACAGACATTACAGTAGTTATAGCCATTTGTCAAGCGCTCGTTCTCCCGTAATCCCGGCCGAATGCCTCAAACCGTAAGACTCGAAAATGTTCTTGAACGCGCCTGATCGCCGCGTCGTGGGCCTTCCGAACTCCAGGCAGCCATGGCTAGGTCCTCCTCCCAGCGATAGGGGTCTGCATCGACGCGCACCCTACCCCCGCAGACCGCAGGTCAAGATCACCCTGTCGATATCTGACGACGTTGCCGCTCAGTTTCGGGAAAGGAATGCCCTTTCGCTGAATCCTCCATTGCGTGAGCGTCTCGATAGGCAGGCCCTTAATCTGCCCGACGTCCTCGGCGGTGAGCAACCGGGGCGAGGTGAAAGAGCCCGGCTTGCCTTGGGATTCCATTTCGCCCTCTAGGGCAAAAAAAACTGCCATGCTAGAATCCCGATGCATTTACTTCTCCAATGAGGAGTTACCTTCCATGCAAAGTCCAAACGAAGTAGCTGCTGCGATTCTGGTACAAACGCTCGTGGACCATCATCCGCAGCTTCAAGCGGACATACGTCAGGACCAGCCCGACCCTAAAGCTCTCGCCCAAGTACTCGCGCCGTTCTACAAAGCAATGCTGGCTGAAATGCAATCCGCATCAACGTGAACGAAGATCTACTCTTTTCCGAACGCCGAAAACGCTCTCGGCTGCCCACGTCGTTTCCACCGCATGCGGACCAGGTGCAATAGGGTTTTCGGAACCCCAATCAGGTCACCTGTTCTAACGCTTCGGGTTGCAGTTTCGGCGTTCTAAGACAAATCCTTCCTCTGCGCTTCCCATACACGCGAAGCGTTCTGCCACCGAAATCCGGACCTCTCAAAACACAGCAAACGTCCTATTGATGGTCCTTAATGAGCTTGTTGTACAGCTCGGCCAACTCGCGGAATGCAGTATTCTCCTTGAAATATCAAACTCTCCTGTGATCATGCCGGTCTGACACGTTTGGGTCGCGTTTTTTTCTTTCATGAATGCCTACGAGTGCTGCCGTTCCGCCATTTCCTGGCCACGCGTCCTTCTGGGAACAGCTACACCGCGTTGACGATCGACTGCTGCACACTCTCATTCACTTGCACCATCATCGATCCCGATTGATTTTCGATCTGGACAGCGCCGTGGTCACGCTATTCGGCACACAGGAGAATGCCCGTTGGTTACAATCGCCGCTACCGCGGTAAGCGATCGTACGATCCGTTGCTGTGCATCGAAGCGAACCCGTCCTCTCTCTGGGACGCCGAACTCCGTCCAGGAAATCCCGGGACAGGGAGGGCAGCCTTGCGGTGCTCGACAGCTGCTTCGCCAGCGTATGGCCCGACGTACACACGAAGTGCGAGTTCGAGCTGATGCGCTTCGGCTTTGATCCCGTGTTTGCCGCTCTAGAAGCCCAGCCGCACAATACGTGGTTGCCCTTCTGACCCGGCATCTAAGCGATTCCTGCCGGCCTTGTCGTACAAATCAGTGAACCGTCCTTGGGGATGGCGAGTTCGAGCATTTTCCCCAAGGTTGGGAAAAAGCCCGACGTTTCGTGGTTGCGCGGCGTTTTCATCGAAGAAGAGGAAGTGGAGACGAAGATGTTTACGATGGGGCGCTCCGCTAGAAAGCACGTCGTTCTGACTTCGGGTGAGTCCACCGAAGCCGATCAAGAATTTCCCCGCCCTCTTTGCCTCGCCGATGCGATCCCTTTCCGAACACGCAGTTACAACTTCGGAGCTACAAGGTTCGGAACAATCCACTCGCCCATGGGATGCACTCCGCCGCAGTCCAAACACTTCGTCACGGCAAACTGGGCGGCGCAGTGCGGACAGACGGCTTGCGTTTGGAACGTGTCGAATGACTTCCTACACTGTCCGCACATCCAAAAGCCTCCCACAGGTGGCGCTGCATTGCACCTCGGACAGACAAACCCGTCGTGACGTGGCAACTTTGCCAGACGCGACAACCCTTGCGCTTGTCGCAGTCCTCTCCAGCAATTCATGAGCATGAATACGGAGAGAACGCCCAACCAGACCGATTGCATCCACAGGGCGAGGATGATGAACCCAGCTACGCCGGCGAAGCCGATGATGGTAGCCACCATCAGGCTGCGGGCGCGTCCCACCACATACCAGAGCAGGGACCGAAGAATCTGACCGCCATCCAGAGGATAGATTGGCAGCATGTTGAAAATCAGCAAGGCCAGGTTAATGAACCAGACCGCCCGCAGCAACCCATAGGCGTTGGGCATCGCCTTTGCCCACCCCAACGATCGGTTCAATATGCCGAGTACCGACAAGATCGGAAGGAGTACCAAATTCACCAGCGGCCCAGCCGCGATGCTCCAGAGTGTGGCGCCTGGCCGTGGCGGCGGATTCACATACGCCACCCCGCCGAGAGGCCACAGCACGATCTGATTCGCTGTTCCTCCAACCTGTCGGCAGGCCAGCGCGTGGCCATACTCATGAAGCACCACAATAAAAAACAGCGCCAGATATTCCAGCACGTTCCAGGTGAGAGAGGAATACCTTTTTGCTCGGTCGCCGATTTCAAACGCCGCCACGAGAAACCAAGACCAATGCAAGAACAAATCAATCCCGGCGGCACGGAACAGATGGATCGACCCTTGGCGAATGCTTGTCATGCGCGAGACTTATGACACAGCGCTACTCAGAAACAAGTCCATGGGCAGCGGCCCAGACGGAGAGCCACTGCGGCGATTGCACTAACGAATACTGTAAGACGTCTCAGCCATTTCTATGATTCCGATTGTTTCTTTCGTTGTCTAATTCTTAACGCCAGGCCTGACTCTCGCCATCAGTCCAAGCCAGCTGCACGTACTTGTCGGCCTGTCGCCGAGGGATGGCTAGTCTCCGGTGGTAATTTTTTCTGAGTGGATTCGGGACTGTGTCGGCGGGTGCCAATTTCGTCGAGATGGTCACGCAATTTACTAAGGATATCGTCGCCCTGGCCGGTGGCGACGGCATTCATTAGGAAGTCCAACGCAAAATGGACGACGTCATGGTGGTGTAGTTCCTTATTATGTAGCTTGTCACTGAATTCGAGCCAGACCTTGTGAAGAAGATCGATCTCTTTCGGCGTCAGGCGCGGCGCGTGTGGTCCGAGGTAAAAGACCTCTTCGTGGCCGGTCGGCGTCAAGACTTCGAGTGTCACGCGCGGGCGCGGCTCGGACATTCTCTCCCATGCGATGCCGATTTCACGTGCCTGCTCTGTGATCGGCATTTTCGCGGAGCTGCCCGCGACGACCGTTCCGGATTGCAGATTCTCCGCCGTGCGCAAAATGCCTTCCCAAAGGTCATTCGCGGCCACGACAGCAAGCCGCACGGGCTTGCCTTCTTTCTCTGCAGCTGCCAGAACTTTGGTGAAGAGCAGCTGCTCGATCGTGCTGAAGAGCTGGTCCGGCGCAAGGTCATATTCGCCGAGAGCCGCGCGGCGCAGCATGCGCACGTGCAGCACAACAATCTCCGCCTTGCCGCGTTTCGCGCGTCGCAAAGCCGCTTCCAACGGATAGAGCGCGTAATACGTGCTCACCGGAACGAGAATATTGCCCGGCTGCACACCCACGTTCGACTGAGTTAGATCAGCCGCTTGGGTGAGGTTGAACTTGTCCAACTCCAGGTGCATTTCCTCACCGCGTTTGCGCTGGACACTCTTTTCAGAAAGCTGAAATCCCACAAAAAGCAGGCCGGAGAATGCGATGCCTGCTATTGTTGCTGCCGGCTTGGTAAAGAGATTCACGATGGCAATCGAAAGCAGCACAAGCGTGATCAGCGCAACGCCGACAGGCAATTCTCTGTGGGAAATTCGGAGATTGAGGGGAACGCGGAACTCGCGGCCTTCCGGATGCTTGTAGCGAAGCACGAGAACGGCGATGCCATTCAGCACGAAACTCCAAATCACGCCAAAGGCGTAGAGGTTGGCAAGAAACGTGACGTCGCCGCGACTGAAAAACACCATCAGGATCTGCAGCGCAACCACCATGTTGATGATCCGGTAGGATGTACCGAATCGGGGATGCGGCTGTCGGAACCAATCGGAAAGCACGCCGTCTTCGGAAACTCGGTTGAGCACCCCGTTTGATCCCACAATTGCCGTATTTACCGCTCCGGAGAGGATCAGCGTCCCTACGATCACCACAAATATATGAAACGCGATCCGCGCGACGAGCGGCCCCTGAAGGCTCATGGCCAGGCCACCGATCAAATTGTCGAAATATTCCGGGCGGGTTTTATCGGGGATGATCATCACGGCAAAGAAGGAAACGAGCGACGTGAAAACAAGACTGTAGATGAAAATAATCAGCGCGGCTTTTTTCAGGTTTGGCAGCTTGGGGTGTTCTATTTCCCTGTAGACCTGCGCGAGCGATTCGGCGCCGCTCATTGCCAGAACGGAATGTCCTAAAGCTATGAACACCGCCACCAGGGAAAACATCTGCGGGATGCGGCTCCAGTAAAGCCACCCCAGCGCGTGCTGGCTCAACACAATATTTTTCGCCACCGGCGCGGGTGGGAGATGCGCTCCACGCACCCACAGTGTGTAGCCGCACCACCCGAGCAGCACGAGCACCATCAGCGTGGTGAGCTGCATGATCCAAAGAGCCTTCCCGCTCGATTCGCTGATGCCCTTGATGTTCTCGCACCAGAAGTACAAGGTTGCGGCGATGGCAAAGATTTCCGCGACCGAATTTGCGCCTAGTGCCATTTTTATGTGGCCGTAGGCGAAGATCTCATTCAGTAATCCCGCGAGGTATTGCCCGGCCGAAACACCACTGATCGGGCCGGTGAGCACGTAATCGAACATCAGCGCGGAAACAGAAAATTTCGCGAGCGTTCCGCCCATCGCTTCTTTGACGACGCGATAGACGCCTCCGCGCACGAACATACTGCAACTCTCGACATACAACTGGGAAACCGCATAGGAGAGCAGCATGGTTGCGAGGATGAACCACGGGGCGGTCTTGCCAATGAACCGCTCGGCCTCGCCGCCTGCGTAATACGCTGACGAAGCGAGGTCGTTCAGAACGATGGCCGCAGCTCGCCAGTAGGAGATAAATGCGAGCATGGCCGTAGTCGCGACAAGGACTTTAGCGACGGGGCGAACCGAACTTTGGGTTAGCGACGAAGCCGCAGGTTCAGATCCCATCCGGCCTCAGCACAACACTGTGTCTCACTGCGTTTCAGCTGTCTAAGAGTCACTCTCTTGGGCCAGGCAAGAAATGGGTGTCCCGTGGAAGCTTCAGTCTCCACCTCACGAATGCGAGGGAACGCAGAAGCGTCAAGGACACCCAGTTGCGAACCTACAGTGCTGCGACCCCACGCTCCTGGTTGCGGATCCGGATGGCTTCTTCGACCTTGGAAATGAAAATTTTCCCGTCGCCGATTCTTCCGGTCGCGGCGTTCTTGAGGATGGCATCGACGACCGAGTCCACCAGCTTGTCATCCATCACGATCTCGATCTTGATTTTCGGTAAGAGGTCGACGCTGTATTCGTGTCCGTGATACGTCTCGGTGTGTCCCTTCTGCCGCCCATGCCCGCGCACTTCCGAAACGGTCATGCCATCAATTCCCGTATCGATGAGAGCCTTTTTCACTGCTTCAAATCGCCCCGGTTGCACAATCGCTTCCAGCTTTGTCATCATGATCTCCTCGCTTTACGCATCGCGTAACCCATCGTTGTGTTGCCCTCCGATGCTGCCCACATCCAGACCTGGCAATTCTCCGGCCCGGTTTCCCGACGGGCCGAAGCGTCGGGAAACCGGGTACCGTCGTTCCGGAGCTCGATTAGGAAGTCCGCGGGAAGGCCTTGGAGAGGCTTGGAGCCTCAATGGCGGGAATGGAGCTCTGCGACATTCCTGCCGGCGAGGCAAACGGAGAGATCATGTACTCCGGATAGGCCGAGATACCGTGCTCGTGCAGATCCAGCCCGTACATTTCGCCCTCTTCTGAAACGCGAAGTTTCCCTATTGCGTTCACGGCATACATCACCGCCAGCGCAACAGAGAATGTAGCGATTGTGATCGTCGCGCTGCCTATTGCCTGGGCGATGAGCAGTTGCGTTCCGCCGCCGTAGAGGAGGCCCTTCAACGGTGCGGAGTTATCGGGTGAAACGGGGCCGGTTGCGCCGTACTTCCCGACGGCAAACAGTCCGAGCGAGAGAGTTCCCCAGATACCGCAGAAACCATGCACCGGAACCGCGCCGATGGGATCGTCAATACGCAGATACTCCAGCAGTTCAACTCCCATGCATACGAGTACTCCGGCGACGCCGCCGAGCAGGATCGCTCCCGTTGGACTGACCCAGTAACAGGGGCACGTAATTGCCACGAGTCCTGCCAGGAACCCATTAGTTGTAAAGCCCGCGTCCCACTTCTTGCTCATGAAGTAAGCGTAGAACATGGCGGTTAACCCCGCTGCGCACGCGGCAAGCGTTGTATTGGTTGCTACTCGGCCAATTCCTTCAAAGTCCATGGCCGACAGGGTACTGCCCGGGTTAAATCCGTACCAGCCAAACCAGAGGATGAGCCCGCCGCTTACGGCAATCGTCAAGTCGTGAGGGAGCATTGGAGCGCCACCGTCGCGCTTGAACTTGCGGCCCAGGCGAGGGCCCAGCACGATCGAACCAGCGAGAGCGATGAACCCACCGATTGTGTGCACGACGGTGGAACCTGCAAAGTCATGGAAGCCCATTCCCAGAGACGGGAAGAAGTTTCCAGCGCTGCCCATGTTGGCCAACCAGCCATCCGGTCCCCACGCCCAGTGCCCGATGATCGGATATATGAAGCCAGAAACGGCTAGGCTGTAGAGGAGATCACCTACGAACCCAGTGCGACCGATCATCGCGCCTGAGGTAATCGTTGAGCAGGTATCAGCGAAGGCAAACTGGAATATCCAAACAGCCAGGAATGCGACGCCCGTGGTTTCATAAGTGGCCGGCGCACCCTGTAGGAAGAACCAGTGATAACCGATGAAACCGTTGCCGTGGCTGAACATGAATGCGAATCCGATGGCATAGAAGAGAATGCCGCAAAGGCAGGTATCAACGACGCATTCCATCAGCACGTTAACCGTCTCGCGCGAGCGACAGAAACCCGCCTCGAGCATCGTGAAGCCGACTTGCATGCCAAACACCAAGAACGCTGCCACTAAGGTCCATGCGGTGTTGACCGGGTTGACGATAGCCGCCGCCTTCACTTCCGGGTCCGCCGCGTAGACATGTGCAAAAACTACATAAGACATGAGGGCGATGAACGCGAGAACCAGAGCGACGCCCGCAGCCTTTCCCAGGATCAAAAGCTTTCCATATCGGCGCCATTTAGGGTCACGAAGCCGGACATTCAGCCGCGAGACCTTTTCGGAAAACGAGAGCTTTCCTTCTCCTTGTAATTTACGAGCCATTCATTCTCTCCTTTAGAAAAAGCTGACTGATCCAACGATCGAACCCTTGCTTATCCGAGCGGTCTTTGCAGAGCGCCAATGCTTTCAGACAACTTTGCCTGCGTGTCGTGATAAGTCCCCCCGGCCTACCGGGGCGGGGCGCGCACTTGCACCGCATGGTTCCTCACCGGGCCGTCCTTCCGGTCGAAGTAAGCATTCAATCTCCTCGTCAGAAACTGACGGCAAGCTCTTCCTGCTGCAGAACTTCCAAAATTCCTTCGTCCAGCCAGAACCGAAAGCCGCACAATTTCGCGCGCATGGCTAGGGAGCGCACGGCCGCGGGCGGGCGTTCTCGGCGGTTCACGGTGCCAACGATAATCAATTCGGGCGCATCGTCGACCGATTGCCGGTAAACTCGAAGCACGGCGTGGCACAGATCCGGTATCGAACAAAATAGAACGTCGCGCACTGCGATTGCATCCTCGAGGGCCTGCAGCGAAGCGTTGCGTTCGCCTACGCTGGCCGGCAGTTCTGCATCCCACTTGTCCGGTGGACGCGCTACCCAGTCGCACTCCGCCACTGCCCCACGCAGCTCAAGCCGCACCAACCGCAGCGGCGCACGCGATAGCGCTCCAAATCGTGCCTGCATTCGCAAGCGCCTTACGAAATCGCCAATTCCGTATAAGCTAGCGACCATGCCCGTCTTCTCCCGGTTTGGGCGGCTGGCGATTCGTTGGGCATTCGCTTTGCGGGCAGAGGAGTTACCGGCAGCCACGGCTCCCGCCGCAGTGCTGCGCGCATCACGGCTCGGTTCCAGAGTCGGGATAACCCGCCT
>Ga0209526_10001959_pt1 | contig 13799 bp, 12 predicted proteins | sample JacPinW_OM2H0_M1_FD_188566 | JGI IMG/M metagenome (GOLD analysis project Ga0209526, IMG submission 188566) | Forest soil microbial communities from Algoma, Ontario, Canada - Jack Pine, Ontario site 1_JW_OM2H0_M1 (SPAdes) (version 2) | ecosystem: Environmental > Terrestrial > Soil > Boreal... | reverse complement strand
CGCATCGTGTGCTTTCTGATGCGTCGGCGCGACGGCCACGCACCCAGACGGCGATCTGCGCGCGTCACACCGAGTCGACACAGCGCACGCCGCGCCCCGCGTTGGGTTGCTCAGCGGCAGAGCCGTCCGGTTTCGCGCGCCGCGAGAACCTTCCCCTCGACTCGTTCCCCGAAAAGAGGCGTTACGGCCCCACTCCGGATGCTTGGGCCGGGGGCGGTTCCGTCCCCGGTTCAGGAGCTTCCCGGCGGTATCCGCAGGCCTTGTCTGGACAAGCGATGAACGCGCCATCCCGCTTCGTGTACTTCTGCAGCAGGTAAGGTTTCCCGCACTGCGGGCAGGGGCCGGGGATGGGCCGGTCCCAGGCGGCGAACTTGCAGTTCGGGTAGTTCACGCAGCCGAAGAAGCTCTTGCCGAAGCGTGATTTGCGCTCGGCCAGGCCGCCGCCGCAGTCGGGGCAGACGACGCCCTTGAGCGTGATGGGCCGGGTGGTCTTGCAGGTCGGGTAGTCCGAGCACGCGAGGAAGCGGCCGAAGCGGCCGCGCTTGTTGACCATCGGCTTGCCGCAAGTCGGGCAGGTCTCGTCGGTGGGCAGGTCCTCGACCACCTTGATCTGCCCGTTCTCCTCGATGAAGTCCTTGGTGTTCTTGCAGTCAGGGTAGCCGGAGCAGGCGAGGAAGCGGCCCATGCGGCCCCACTTGATCACCATCGGGCTGCCGCACTTTTCGCAGACGAGATCGGTGGGCTTCTCCTCGCGCTTGACGTCGCGCATCTGCGCTTCCGCCGCGACCAGGCTCTTCTTGAAGGGCTCGTAGAACTCGCCCAGCACGGACTGCCACTCGATCTTGCCCTCTTCGACCTCGTCCAGCTCCTCCTCCATCCGCGCCGTGAACTGCACGTCCATCACGCGCGGGAATGCCCCCAGCAGGAGCTCGGTGACGATCTTGCCCAGGTCGGTGGGGAAGAAGCGCCCTTCCTTCTTCTCCACGTATTCCTTGTCCTGGATGGTGGAGAGGATGGCCGCGTACGTCGAGGGGCGGCCGATACCCTTCTCCTCCAGCTCCTTGACCAGCGACGCCTCGGTGAAACGCGGCGGCGGCTGCGTGAAGTGCTGCTCGGAGATGAGCTGGATCAGCTCCAGCTTCTCGCCCGCTTCGAGCGGGGGCAGCTGGCGGGAGACGTCGCCCTTCTCCTCGTCGTCGCCCTCCATCTTCTCGGCGCCTGCCTCCTCGGGAGGTTGCTCCGCCTCCTGGCCGTAGACGGCGAGGTAGCCGGGGAACTTGAGGATCTGGCCCGTGGCCCGGAACGTCGCCCTCCCCGCCTGGATGTCGGCGGTGGTCTGGTCGAACACCGCCGGCACCATCTGGCAGGCGATGAAACGGTTCCAGATCAGCTCGTAGAGGCGGAACATGTCCTTCTCCACGAAGGGCTTCACCCTCTCCGGCGGGTGCTCGAGCGAAGTGGGCCGGATGGCCTCGTGGGCATCCTGCGCGCTCTTCTTCGTCTTGAACTGCACCGGCTCGGCGGGCAGGTACTCCTTGCCCCAACGCCCCTCGACGTAGGCGCGCGCCCCCGCGACGGCGTCGGGCGAAAGGCGGACGGAGTCGGTACGCATGTACGTGATCAGCGCCGTCTGCCCGTCCTCGCCCAGCTCCACGCCCTCATAGAGCCGCTGCGCCAGCGTCATCGTCTTCTTGGCGGTGAACCCGAGCCGGTTTGCGGCGTCCTGCTGCACCTTGGAGGTGATGAAGGGAGGCGGAGCATTGCGGCGGCGCTCCTTCTTGGTCACTTCGGCCACCACGAACGGCTTCTCGCGCAGCTCGGACACCAGCGGCGTCGTGACCTCGGCGCTGGGCAGCTCGATCTTCTGCCCGTCCAGCTTGATCAGCTTGCTGCGGAACTGCGGAGGGAGCGCGGCCCGCAGGTCGGCCTCGATGCTCCAGTACTCGACGGGAACGAACTTCGCGATCTCCTCCTCGCGCTCGACCACCAGGCGCACGGCCACGCTCTGCACGCGCCCGGCCGAGAGGCCGCGGCGGACCTTCTTCCAGAGGATGGGGGAGATCTGGTACCCGACCAGCCGGTCCAGCACCCGGCGCGCCTGCTGCGCGTCGTAGAGGTCGCGGTTGAGCTGCAGCGGCTTCTGGATCGCCTCCTGGATGGCCTTCTTGGTGATCTCGTTGAACAGGATTCGCTGCGCCGGGATCTTCGTCCGCTTCAGCTGCTCGTAGACGTGCCAGGCGATGGCCTCGCCCTCGCGGTCGGGGTCGGTGGCCAGCAGCAGGAGCCCCGCCGTCTTCGCCGCCGCCTTGAGCTCCGCCACCACCTTCTTCTTCGCTTCGATCACTTCGTAGACCGGCTCGAAGCCGTTCTCGATGTCCACGCCGATCTTGCTCTTCGGCAGGTCCATGACGTGGCCGACCGAGGCCTTCACCACGTAGCCCGCTCCCAGGTACTTCTTGATCGTCTTCGCTTTCGCGGGGGACTCGACCACCACCAGCGTGCTGCCCTTGGCGCGGACAGGGACCTCCCCGTCGCCGGAGGCCTTCTTGGTTCTCTTGCCGTCCTTCGTCGCCTTCGTCTTCGCTTTGCCTGCTGCCATGGTTCCCTCGGGGCGGCGATCGATGCCGGCACTCCCAAATGGGTTCGAAAGCTCAGCGGCGCAGGAAGTATTTCCCGGGCCTCTGTACGGCCATGCCCTTGAGCTCCAACTCTGCGAGCTTCCCCAGCGCTTCCCGGGCCGGGATCTGCGCGCGCAGGGCGAGGTCGTCTACATGAGCAGGGGTCCTCCCGTCCAGCAAATGCCACAGTTTCACGCCCGCCGCATCGACCACGGTGCGATCCGGCTCGACCGGCTCGCCCGGGTAAGATGCCGGCGCACCCGTTTGCGTTGCGGCGGTGGAAACCAGGATCTGGGGAATTGGCCAGCCCAGATCGGTCAGGACGTCGATCGGGCCGGTGGCCACCAACGCCTGCCCGTCCCGCAGCAGTGCATTCGAACCCTCGGCCCTCCAGTTCGAGGGTTCGCCCGGGACGGCATAGACCTTGGTGCCGCGCGCTCCGGCCTGGGCGGCGGTGATCAGCGCGCCCGAGCGCAGGGCCGCCCGGACCACAACGACCGCGTCCGACAAGCCGGCGACGATCCGGTTCCGGCGTGGGAAGTTCCTGGCTGCGGGCTCGGTGCCGGGCGCGAGCTCGCTCACTACTGCTCCGCCTCCGTTGGCGAGCCGTTCGAACAGTTTGCGGTTCTCGGGGGGATAGTCGACGTCGATCCCGCTCCCCAGCACCGCCACCGAGCGGCCCTCCCCCCAAAGCGCTCCTTCGTGCGCCGCGGTGTCGATGCCCCGCGCGCCGCCGGACACCACCTCGACCCCGGCGCGCGCAAACGCATCGCCGAAGCCGTGCGCCAGTTCGAGCCCGGCCTCGTCCGCGTCGCGCGAACCGACCACCGCCACGCGGAGCGCCTCCGCGGCGAGGCTTCCGCGGACGTACAGCAGCCGAGGCGGATTCGGAATCGCGGACAGCCGCGCCGGATATCCCTCGTCGCCCAGCAGCAGCACCCGGCCACCGCAGCGCCGCGCGGCCTCCAGCGCATAGGCGCCCAGGTCGTGCAGATTGGGGCCCTGCGCCAGATAGTTCCGCGCCTCGGGATTGAGCTTGAGCGTGTCGCCATCGCGCAGCAAGGCGGTGGGCCCTTCCTCCATGGCCTGGCGCAACGTCTCGAAATGGGCGGCAATCCTCGCCAGCGTCGAGGCGCCGACTCCGGGGACCGCCCCGAGAGCGCAAGCCGCCACGACGTCGGGACTGGCGCACCCGGCGCCATCGGCGGCAGTCTGACTTGTTTCGTTCAAGCTACGGTGCGCCGCCGCCCGAGCCGCCTGCGCGCATCTCGACGAAATCGCCGGCCTGCAGCTCGCGGATGCTCTTCACCACCACCGCGGTGCTGATGTGCTCGCGCGTGTCGACCACGAGGAGGAGACCGACGTTTTCTTCGGGCACGTCCGCCTTGGCCGACAGCGCTCCCTGCTTGCCGGCGGTGTACGAGCCGACGACCATCGCGTTGCTCAGCCCGTCGCCCTGGCGTACCACGGCGAAGGTGTTTCCCTCCTGAACGCCGTCGGCCGAGCCGCGGTCGATGAAGACCTCGTTGGCTTCCCCGAACTCGGTCAGGGTCGGGTTGACGGCCTGCACGATGCGGCCCACGACGTCCGCGCCGTTGGGCCGGGGGGCAATGCGCTTGTCCTGCGCGGCCCACGGGCGCACGAGATCGCCGCGCCCAACCTCTTCGAACACCCGCTCGATCTGCATGGTGGCCTGCGTGCCCTGGATGGAGAGCACCTTCACCACTGCCACCGTCTTGGTCTGGCGCGCGAGCGTGCGGTGGGAGACCGGGTGGACGATGGAACCCTCCGGCCGGAAGATCAGCATCTTGTCGCCGGGCTTCGCCGGCACCTCGTGCCTGAACCGCGCGTACGCGGTGTCATAGGTGGAGAGCATCTCCTTCTCCTCGAAGGATGCCTCCAGCGTTCCCGCAGCGCGCATCTCCTCGGGCGAAACCAGCCCGCTGCTCCGGACCGAGAGCACTGCCGGAGGCGAGAAGGCGAGCTTGCCGCTCACGCTGACCGTGCTGAGCGCTGCCCGGCCCTCCCGGCTGTCACGACCCACGACCTCGAGGTCCGGTGTGGCCGGCAAGGTGACCGAGGTATCCGGAGACGCCCCCATGGAGTCGTCGGGCGCGTTCAGCGCGGTGGCATCGATTCCGGCCTCCGGCTCCTCCGCCTGGACCTGCGCGGGGGCTTGCGCCCCTCCTTCGCCGGGCACGATGCGGAGCTTGTTGCCCGGGTAGATCCAGTGCGGGTTCTCGATGGCCGGGTTCAAGCTCCAGATCTTGGGCCAGTACCACGGGTTGTTGAGGAACTTCTGCGAAAGGTCCCAGAGGGTGTCGCCCTTCTGGATGGTGTACTCGTCGGGGGCGCCCGCTACAGGCTTGATGTTGCCGTCGGGCGGCGGCCGCGGGCTCTGCTCGGTGATGATGGGCGCGTTCTCCGGCCGCCGCGCCGGCGCGGCCGGTTCCTGCCCGTCCTGAGGCTGCGTTGCTTGGGGCGGAACCGGCGGCGGGGGCTGGTCCTGTTGCGCCCGCGCGGGGACCGCCAGCGTCACCGCCAGCGCCCCGCCCAGTGCTGCCCTGCGCCACCGCGCGATCGTCCGGGTCCGCATCGCTGCCCCTCCCTTACAGATCCTGAAGCAGCTGCCGCGACTGCGCCGTCTCGGACGCGTGCGGGTGCTCCATGGCAAGTTGCTTGAGAACCGACTTCGCTTCGTCCCTGCGCCCGAGGATCCGCAGACAGCGCCCGCGCTCGAGCTGCGCCTGCGGGACCGCATCGCCAGCCGGGTACTTGAGCGGCACGCTCTCGAAGAGCTGCAACGCGCCGGCGCAATCGCCGCGGACTTCGCGGACCAGGCCAGCGAGGAACAGCGCATTGTCCGCCGCGCTGTGGCGCGGATACGCCGCGACGAACGCCAGCAGATCGGTCTCGGCCTCCGCGTGGCGCCCGTCATTGAGCTTCTGCACCGCTTCCGCCCAGGTGTGGTCCGCGTCGAACTCGCGCGCCATCGTCGGGTCCGAAGCGAGGCGAGCCAGCGCCTCCTCATCGGGCTCTTTCAGCTCCACGCTGATGGGCAGCGAAGGGGCGCGCTCCACCGGGTTGAGCCGGTCGGCGCGGCGCAGGCGCCCCCCGACCTTCACAGTCTTTATCAGCGGAGGCCGCGGATCGTGCCGGGCCGGAGCGGCGGAAGCTGGATGCCCGGCCGCGGGCTGCGCCTTGGCGGCGAGCGCGGCGAGCTTGACCTCCAGCTCCTCGATCCGCCGCTGTTGCTGCGCTACGAGGATGGACTGCGCCTGGATCTGGCTCCGCAGCTCTTTCAGCTCCTCTGCTTCGGACGGCGGGCGCGCCGGCGCGCCGGCGCATCCGGCGAGCAGGGCAGCCACGGCGACCAGGCGAAAGCGCAAGCGGATTCCTCGTTGCGCGGCACACGAGCCGCGTCTCTCGATGATCTACGCGGGGAGGCTGACAAGTCAAAGAATGGCATCACGTGTCGCGGGTTTGGATGAAGGCAAGATGCCGACCCGTGCGCCCTTTGTCGCGACGATGGCTGAAATAGGCGCCGGTGTCGCAGGATGTGCACCCGCCCACCTGCTCGATGCGCTCCGCGGGGACCCCGGCGCGCGCCAGCGATTGCTCGACGCAGTAGCGCAGATCGAGATGTGGCCCGGGGCTCTTCGCCGGGTCATCGGCCGCCTCCGGCCCGAACATCGCGCGGAACGCCTCCGCCAGCTCCGGCGAGACCTCGTAGCAGCAGCGCCCGATACAGGGGCCGATGGCGGCGAGCATCCCCGCCGGATCCGCTCCCGCTGCGCGCTGCAGCGCGCGCACGGCGCGGCTGGCGATCTGCAGCCGGGTTCCCCGCCATCCGGAATGCACCGCCGCCACCGGTCCAGACGCGGCGATCAGGATCGGCACGCAGTCCGCCACGCGCACGCCCACCGCGCCCTCGGTCAACGCGAGCACGGCGTCAGCCCCGTCCTGCTGCGGCGCGCTGGGCGCAAAGACCTCTTGAAGTCGCCCGTCCACCACCCGATCGCCGTGGACCTGGTGCGCGGTGACGATCCTGCCGTCGATGCCGGCCGCCTGCCGGAGCCGCTCGTGGTTCTCGCGCACCGCCGCCTCGTCGTCTCCCACGGAGCCGCCGAGGTTCAAGGAGGAGAACGGACCGGTGGAAACGCCGCCTGTGCGGAAGGAGAAGCCGTGCGTGACGCCGGCGGCGGAAAGCAGCCTGGAAGTGAGGAAGAGCTTCACTCCCCGATCTTAACTCCTACAGGTCGTGCAGGTACTCCTGGATCTCGCGCGTGGCCTGCCCTTCGGAGGTTCGATCGACCGAACGGCCCGCGTATTCCGGCGCGCGCTGCACCAGCACGATCCGCTCGCCGCGCGCATCGCCGACCACGTTTCCCTGTGGATCCAGGTCGCTCATGCCCTCGAGCACGACGCGTCCGCCGGTCCGCCGCACCTCGTACACCGTCCTCGTTCCTGCTCCGGTGGCGTCGCCCAGGAGGAACCGGTCGCCGTCCACGCTCCAGCGGCATGAGCGATCGGAGATGCCCGGCTCCTCGCCGTCCACCGATACGGCCAGCGCCAGCCGGCAGGTGCCATTCTCGCTGAGGATCAACGCGCCGCGCTGCGTGAGGACGTGCTCGGCGCCGGTGGCATCGGTCATCCGGGTGCCGGTCTCGCTGATCTCGATCAGCTGGTCCGCCCCCTCGAGCTGCGCGCGCGAGCGGATCGACTCCACGGCGTACTTGCCGGCCGCCAGGACGGGTTTGTCCGGACGCGACGCGCCAAGATGCGCGCACCCGATCCCCGCCCCCAGCACCAACGCCAACCCCACCCGGCCTACCGCCATGTGCCGCCTCCCGCCCGCGTCCGGACGAGAATTGTGCAAGCGGGCGGCCATCCTGCCTGCGCCCGAGGGAGCGAGGATCTGGGAACGACGCTTCCCACCCGCGGAAGCCACAAGGCTCAGGAGAGCGCGCGCCGCGCCTTGATCTGTTTACGGACGAACCAGGCGACAGCCACGAGACCGACGGCCACCAGCACCGCGTCGAACCGGTGGAACCAGGGCTTCAACGCCTCGATGTTCTCGCCCAGCTTCATGCCCACCCAGGCCAGCCCCAGGCACCAGGGAAAGGAGCCCACGAACGTGTAGAGGATGAACTTGCCCATCGGCATTCGCGCCACGCCCGCCGGGAAGGCGATGAAGGTTCGCACCACCGGAAGCAGGCGCGCGACGAAGACCGTCAGATCGCCGCGGTGGGCAAAGAAGCGGTCGGCCCAGTCGAGGTGCTGGGGCGAGAGCAGGATGTAGCGCCCGTACTTGAGAATCAGCGGCCGCCCGCCGTACGCGCCCAGGTAGTAGGCTGGGATGCTTCCCACCACGCACCCGATCGCGCCGGCCAGCCCGCAGCCGAGGAGCGTGAACCTGCCGCTCGGCACCAGGCTGCCGGCGAACGGCATGATCACTTCGGACGGAAGAGGGATGCAGGCGCTCTCGATCGCCATCAGCCCGGCGATTCCGGCGTACCCCATCGCGGAGATAACGCCCTGGATCCAGAGCGCAACCGATTCCAGGACATGTGTGATCACGGAAGGACCCGCAGTCTCGGTGTGCTCCTGGGTTGTGGGCCGTAGAAGATCTCGTCGTAGGGGACCGTGCAGTCGGTCTCGCGCGGCTCGGGGTACGCGAACCGCTCCCCTCGGTAGTTGCGGAAGACCGTCTCCCGCGGCCCCTTCTCCACCACGTAGTCGGGCTGCAGCGTCACCTTGCCTCCGCCGCCAGGGAGATCCACCGCCAGGTGCGGCACCGCGAGGCCGCTGGTCCAGCCGCGCAGCTCGCGCAGGATCTGCACGCCGTGCGCCAGCGGAGTGCGCAGGTGCTCCAGCCCCTCCGCGACGTCCATCTGGTGCAGGTAATACGGCCGCACCCGCATCGTCAGGCATTTCTGCATCAAGTCCTTGATGGCGATCGCGCTGGAGTTCACCCGGCGCATCAACACCGCCTGGTTCTCGACCGGAATGCCGTGATCCACCAGGCGCTCGCAAGCCTCGCGCGCCTCGGGAGTGATCTCCTTGGCGTGGTTGAAGTGCGTCACCACGAACAGGGGCGCGAACCGGCGCAGCGCGCGGGCCAGCTCGTCGTCGACGCGCATCGGCAGGCAGACCGGGATGCGGGTACCGACGCGAACGATCTCGACGTGCGGGACCGAGCGGATCTGCTCGAGCAACTCCAGAAGGCGCGGGGTGGACAGCAGCAACGGATCGCCGCCCGAGACCAGGACGTCTCGCACCTCGGGGTGGGCGCGCAGGTACTGGATCGCCTCGTCCAGCTCCGAGCGCGAGATGCCGCCTTCATCGCCCGAAGTGATGCGGCGCCGGGTGCAGTGCCGGCAATAGACGGAGCAGTGATCGAGGGCCAGCAGGAGCACGCGGTCGGGATACTTGTGCACGATGGCGCGCACCGGACGGTGCCGGTCCTCGCCCAGCGGATCGCGCAGCTCGCCGTCGCGAGCGTGCGCCTCCGCGCGGACCGGGACGGACTGCATCCGCACCGGGCAATACGGGTGCGCGGGATCGATCAGGCTCAGGTAATAGGGTGAGATGCCGAGCCGGAAGATGTCCGTCGTCTCCGCGCAGCCCTGCCGCTCGTCGTCGGTCAGCGGCAGGTAGCGCGCGAGCTCCGGGAGCGAGCGGACGGCGTGGCGCAGCTGCCAGCGCCAGTCGCGCCACTCGGCGGCGGTGGCCTCGGGGAACAGCTCCGCGCGTCTCGACCCCATGAGGGCGCGCACCATGCTTCGGCAGGTGCGGCAGGTCAATGCAAAAGCGGGGCGGAGCGCCGCCTACAGCCGACTCCATGCCCTCACAGAAAATTGTATCCGGGGTGCAAAGTCTAGCGACAGCTTTTGGCTCAGCCCTTGGCCTCAGCGGCCCGGAATCCGGCTAGTTGGCGATGGCGTGTCGCTTGCTCTCCTGCCTGCCCGTTACCTGGTGTCGTTGCAAGGGGGGACAGATGCAGGCCGGGCTTTTGCGACCACGTCGCGCAGGTGGGTTCACGCTCATCGAAATGATGACCGCGCTGGCCATCGTGGTGGTCCTGGTCGGGCTGACGCTGGGCGCGTTGAGCCAGCTCCAGTCGCAGGCGAGCCGCCGCGCGTTCACCACCGACCTCGCCGCGGATCTCGCGCTGGCGCGCAACCGCGCCATCGCGCGCCAGCGGACGCAAGTGATCGTCATCGACGCGGCGGCTGGCACCAACACCCTGTTCGGGTATTTCCACCTGGAGGATACCGGCAATCGCATCTACAGCAGCGCGGACGTGGCGGCGCTGCTGGTCGGGTTCGATCCGTCGACCCCCTCCACGGCACCCTCTCCGTACACGGTCCAGGCGCTGGAGTCGGCCACCCAATCCAGCTCGCCTTTCTATCTGAGCACGACGGCCTGGGGCGGGGCGCTCCCGTTCCCGTTCGCGGCGGTTTCCCAGGACACCTCCGGAGGCTGCTCCTTCTGCACCAACGGCGTCGGAGCCCTGGCGTTCCTCCCCAACGGGAAGGCCGTGTTCAGCAACGGCAACGCCGCCGGCGGGTTGATCGCGGTGCAGGGCCGGGGCGGAACCGGCGCGTCGTCCATGTCCGCATTGCTGATCAGCACCACCTCGCTGGTCCAGACCCTGGTGAGATGATGAAAACTCATTTGCACGGCGCGCGCGGCTTGACGCTCATCGAAGTGCTGATGGCCCTGACGGTGCTCACCATCGGGCTCACCGGCGCCGTGGCCTCGGTGGTGTACGCCGGTGGGTCCCTGGCGCGCAGCGTCCACGTAGGGGAGGCGACGATGCTGGCGCAGAGCCTCGCGTCCGCACTGTCCTCGGTACCGTACACGGCGCAGCTCGCGGGGAACGCGAGCCCGTTCGCCGACACAAACGCCGCGAACAACGGCGACATCGCGGACTCGGCCCTGCTCTACACCGGGTCCAGCGTCCCCACCGGTAGCTCGGCGCCGGACCACGCCGAGTCCGAGCTGGCAGGCAGCTCCCTCAACGCCATGGTGACGCCGCTCCCCACCGGCGGCACGACGTACGAGCGCTACTGGAACATCGCTCCCCAGCCGTCGGGGAACGGAGTCGTCTTCGCGGTGATCGTTCGCTGGAAGGAAGGCGGTGGAGCGCGAGCCGACGGTCGCGACGTCTACCTCCGCACCACCGTCGTGGGAACGAGGTTCCAGCCATGATTCGCCGGGTGCCGCGCGGGTTCACGCTGCTCGAGATCCTCATCTCCGCCGCCATCACGCTGGTGGCGGTGGCCGCGGCCATGGGCGTGCTGACCACCCAGAACCGCACGTTCACCCGGCAGAATGACCAGGGCCAGGCGGTGGCGCAGGCCGAGCTGGCGGCGGATGCGATCGAGCGCGCGGTACGGATGGCGGGCACCGGGATCGACCCGCAGATGGCGTTCGACTTCGACTCCTACAAGTGCGCGCTCCCCGGCGGCGCGCTGGACCCGGGCCTGACGGAGAGCAACAACTGCAACAACCTCGTCCGGGATGCCGTGGACGCGCCCGACGAGCTGATCGTCAGCTACCGGGATCCCGCCTACGCCACCACTGGAACGCCCGGCTACACCGGTTGTCCCACGAACGGCACCGGCTACATCGGCAGGCTCTGGGGAGTGCGGTCCGCCACCGCTTCCTCCGTGACGCTGGCGATGAAGCCCGGCGACATCATCTACCGGGGGCAGGTCCTGCAGATCGCCTGCGACGACGGCGTCACCTACCTCTACGCGACCGTCAGCGACGCAAAGACCTCGATGGCGGCGACCGGGACCGCCTGCACCGACAAGACGCTGAACTTGTACGGCGCGCAGAACGAGCCCTTCAACCGGCCCGCGAACCTGACCGCCGCCTGCTTCTCGAACGGCAACGCTCGCGCCTACGCGGTCAAGCGCCAGCGGTTCTTCATCCATCGCGAGACGACCGGCCCGATCCCGCACTCCTACCTCATGCTCGACCAGGGTCTCGACCTGGACAACGACGGGGCGCTCACCGACCTCGACCTGCTCCCGATCGCCGCGGACATCGAGGATCTTCAAGTTTCCTACGCTCTCGACCAGGTGGGCATCCTCGGGCTGGCGACCAAGCCCACCGGTTGGGACACGGCCACGTACGTCAAGGACAGCGACGCCAACGGCATCTGGGGAGATGACCCGGCGAAGGGCTCGGCGGAGCAACTCTCGTCTCCGCTGAACGCGGGCAACCCGGCGACGGCGCAGTTCAATGCCGCGAACTCCGCGCTGGGCTATGGAACGGGCCAGAAGTGCACGAACGCCGCGGGCACGGCGTTCTACCAGTACCCCTGCATCCTCGGCACGCTCCCCGTCGAGGACAGCAAGGCGAACTCCATCCACGCGTACCGTTGGACGTCCTGGCCGGGCAACATCAGCACCGTACAGATAGGCCTGGTGGCCAGGGCACCCGTGCAGCAGGCCCTGGAGGATCGGACCAACGAAGAGAACGTGATCCCGGCCCTGCTCAACCGCCCCGCGCAGGGGCCGGCGACCTACGCCACTTTCTACAACGCGACCAACCCGGCCGGGCACAAGCGGATCACGGTCCGGACCAGCGTGCGCCCGGCGAACATGGCGATCCAATCGCTCTTCTGGAACTGAGGAAAACGATGCTGACCCACCGCGATCGAGGCTCCGCGCTGCTCACCGTGCTCATCGTCCTGCTCGTCGTCACGCTCCTGAGCGTCGGCAGCATGGTGATGTCCGGGAAGCACCTCTCCAACGCGAAGGCGCGCGAATCGAGTATCGGCTTGTCCAACTGCGCGCACTCCGTGCGCCAGTACCTCGGAGCGCAGATCACGTCAGGGGCCGGCGTTCCTTCGCTCTCGTTCTCGGTGGCCGGCACGAGCGCGGCCATCAAGCTCGAAGGCGGCCACTATGACGCCATCGACGTCAACAGCTTCAAGCTCGCCGCGCCCGCCGGGTTCGGCGCCCAGGGTGGAACGTCCGTCGAGAATCTGGCGAATGCCCTGCCACTGACGTTGGGCAAGACGGCGACGCCGACGACCGGCAGCGCCGTCTGCACCGATGCCTCCGGCCGGACCTACGAAGTCGAGTTCAGCTTCATTTCGGGGTGACGCAGTGCGCTCGCATCTGACTCACGGAGTGAACCGATGAAGATCTCACGCTACGCCGCCGCTCCCGCCGCCCTGATCGCGGTCGTATGTTCATTCGTCCTGCGCGACTCGTCCGCCGCGGCTCCCGTTTGCACGTACAACGACCGCTCGACGTCGTTCGGGTCCACGTACGCCAATCACCAGCAGACCGGCGTCGCCTCCGCGGCCTGCACGTCCAGCAACCCCCCCGCCGCGGAGCGGCTGGCCGCGGTGACGAAGGGCGTGGCTTCGACCACGGCCCCCAACACCGGCGATTTCAGGTTCCTGATGCGCAACCAGGGCCTGACGAAGATCGCCCCGGTGCTGTCCGTCGGCGTCTCCGACGACCCGGAAGTGCTCAACTTCCCGGATCCGAACATCGCAGCGCCCTCGCCCGGCGGATGCGGACTGGCTACCGTCGGCATTCCCCGCCTGGAAGGACATCTCCACCGGAGCTGGCCGCTGTTCGGGCAGACCTACTACTACGGCGAGCCGAACTCCGACCCGCCGATGGATCCGCTCGGTGTCACCAGCGCGGCCAGCCCGTACAACAAGTGGGCGCCGTTCAATCCGGCGGACTTCTACCGCTACAAGGATCCCACCAACTACGCCGCGAGCGGCACGAAGCACGGCTGGGGCGCGTCGCTGAGCGGCCTCGCGGCCGCTGATACCGCCGGCCTCTGCAAGAACACCGCGACCAAGCCAAAAGTCGATGCCGGCTACGGAACCGCGGCTGCCGCCTGCTCCGCGGCCGGATTGAGCATCGCGGAGCAGGCGGTGTGCACTGCCTGCCTCGCGGGCTCGGGACCTGGCACAGGGTACTACCTGCAGGACGGAGCCGTGGCCGGGGATCTCATGAAGTCGGTCTTCCGCGGCGACGTCCTGAACGACTACCCGCCGGCCTGGACCAGCCTGTCCTGGGCCGCCAGCTTCTTCATCAACTACGACGTGGGCGTGGCGAAGACCGGCAGCGCGATGTTCCAGCTCCGCCGCAACCTGAACCAGATCACGGTCTCCGCGTCGGGCAACGCCTGCCC
>Ga0209526_10001958_pt1 | contig 13811 bp, 11 predicted proteins | sample JacPinW_OM2H0_M1_FD_188566 | JGI IMG/M metagenome (GOLD analysis project Ga0209526, IMG submission 188566) | Forest soil microbial communities from Algoma, Ontario, Canada - Jack Pine, Ontario site 1_JW_OM2H0_M1 (SPAdes) (version 2) | ecosystem: Environmental > Terrestrial > Soil > Boreal... | reverse complement strand
CGTGATCGCATCGCACATAAAAAACATCATCATCAGCAAGGCAGAGGGCTTCCAACCCACGCAAATGCTCGCCCAAGCCGACACCAGCCTGAGCGGCAGCCTCACGCACCACGATCTTCCAGGCGTGCTGCAAATGCTCGGACACGCGCACCAGACCGGCGCCCTGCACATCAATGCCGGTGCCACAGACGCTTTGCTCTTCTTCGACGCCGGCGCCATCACCCACGCGGAGTGCGGCAGCCTGTTCGGAGACGAAGCCGTCGTCCACATTATCAAGAGCTGCGTGCAGGGCGGCTCCGGCGTCTACAAATTTGTTTACGGGGCCACATCGACGCAGCACACCGTGCTGCGCTCGGCAACCGACCTAATGCTCGATGCCATGCGCGAGTACGACGAAGGAGCGCGTGACATGGCGGACAAGGAAGCGTTATGAGCGAAGCCATGATCGTCCCACCTCTCACCGACGCGCCGGCAAAGCGGACGCCGACCGTCTATTTCATTGACGACAGCGCTACCATGCGCGAAGTCGTCAAGATCGCTTTCCGCCGCGAAAACATCAACGTCATCACCTGTTCTGACGCGGCCTCGGCGCTCGCCCAATTCGAGCAGAACCCGCCAGACGCAGTCATCACCGACGTGATCATGCCGGACCAGGACGGTTATTCCGTCTGCACCCAAGTTAAGCAACACCCGCAGTTCGGCGGCATACCCGTCGTCTTGATGTCCGGCGTGGTCAACAAGACCGTCGCCGACAAGGCCGTAGCCGTTCACGCCGACGAATTGATCCGCAAACCGTTCCAGCCCCAGGAACTCATCAGCCGCGTAAAAAGTTTGCTGGCGCCCAAACCCGTTGCGTCTTCCACCGATCGCGCCGCCGCGCCTCCGAACGCTGCCGATTCGCGCAACGCGCTAACCAATCTTTTCACCCCACCCTCGCCCCCAGTCTTCGCGCCTCCGCCGCCACCCAGCGCCGCGCCAGGCGATTCCGCTTGGCCCCGCGCCCTCGCCGACGCATTCACACCCAGGCCCGTCCCAGGCCTCCCCGGGCACCCGCAACCCGCAGGGACCGGTCTTCAGATTGGCCAGTCGGCGCAAAGCGCTCCATCACCAACTCGTCCGGCCGCCAGCAACGCCGACGTCCAGAGGTTGCGCGGCGAAATCGCCCGCCTGGAATTGCTCGTCAAAAAACTGCAAACCGAACTCCAGATCGAGCGTCAATACAATCAAGCCCTGGAAACTCAAATTCACGCCCTCACCCATTTGGAATAACAACCTCACCCTGCTACGCTTTTTTGCACATCCATTCTTGGCTGTGCCCCGACCCGTCGACGACTGGCCCAAAGGCACGCCGGAAACACTTGCTTGTCGGAAAGGAATGGCTAGTGCATACTCCGGCCTCTACGAGCTAACACGAATGGCACGAACAACGTCCGCAGCACCCCTCCCTACCTGCTCGCGCTCCGAATGACCGAGTAATTCCTAGCGAAGGTTGCATCGCGTCGTTGCGGAGGAACTTGTAAATTCAGCCGCCACAACATTTTCAATGCGCAAACCCGACGCGCCGCTGGCGATTCTCTGGAGCGGTTTGGCCTGCGGCACCCTGGACATCACCGTCGCGCTCGTCGTCTATGGTTTCCTTGGAGCCAAGCCGGTCCGTTTGCTGCAAGGTATCGCCGCCGGATTGCTGGGACCGCGAACCTTTGACGGCGGACTCGCCACGGCATTCCTCGGTCTTCTCTGTCACTTTCTGATCGCGTTCTTGGCCACCTCGGTTTTCTTCGCGGCCAGCCGCTGGCTGCCCCTCCTTGCACATCACGCCATTCTCTCCGGTGTCCTCTATGGCGTGGCCGTCTATTTTTTCATGAATCGCATCGTCGTACCGCTCTCGGCCGCAACGAAATATCCCTTTTCCCTCAAAATGATGATCATCGGCATAGTCATACACATCTTCTGCGTCGGTCTTCCCATCTCGATCGCCGTGAGACGATACGCAATCCATTGACTTGGGTTGGTGCGCCGACCACCGTGAACCGCGCGCCCGAGAAATGTGGCATCACGTTTTGTCTCCTGCCCCGAGACCACCGGCGCGCGGCTACACGTGTGCAGCCGTCAAGCGCTGCTGCATACACGAAATCCTGTAGGCACTTGCCAGATTTGATGTATGGCGGCCATCTCCCGCCACCGGGATCATGCACATGTCGCTCGGACCGCTGGTTCTCTTCCCGTCCGTCGCGAGAGAGGCTTAGACCGCTGATGCCCTTACTTCAGATCCTTGACACGCACCCCTTTGCGGCCGGAATGGCCGCAGGGGTGATGCTGACTTTCTCGACGCTCATGCTTTGCGCCCTATTCCTGTATTCATTGGAAAAGATAAAAACGACGGCCCGGGAGAGAGCCCGGGTTGCTTCAAATCATTCAAATCATTTGAGGCAGACCACTCATCCGGTTCTTTCCCAAACCGCGAGCTCGCCCGACTCCAGGTCCGTTTCATGAAGTGCTGGCCGATTCGGTCCAGAGCGGGACCTGTCTACTCCGGTGCAGGGCGCCGGGCGCTTGTCCGCGCTCCCTACTCCAGCGTGCCCACGCGGAAAAACGCAAAGGCTTCTGAAAGAGAGGCCGAAAAATCTAAGGGCCGCCCGGTCCTAGGGAAACAGTCGCCAGCCGAGGTGCAGGTCCGGCAGCGTGTTAGCTGGTAGGTCTCCCCATGATTGCTCGAGTGCACAAACCTCCGCGAGTTCCATGATCGTTCGAGTGCTACAAATGTCCTCCAACATGTCGGGAAAAACGACACACTTTTGATGCCTGCGTCGGCTACGATCATAGCGCCATGGCGGTACAGCGTCGCCGAAGGACCGCCCAGGCACGCATCGACGGCTCCGTCCAGACAAAGTACTGTCCACCCTCCAAAATCCCAGGGAGAACAAGAGCGAGTGGATCGGTCGGAAGGCCAGGTTGACGCTCAACCGAGGATTCAGTACTGTCCTTTGCGCACTTACATACGAACGGCGAAAGCCGGAGAGAACCTCGATGAAGGGCAAAACCAGCGCCGGAATTTCGCGGCGGGAATTCGCGCGGCGAGCCGCGGTTGTTTCGGCGGTGGCCTCGCTTGGACCCACTAGCGTCCTGCACGCTGGCCCTTCCGCTCCCACGGAGCAAACCCAGCAACCTCCGAACATGCCGAAGCTGTCTGCTGGAAGCCAGGGGGAAGCCGAAGCGCGCGTGCACGTCGTCTTGGCTCAGTATGGCAGCCGTCTGACGGAAGACCAGCAGACCGACATACGACGGCTCTGCGTCGTGGCTCAGCCGCCGCTTGACCACTTACGAGCTTATGCCGTCGAAAACGGCGATGGTCCGGCGCTGTACTTGAAGCCGCTAGTGGAGCGCGAAAAGAAGCCTGCGGTCAAGCCAGCCGCACCGCTTCCCCGCCTAGCTTCCCCAAACGCAACCCCGCCACCGGCCGCCAAGGCACCGGCGGCCACACCGGATGCGGCAAAGAAACCCTCGGGACCCATCGGATGAGCGGCGAAGAAACCTACTATCTTCCGCTCGCGGAGTTGGCGAAACGGATCGAGACGAAAAAACTGTCGCCCGTCGAGTTAACGCAAGTGTATTTGAATCGCAGCGAGAAATTGGGCCCGCGTCTCAATGCCTATGCGCGGCTTACTCCCGAACTCGCCCTCTCTCAGGCCAAGGCCGCTGAAAAGGAAATCCAGCGCGGCCACTACCGCGGCCCGCTGCACGGAATTCCTTACGCGGCCAAAGATCTTCTTGCCGTAAAAGGGGTGCCCACCACCTGGGGCGCAAAACCCTACGCGAACCAGGTGTTCGACTACGATGCCACGGTAATCGAACATCTGAATCGTGTGGGCGCCGTCTTACTCGGAAAAGCGTCGATGATCGAACTCGCCGGCGGGATGGGCTACCGCTTCGCCTCCGCATCATTGCAGGGAGAAGCGAAGAACCCTTGGAATACTTCCTGTTGGACCGGTGGTTCGTCTTCCGGTTCCGGAGCGATTGTCGCTGCCGGACTGGCGGCCTTCGCGATCGGCACCGAAACGTGGGGATCGATCATCTGCCCGTCGGCATTCTGCGGCGTCAGCGGTCTGCGGCCGACGTACGGCCGCGTGAGCAGATTTGGCGCCATGGCTCTGGCGCCGTCCATGGACAAAATCGGTCCGCTGGCGCGCTCCGCCGAAGATTGTGCGCGGGTCTTCGCCGCCATCGCGGGACACGACCCCAAAGACCACAGCACGCTCCCCGTGGACAAGGGAGCTTTCACCTACTCGCCGTCGATGGAACTCCGGGCGCGCCCGTTGAGAATTGGCTGGCTGACAAACGCGTGGAAAACGCTCGAGCCGGGCGTCGCCAAGGCCCTGGACACCGCCGAAAAAGCGCTGAAAAAATACTTCGCGAGTGTGTTCCACGTCGCTTTGCCGCAGGGACCGTTCGAGGAGGCGGGAAATATTATCGTTGCGGTCGAAAGCGCGGCTTCATTTCGCCCCCTCATTCGCTCCGGGCAAGTAAGCGAATTGGCTGATCCGCTTGGGCAAATTGCGGGGTATGTAAACGAGCAATTCTCCGGCGCGGATTACCTCCAAGCGCTTCGCGTGCGCGAGATCCTGCAGAAGAAAATGGCGGACTTATTTGATTCTTTTGATGTTCTGGCGACGGCGGCAATGCCTGTTGCGGCCACGCCTCTGGATCTCAATCTTGAAACCGGGCTTTTCTTTCCCGATCCCCTGGGCGGCATCGGCAATTTGTGCGGACTTCCCGCTCTATCGGTTCCCTGCGGTTTCACGGAAAAGCATCTGCCGGTGGGGCTGCAATTCGTAGCGCGCGCGGGCGACGATTTCGCAGTCATCCAAGCGGCTCGCTCGTATCAATCGCATACGGACTGGCACCGCCGCCATCCAAAGCTGGCGTGAAGCGCCGTAGCTTTCGGAAATATGCGGAACTAGCATTTTCGGATCGCGCCGAGGACTTCATGCGCCGCGCGTAGAATAGCACTACGGCTGAAGGGTTTCGTCAGAAGGCGCACAGAAGAACCCGACTGAGCGGCTTCCGCCGCGGCGTGCTCGCTGTACCCCGACATATAGATGACTCCAAGCCCGGCGAATTGCTGCTGTAGGCGTCCTGCGAGTTGCGGGCCGGTCATGCCGGGCATAACCATGTCGGTCACCAGCAGGTCGATGCCCCCGGAATTTTGCGCGGCGAGCTGAACTGCTTCCGCGCCATCGCGTGCTTCGATTACGGTGTACCCGCCGGATTCGAGAAATTCCCGCGCCACTTCGCGCACGTCTTGCTCGTCCTCGGCTAGCAATACCGTCTCTGTCCCGCGCGGTGCTTCCGCGGACGGATGAGTCGATCCGGCTTTCTCGACCGGCTGGTCCACGCGGGGCAAATACATCTTGAACGAAGTTCCCTTCCCGATCTCGCTGTAAACCCAGATGAAGCCGCCGCTCTGTTTCACAACGCCATAAACCGTCGCGAGACCGAGTCCAGTTCCCTTTCCTTGTTCCTTGGTCGTGAAAAATGGCTCGAAGATGCGGGCTTGCGTTTCGGGATCCATGCCGGTGCCGGAGTCGGTGACCGCGAGGAGAACGTAGCTGCCCGGTTGAACGCTGGGGCGCACGCTGCTGTACACGTGATCCAACTCGGCGTTCGAAGTCTCGATCAGCAGGCGTCCGCCGTCGGGCATGGCGTCGCGCGCGTTCACCGCGAGGTTGAGGATCACCTGCTCCATTTGGCTGGCGTCGGCCCGGATGGTGCCGAGGTTAGCGGACGCGCGGATGACGAGTTCGATGTCTTCCCCAATCAGCCGTGGGATGAGCTTGCCCATACCTTCCACGACGTCGTTCAGATTCATTGCGCGCGGCTGGAGCACCTGCATGCGGCTGAAGGCCAAAAGCTGGCGGGTAAGGGACGCGGCACGGTCCGCGGCACGATCGATCTGTTCGATTTTTCTGGAGGCTTGATCCCCGTGAGGCAAGGAGTTGAGCAACAACTCCGTGTGACCCTTGATGACCATCAGAAGATTGTTGAAGTCGTGTGCAACGCCTCCCGCCAAGCGGCCAATCGCTTCCATTTTTTGCGCCTGACGAAGCTGTTCTTCCAATTGCTGGCGTTCATTGATGTCTTGGGCCACGACCAAGCGGACACTGCGTCCAGCGTAATCCAGCTGGTGCGAGATGATGTGAACGTCGATAATCTTGCCGTCTTTCTTGCGATGCCGCGATTGCCACTGCTGCCGTCCTTCTCCGACTAACCGGCTCACCCGATCTCTGAAACTGTCCGGGTCGCCCTCGGTTCGCAGCTCGAGACTCGACATGCTTTCGAACTCTGCCTGGCTATAGCCGTATTGCCGGACGGCGGCATCATTCACCTGAAGAAAGCGCAGAGCTTCGTCGTCGACCACCCAGGTGGGCAGAGGATTGTGAGAGAAAAGCAACCGGAACATGGATTCGCTTTTTCGAAGCGCATCCTCCGCGCGCCGGCGCTCGATGGCAAGGGCAATATGACCGCCGACGGAATCAAGAAACTCGAGATCGCGCACGTCGTAGGCGTTTTCCGCCTCATAGTGCTGAACCACGAGGACGCCGATGGTGGCCGTCGGAGTCTTGAGGGGAGCAGCCAGCCAAGAGGGGGAAGGCGACCCCACAAGCTCCACTTCGCCGCACCCGACGAGGCGATCGAACTCCGACTGAGGGATCAGCATGGCCCGCCCGGTCCTAAAAACGAAGGCCGTGCAGGTGCGGTTGACCTTCTGCGGAGGGGGAGAGGTGTCCAACTGATCGACGAAAAACGGGAAATGAAATGTGTCTGTCTTTGCATCGTGGAGAGCCACGAAGCAGTTCTCCGCGTACAAGACTTTCTTCAAAGCCTGGTGGATGCGGCTAAGCAACTGGTCGAGGTTGGCGGTTTGGTTGAGGGCATGGACGACGTCGGAGATGACTTGACGCTCGGCCTCCATGCGGTGCAAATCGGTGACGTCGCGGTAGCTGGCGGCAATAGCTTCCACATTCGGGTCGTGTAGATAGTTCCGGAAAGTCGCTTCGAACCAACGCCAGAACCCGTCCTTACAGCGGAGCCGGCAGCGCTCCTTCGCAGAAGATGCAGGACTCAATTGCCGGAGGCGCTCGCGTGTCGCGGCGAGCTCGCTCGGATGGAGTAAGGTGTCAATCGAACGACCAACCAGCTCGTCCGGGCCGTGGCCGAGCGTACGATGGAATCCTTCGTTGGCGTAAAGAACCGAACCACCCGCAGACAGGAGAGCGAGAAGTTCCCTGGTGGAGTTCAGCAACGTCGAGAGTTGCTCCGGACTCACGGTAGTGGCTTGCTCGGATGAGAAGCGTTGTGACATGGGTCGCTGCTTGCAAAACCGGCCTGCGAAAGGAGCACCGCGGGCGGCGCTGAGTCCTGCAGCCTCCGCTGAACATTGTGGTTCGACAACGACCTGATCTTACCGGTCAAGAAAAGTGAACGCTTGTAGAGTATGTTAGATCTAGGAAAGGAAAAACGGCGCGCTGCTCAACTGCTGCGAAAATGTGACCTGTACCAAAGGTCAGGTTCTCCGAAGCGTGCGCGATTTCCTGGGTCCTCGGGACCGTGCTAGGTTCACTCGCATCCCATACAAATCTACTAACGCCAACGTTGCTGAAATTGCTGCTAAAACATCTTGAGGAGGCGCCGTCGCAATGCACGCTATTTGGAAAGACATGTTCGTTCTGGGCTTGCCAATTCTAGAGAAGATCCTTCGCCCAATCATCGTGTACATATTTCTCATCGTTGGCTTGCGGCTTTCGGGCAAGCGCGAGCTGGTGCAGCTCAATCCTTTTGACCTGGTCGTGTTGCTGACCTTGTCAAATACAGTCCAGAACGCAATCATCGGGGACGATAACAGCGTTACGGGAGGGATTCTCGGCGCGACTTCGCTGCTGGTCATCAACTACCTGGTCGTCCGCTTTCTTTACGACCATCGCAAATTAGATCAACTGGTCGAGGGCAGCTCCGATGTGCTCATTGAAGACGGCAAGGTTAGAACTCAGCATTTGAAGAAAGAACTGATTACGATGGAGCAGCTCTCCGCAGCGGCGCGGAAGCAGGGGTTCGGTTCGCTGTCCGAGGTCCAACAGTGCGTCCTCGAGCCCGGCGGGACACTCACGTTCGTCGGCAAGAAACCAGACACGGAGGACGTACGCCATCAGGAATTGTTGAAGCGCTTCGAATTGCTGACAGCAGAGCTCGCGCGCTTGCGCAAAATGCAGCCGCCCGCGACGGTGTAGGTTTCGCCCTTCGCTGCGAGGGCGGTGTGGACCTTGAAGTCGTGCCCTGATGTTGCCGCACAGACTCTAAGGCTCCGTCACCCTAACCTAGCGAATGGAGAAAGAGGCCGGACAAGGCCATAACAACTCCGGCGGCGCCGATAAGCATGCCTGCAAACCAGAAACCCCGGCGCTTGGTAAGAAGCGTGATCGAACAAATCACCAGACCCACCTCCAGCAGCGCTTCCCCGCCGTCGAAACGATCGGCGCGGTGGCTTAGCAGGTCGCGTTCCTTCTCGAGTTCCTTCGCCTTCTCGCTAATGTCCTCTTTATCGCCTTCGTAGCGCGCGACTTCCTTAGCGTATTTCTCGCGGATCGCAGCGGCTTTCTCTTTGTCTTGCGGGGCAAGAGCACCAAGCAGGTCGGCAAAGCCCTGCATCTCATGCAAGCGGATGTTCTTTGCCTGATAGTAAGCCCACTGATCGGTCGCTTGAGATTGCAACAAAAGTTCCTCCGTGTGCGCGCGGTGACCAAGGAGAGTGACCGCGGCGACAAGCACGGCAAGGATAGAAATCGTGACCGAAACAGGCAGGATAAAGGGACTGTCACCGTGTCCGGAATGGTCTTCGGGCAGTTCAACGCCTTCGTGCATGGCGATGGGATCCTCCTCTAGGATTCAGTTGACGCCAATGATATCGGCAGCCATCGCTTTTAGCGAGTCACGAGCAGCGGTGATCGTGCGGTCGATATCTTCCGAGGTATGCGCGGTGGAGACGAAGGCAGCCTCGAACTGGGACGGCGCGAGAAAAACTCCGCGATCGAGCATTTCCCGGAAGAAGCGCGCGTAGCGCTTGGTGTCGGAGCGTTTGGCGGCGACATAGTCCCGAACCGGTTCCGCCGTAAAAAATAGAGTGCTGAGCGAGCCGGTAGAATTGACCTGCGCGACGATTCTGGCCTCAGCGAGCGCTTTGCGCAATCCGCTGGCGAGTTGATCCGTCAACTGCGCTATGCCGTGGTACAACGCTGGGGCCGTCAATTGCTTGAGGGTTGCAATTCCCGCACGCATGGCCAGCGGGTTGCCGGCCAGGGTTCCGGCTTGATAGACCGGGCCCAGCGGCGCCACGTGATCCATGAGTTCGGCGCGTCCACCGTAGGCCGCAACCGGCAAGCCTCCACCGACAATCTTCCCCAGGATGGTGAGGTCTGCTTCAATGCCCAGGAACTGCTGCACGGCACCGTTGTGTATCCGAAAGCCGGTAATGACCTCGTCGACGATGAGCAGCGCGCCGTGTCTGCGGGTGATCTCACGCAACCCCGCCAGGAATCCGGGCTCCGGAAGGACCACGCCCATGTTGGCGGCGATGGGCTCGACGATTACCGCGGCAATCGCCCCTTTGTGCTGCCTGAAGGCGTCCTCGACTGCATTCAGATCGTTGTACGGCGTATTGATCGTTAGTTGCGCAACGGCCTGCGGGACTCCCGGACATTCCGCAATGCCGAGCGTGGCGAGGCCCGATCCCGACTCGGAAAGGAAACTATCGGCATGCCCGTGATAGCAACCCTTGAATTTCAGGATGAAATCGCGTTTGGTGACTCCGCGAGCAAGCCGTACAGCGCTCATCGTGGCTTCGGTGCCGCTGGAAACAAAGCGGATTTTCTCGATAAATGGGATAGCACGGGTGATGAGCATGGCCAGCTCGAGTTCCAGCTCGGTGGTCACACCGAAGCTGGTGCCGCGGTGAGCCTGCTCGGCAATCGCGGCAGTGATCGCCGGATGCGCGTGCCCCAGAATCATGGCGCCCCACGAGCAGACGTAGTCGAGCAATTCATTGCCGTCCGCGTCGTATAAGCGGGATCCCTGGCCACGCTCGATGATCAGCGGCTCGCCGCCGACGGAGCGAAATGCCCGCACTGGACTATTCACGCCACCGACGAGGACTTTTTCGGCGCGTTCGAAAATCTCACGGGAGCGTCGTCGAGAACGCTTCATTTTGGTCTGCGGGGAACCCATGGTCTGCGCACTAAACTATCACGGCGCGAGCCACCGTGCGACATCCTTGGCGAAATACGTCAGGGTTATGTCGGCTCCGGCGCGCTGTATCGCCGTTAGGATTTCGGTGGCGACGCGCCGCTCGTCTAGCCAGCCGTTTCGAGCGGCGGCTTTGACCATGGAGTACTCGCCGCTCACGTTGTAGGCCGCGACGGGAACGTCGAAAGCGTCCCGCACCCGGCGAATGACGTCGAGGTACGCCAAGGCGGGCTTGACGATCACCATGTCGGCACCCTCTTCCAAATCGAGCGCGACTTCCTTCAATGCCTCACGCGCGTTGCCGGGGTCCATCTGGTAGCTGCGCCGGTCGCCGAACTGCGGCGCAGAGTCCGCGGCTTCGCGAAACGGCCCGTAGAAGCCGGAGCAGTACTTGGCGGCGTAGGAGAGGATGGCGATGTTCGCAAAGTTGTGCTCGTCGAGCTTTTCGCGGATGGCCGCCACGCGTCCATCCATCATGTCGGACGGCGCAACGATGTCGGCCCCGGCGCGGGCGTGTGAGAGGGCTTGCTCGGCAAGAATGGGAAGCGTCGCGTCATTCGCAACGTCACCGTGGTCGATCACGCCGCAATGGCCGTGGTCGGTGTACTCGCACAGGCAGACGTCAGTGATGACGATGAGATCGAGGTTGGCCTTGCGGATGGCGTCGATGGCGCGCTGGACTACGCCTTGCGCCGATATTGAGCTGGTGCCGCGAGGGTCTTTCGATTCCGGCAATCCAAACAGCATGATTCCAGGAACACCCAAGGTTGCGACTTCGCGGCACTCTTCGGCGATCTGATCCGGCGATTGCTGAAAGACCCCCGGCATGGAGCTTACTTCCTGGCGAACCTTGCTGCCGGGACAAACGAACATGGGATAAATCATGCTCGCGGCGGTCAGTCGAGTCTCACGTACGAGCCCACGCAGTGCCTCGGTGCGCCGCAATCGCCTGGGGCGGTGGGTAGGGAAACTCATTCCTGCCTCGCTCCCGCAGCGGAGTGCTTTCCGGTCCCAACAAAATGTCGTTCCAAAGCATCGACAACAGCAGAGGCAGTGGTGTCCGCGGCCATGACCATGCGCTGAACTCCGGACTCTCGCAAGGCTCCGGCCGTGATAGGCCCAATGGCCAGGAGGGCCAACATGTTCTGAAGAACGCCTAACTGCTCTCGCCCTGCCAGCTCGGCGAAATTGTGAACCGCCGTTGGACTGAAAAACAGAACTGCATCCGTCTGTCCTCGAACAACGCGTTCTACGCGTTCCTGCTCCGTATCGGACGGGCGTACCGTCCGATAGGCGACCACTTCGGTGACTTGGGCGCCGAGACGCCGAAGTGCCGCCGGCAAATCAGGGTTGGCGCGGTCGCTGCGAGGCAGAAAGACACTTTGCGCTCGCAGGCGCTCGCCCAGTTCTTCGGCAAGAGCAACACCGAGGTGCGTTCTGGCCACATAGTCTACTGAAAAGGAGGCTTTTTCGGCTTCTTCCCGGGTGGCCGGCCCAACGACAGCGACATGCGGGTGTTTCGCAGACGCATCGACATCCCGACGCAAAACCTTGCTTCGCATGACGACAGAGCGAACCGCATTTGCGCTGGTGAATAGGGCCCAATCGAATTTTTCGAATTCGCGCAGGGCCGCATCGAAAGGACCGTAATCTTCAGGCGCGGCAAACGATACCAGCGGCAGCGAAATAGGTATCGCCCCGCGCTGGGCAAGCCTTTCGACCAGCTCGGAACTTTGCAACGCGGCGCGGGTGATCACCACTCGCTTGCCCGCCAAAGGCGATGGGGCGGCCTCAGGCACGGTTGCGGCTCACTTCTTCTAGAATGCTTTGCGCTCCGGCGCCGATCAGCAGGCGAGCCACTTGCTCGCCGAGCGCTGCGGCCTGATCCGGCGGGGCTGTCGCGCGCTGCTTAAGGTATTGGAGGCCATCGACCGAGCAGATGCAGGCCTCCAGAACCAGCTCTCCGCGCTCGAAACGCGCCCAGGCGCCGAGAGGCACTTGGCAGCCGCCCTGCAACGCGGACAGCAACGCGCGCTCGGCCATGATGGCCGTGCGGGTTTCGGTATCGTCGAGTTTCTCAAGCACTTCGGCCGCTTTCTTATCGTTCGCCCGGCATTCGGCGGCGATGGCGCCCTGTCCCACCGCGGGCATGCACACCTCCGGTGACAGGGTTTCACTGATCCGATGGCTGCAGCCGAGGCGATCGAGGCCGGCTTTCGCGAGCATGACCGCATCGTATTCGCCGCTCTCGACCTTGCGCAGGCGGGTGTCGACATTGCCGCGAAGATCGCGGACGTCGAGATCCGGGCGGATGTGCCGCAGCTGGGCCTGGCGGCGAAGACTGCCGGTGCCAACCCTGGCACCCTGCCGCAGGTTCGCAAGCGTGGCACCGTTGCCGGAGACAAGGCAGTCTCGCACATCCTCACGGCGGCAGACTGCGGGAAACGAGAGGTGGGGCGGCATTTGCGTGGGAATGTCCTTAACGCTGTGGACGGCGACGTCGATGGACTCTTCGAGCAGCGCGTCTTCCAGTTCTTTGATGAAGATCCCCTTGCCGCCGATTTGCGTGAGAGACGATTGCTGGAACTTGTCGCCGGAGGTTTTGATGATGACGATTTCGCCTTCGACGCCGGCGACCTGAAAGATCTGCTTGCGTACGAATTCGGCCTGCCATTTCGCCAGCAAGCTGCCGCGCGTGCCAATGCGGAACGGTCTCACGGCTTCTCCCGATTGGATAAGAACAAGTCCCGAAGGGCTTCGACATTCTGAATCTTGCGGCGCAACACACGCTCGCCGCGCAACCGCTCAGCCGGTTGGAGCAGGAGCTTTTCGAGCAATTCGTCCATCAACCCTTCCACTCGCTGGCGGTCGGTGGCACTCAGGTGTCCCATCTCCGCCAGACGGGCACGGATAAACGCGGAACGTTCTTCGCGGAGGCGCTCGCGCAGCGCTTCTACCAATCCGACCAACTCGACGCTGGCCTGCCAGGACAAGAACTTGCCGACGTGTTCTTCCAGGATGGCCTCGGCGCGAGGCACTTCACCTTGCCGGGCATGGAGATTTTGCTGGACGATCTCGCTGAGGTCATCCATGTCGTAAACATATACGTTGTACAGCTCTGAGGCTGCCGCTTCGATGTTGCGCGGCACCCCTAAATCCATGAGGAATAGAGCGCGATTAGCGCGGGCGGCCATGGCGGCTTGCAGAACGTCGCGCGGCAAGACGGGTTCTTCGGCTGAAACGGAGGCTACGATCACATCCGGCATGAGGAGTGCCGTATCCCATTTGCCCCATTCCACGACGCGGCCGCCGAATTGCTCGGCTAGAGCTTCAGCGCGGTCTCGGGAGCGGTTCATGACGAAGAGATGCGCGATGCCGCGATCGCGAAGCGTGGACAAGACTTGCTCACTGATCGTGCCGGCTCCCAGAACCAAGGCGGTACGCTCCGTCAGTTTGCCAAAAATGCGCTCGGCGAGTTTGACACCCGCGGCCGCGACGGACATGGGGCGGGCGCCCAGTTC
>Ga0209526_10001957_pt1 | contig 13820 bp, 10 predicted proteins | sample JacPinW_OM2H0_M1_FD_188566 | JGI IMG/M metagenome (GOLD analysis project Ga0209526, IMG submission 188566) | Forest soil microbial communities from Algoma, Ontario, Canada - Jack Pine, Ontario site 1_JW_OM2H0_M1 (SPAdes) (version 2) | ecosystem: Environmental > Terrestrial > Soil > Boreal... | reverse complement strand
TCGTCAAGCACTACGGGCAATCCTTCTTGCCGCTGCAAGTAGATCCAATCCAAAAGTGCCTTCTCCGGTTCCGCAATCTTGTATGAGCCATGCCGCGTTCGTCTTTTCCGGAAGCCCCAGTACAGATGTTCAGCAATGTGACGGTAGACAATGCGAATAGATGGCGTACGAAATTTTCGGGGAAAGCCCGTTGTTACGCACGTCAGGCTCGATGAACTCTGCGTCGAAATTCCCCATTCCGCCAACGCTGACTCGAGGGAAATGTAGGCATTCGGTCTTAAAATTCCAACAAGCTCACGTGGGGAAAAATCATGGGCCAGCTTATTGATGTAGACCTTGTTTCAGACGTGCTCTACGAGCCCGCGTCGTTCTTGCCTGCGCAGCGCGTTCCCGACGGCGGATTCGACGATGCCGTAGCGACGGGCAATGTCGTCAGACCGCAGAATAGGCGATCTTTGCGCTTCTTTTCGCAGTGTAGCTGCCCAGTCCACAAGGTGCTCCGTTCTTCTTCTACAACCATTCGGCGAACAAGGCTCTAACCGTCGCTCGCAAGCTTTCGAATTCTTCCACTTCGAGACTGCTGCACACCTCTTCCGGCAGCACGGATTTAAGCTCGGCACGGCAGAGCTTCGGAGTGATCTGCTCAATCCTCTCGTTAATCTGCTCTGCATCCAGTTCACGCCACTTAACGAGATCGTCCAAGTGGGTCTTCAACGCTTCGTCGAGCACCGCTCCCTCGGCAAGTAGCAGACGCATATCAAATGCATCTCGGGTCTTCACCATTCGTCGCGAGACAAAGGTTTCCGCCTTTTGCAACAGTTGATAGTTCCGCGAAACGCTTGGGATGAGCGCAATGGTTTGTTTTGAAAACATAATGAGACTCGTTTTCAAAAACACTCTTATGTGATTGATATTGAAAATATAAAGTGCCGTAAGCGCTTGAGCCTGGCCTGCTATACTCTTGCTCCACGCGATGGCTTTAGCCCCTGGAATAATTCTAGGACCCTACGAGATTCTCGCGCCACTCGGCGCCGGCGGCATGGGCGAGGTGTATCGCGCCAATGACACGCGGCTGGGAAGAATTGTGGCGATCAAGATTCTGCCGACCACGATCGCCGCAGACCCAATTGCCAAACAGCGGTTCGAGCGGGAAGCCAGGGCCATTTCCAACCTGAATCATCCGAACATTTGTGTGCTTTACGACATCGGCGAGCAAGATGGCGTGGACTACATCGTGATGGAGTGCGTCGAGGGCGAGACGCTGGCGAAGCGCCTGGAGAAAGGCGCGCTGCCGACCGGGCAGGCGCTGAAAATCGGCGCACAGATCGCGGAGGCGCTGGACAAAGCGCATCGTAGCGGGATCGTGCACCGGGACCTGAAACCGGGCAATATCATGCTGACGCCGAGCGGCGCAAAGCTGCTGGATTTCGGCTTGGCAAAAGAGAGTTCCCCGCTGGCCGACATGGCCACCATGACCGCAACGATACCCAATTCCCCAATCACCCAGCAGGGCACGATCGTGGGCACTTTTCAATATATGTCTCCCGAGCAAGTGGAAGGAAGAGAGCTGGACGGGAGGAGCGACATTTTTTCCCTGGGGGCGGTGCTGTACGAGATGCTTACGGGCAAGCGCGCGTTTGAGGGCAAGACGCAGCTGAGCGTGGCCTCGGCGATCCTCGAGAGCGAGCCGGCACCGATGCAGACGGTGCGCCCTCTGACCCCGGCGAATCTGGATCACGCGATTTGCCGGTGCCTGATTAAGGATCGGGAGGATCGCTGGCAAACCGCGCGCGATCTAGCGAGCGAGCTGAAGTGGATTGGCGAGCATGGTAGTCAGGCGTCGGCGTCCGCGGTGCGCGGCGCAGCGAAACAGAGAGGGCGATGGCCTGAATATTTGCCGTGGATACTTTCCGCTTTGTTGGCCGGCGCACTGCTGGTGGCCGCTTATTTGCACTTTGCCGGACGAAACAGTTCATCGACCAATTATTTCTACGCGCAACTCCCGTTTCCGGTGCAGTCCATGGCGGTGGCGCCGAACGGCCACACTGCGGCGGTGGTGGGAAAACAGGAAACGGAGCGCGCAAATATCCTGTGGCTGTATGAAGTTGGCGCGCGCGAAGGAAAAGGCCTGGCCAATACCGAGGGAGCGAGCTTCCCGTTCTGGTCCCCGGACGGAAAGTTTCTGGCTTTTTTCTCGGATGGAAAGTTGAAAAGGCTGGATATCGCCGGCGGACCGGTGCAGGTGATCTGTGATGCCCCATCGGGGCGCGGTGGAACGTGGAACAAGGATGGGGTGATCGTGTTTACGCCGAGCGGCCAGCTAACCGATGGTCTTTATCGCGTGTCCGCGGGTGGGGGGAAGCCGGTGCGCATCACTCTGGCGGACGGCAGCCGGGGCGAAGACAGTCACCGCTGGCCGACTTTTCTGCCGGACCAGAAACATTTTATTTATTTGGCTGCAAATGTCTCCGGCGAGATGGATCCCGACACTATCTACGTGGGCGCGCTGGACTCCAACGAGAAAAAATTCGTAACCAAAGCGAACGGAAACGCGGCGTACGTGGCTCCGGGGTATCTGCTCTTTTATCGAAATAAAGCACTCTTCGCGCAACGCTTTGACGCGGCAAAACTGGAACTGACTGGCGACGCGACGCCGATTGTTACCGAAATCGCGTACCTGCCGCGGATTGTGCACGCCTCTTTTGCGGCTGCGGATACCCGATTACTTCTGGTGCAAAGCGGCACAGGCATTTCGCTCTCAAGACTGATGTGGTTTGACCGCAAGGGAAATGAAGCGGGCGGCAGCAGCAAGCCGGACGTGTATTCCAACATAGCGCTGGCACCAGACGGAAGGACCGTGGCGCTGGACAAAACCGATCCGGAAAATACTAACGCCGACATCTGGACATATGACCTGCAGCGCGATGCCATGAAAAGGCTGACGTTTGACCCGGCAATCGACGCCATGCCAGTTTGGAGTCCGGACGGCGCGCGGATTTTGTTCGCCTCCAGCCGCAATAAGGTTTTTTCACTGTACGCCAAGAATGCCGACGGAGCGCAACAGGAGCAGTCGCTGGGATTTGACGCTTCCGATAAGGACGACCGCTATCCCTCGGACTGGTCACGCGATGGAAAGTATATTTTATACACGCGGGGCACAGAGATGTGGATGGGGGAACTGCCGGGGACCAAGGGCCGCGCGTTCTTGAGCGGACCGGGGACTTTAAGGACCGGGCAATTCTCACCGGACGGCAAGTGGGTGGCGTACGCCTCCAACGAAAGCGGCAAATTTGAGATTTACGTAACTTCATTTCCCGAGGCGCGGGGAAAATGGCAGGTTTCGAGCGCCGGGGGCACGCAGCCGCGCTGGAGGGGCGACGCTAAAGAAATTTTTTACGTGGCGCCTGACGAAAAGATGATGAGCGTTTCCGTGAACGCAGGAGCGAACTTTGACGGAGGCACGCCGGCAGCGCTATTTCAGACGCACGCGAGAGAATTCTTCGCGACTTCTGAACAAGTGAGCTACGACGTGACGCGCGACGGACAACGCTTTCTGATTAATACCCGAGTGAAGGAGGCCGGCACGCAACCGATGTCGGTGATTTTGAATTGGGACGCGGCGCTGCAAAGAAAGTGATTTCATCATTTTTCTTGAGATGGGTCACACAGGGACCTCCTCCCCAAAACGTATCTCAACCAACAAGCAACCCTTGCTCCGACTGGCGTTTCGGGTAGCAAGCCAAGTTCGTGCCTGGCGCTGAGGATCGGAAGCTTCCACGCGCCGTAAGCATAGACGCAGGATTCTCGCTTCGGGGGTGAGGAAGTTTCCCGGCGCACAGGGTAAACTCTTGGTCTGGAGCAATCACCATTTTAAATCCTGGAACAACCGGCGAATAGCGGTTTTCGCCCAGGCGGCCGCCCGCGTCCGGAGCTCTTTCGGAATGTGCCGGCATTTCTCGATTTGTAACGAATCCTGTTTTGGGGGATGGATGAAGCCATTCGCGATGTACTTTTTGTCTTTGTTACTTCTACCACTTGGCAGCGCCGCGCAGGACGCCAAGCCCCTGCCGGCCGCGGACGACCGGTACAAAGCCGATATTCTCCTGGTGGTGGCGCATCCTGACGACGAAGGAGCGGCCACCGCGTATCTCGCGCGCGCCATCGATGAGGGCAAGCGCGTCGCGGTGGTCTATGGCACACGCGGGAGCAGCGGCGCCAATGAGGCCGGCGCGGAACAAGCGGCGGCGCTCGGCGCAATCCGTGAAATCGAAGCGCGACGGGCGCTGGCTACCTTCGGTATCACAAACGTGTGGTTCCTCGGCGGCAAGGATACCGCCAGCCAAAACGTCTTACAGTCGCTGGCCAACTGGGAACATGGTTCCGCGCTCGAGCAGCTCGTGCGGCTCCTCCGGCTGACTCGACCGGAGGTGATCCTGACGTTCTTGCCGGGTACGTTCATCGGAGAAGATCACGGCGACCATCAGGCGTCGGGCGTGCTGGCCACGGAGGCCTTCGACGTGGCGGGTGATCCCGCCACTTTTCCAAGTCAAGTTGCCGGACCACTGCGCCGGTTGGAGCCCTTTCTGGAAAACTTGCGGCCCTGGCAGGTTAAGAAAATCTACTACTTTCCCGATGCGGAAAATGAGGAATTGTTTCGCGGCCAGGGTCCGGAATACTCGGTGAAGGCCATCGCGAAATCCTCGAAGCACCCCTATTGGCGGCTCTCTGTTGAATCCTTCCGCGCGCACCAGACGCAGGCGAAAAACTTTCTCGATTCGCTCAGTAAGATGGACGAAGCGCAAATCGAAAAGATGGCCGCCTCCGATGGCTGGACCGATGCGCAACACTTTGTTCTGGGAAAATCGCTGGTGGGCGGAACCGTGACCGGCGACATCTTCGAGAACATTACTGCCGGCGCGATCCCCGCTGTCCGACCAGAGTCGTCGGCGGAGCCTCGGCGGCCGGAAGTTTCCTGTGAGCTAGGTGGGCCGTGGAGTTTCTATGCCGACTTTCGGCGAGCTCACGGACTCAACCATCTGCCCCATCCGGAGCCGCCGGAGATTGCGCTGCAGGCAGCAAGCTCCCTGGTCATCCCTCTGTGGCTCCGGAATTCTACCGGCGTGGCGCGAGAGGTGACACTCTCGGCGGAGTTACCTGCCGGATGGACAGTGCAAAACGGTACCGGAAAATTCGTGCTCGCAGCCGGACAGGTGGCCGCGGCGCGCGTCGAGATCGCCCTGCCGGCCCTGGGGGACGCGGATCCGAAGAAGCAGGAGCCGCGCGAAGTTACCGTTCGCGCGGAATCTCAGGGCCAGAGCAGCGGGGTCGTGAAGCTCCGCGTGGCGTTGCGCAAGCGCGCCTTGCCGCAGTAGATCGCCTCAGGATTTCTTGGGGCGGGCGGCTTCCATGGCGTCCCATGCGGACTCCGGGAGCATCAGGAGATTGCTGAATTCGCCGGCGCCGCGCAACCACTGCGCGCCGTCGATCACCACGCATTCCCCGTTGATATATTCGGCCATGTCGCTCAGCAGAAATGCCGCGAGGCTGGTCAGTTCGGGGTGCCTGCCGAAGCGCTTCATGGGATGCGCTTGTTGGGCGTGCTCTTCGAACTGTTTCGAGGGCATCAGGCGTGACCACGCACCTTCGGTCGGAAACGGGCCTGGCGCGATGGCGTTCAAGCGGATGTGATATTTTGACCACTCCACCGCCAGGGAGGTGGTCATGGCCAGCACGCCGGCCTTGGCGCACGCGGATGGCACAACGAATGCCGAACCGCAGTTTGCTGCGGCATAGGTCGTTACGATGTTCAGCACGTTGCCGCCGAGTTTTGCGGCGATCCACTTTTTGGCGAAGACCTGGGTGCAATTGAAGGTGCCGTTCAGGACAATGCCGACGACGGCGTTGAAGGCGTTCGGCGTGAGTTTTTCCGTGCGCGCCATGAAATTTCCCGCGGCGTTGTTGATGACCGTGTCGATGCGGCCGAATTGCTCCTCGGCTTTGCGCGCCGCGGTTTCCACGGCGCCGTAGTCGCGGACGTCGCACGTGGCCAAGGCGGCCGCGCCACCGCCGCGGCGGATTTCGTCGCAGACCTCCTCAAGTGGTTCTTCCCGCCGGCCGACGATAAACATCCGCGCGCCGAGCGTCGCCAAGTGCAGCGCCATGGCGCGCCCCAGGCCCGACCCTCCGCCGGTCAGAAAAATCGCACGACCCTGCAACATGTCCTGTCGAAACACGCGTCACCGCCTTAGGACGAGTACCGCCATGGATTTCCGGGCGGAGTCGAGATTCTAGTGCATTCGATGCGAAGGCGCTGCGCTATTTGGGAGCGTGCTGCGCTCGAATGGGAGCGACTCTGTTTGATCGATTCTGAGAAACGGCGATTTTCGGTTTCAACAGAGGGAGTCCGAACGCCCAATCGTCGGGATCAGGAGGAAGCTTCCGCGGGAGGGAGAACGGCTACCGGGTGATCTCGGCGGGGATGGGCCGGCCCATGGCCTTGGCGTACTCCGCGGCAAACAGCGGGCTGGAGGGAAATTCCTGGCTCAGCTCGAGGAGCAATTTTTGCGCCAGTGCGTTTTGCTTTTCTCTCCGGGCGGCAAGCGCCAGCATTATCTTGGCGAAGGGTCGCAGATAGCGGCCCTTTTCCGCCGTTTTGCGCAATTGCTCCATGCCGAGCTTCTTGTCGCCATGGATGCCGCCAAACCACAAGGCAAAGCGGTAGCCCGGATTGAGCGATCCGATGATGTAGTTTGCGGCTCCGAGCGCGACGTACGCGTCGTCGGCATCGGGCTCGACGGCGAGCAGCTCCTTGGCATACTCGTTGGCCTCTTTCATGCGCTTCAGGCCGTCGAGCTGCTTTTTCTCGAGTATGGCGTTGGCATCGGATTCCATCCCGGCGGCGAGGGTCAGGCCAAAGAGCGCTTCCGGCTCTCTTGGGTTTTTCTTCAAGCGCTGCTTGGACAGCTTGCGCGTACGTTCCAGGGCGGCGCGGAAATTGCTCATCCGCATGGGGTCCGGCTTGCCGTCGATGCCATGCAAGAACCTCTTTTCGTCCAGGAAGAAATCGCTGGTGAGCACGTTCTGGCGGTAAAGCTCTTCAAACAAGTAGCTCGCCGCTACAGCGACTTCGCCGAAGGGTTCTTCCGGGTGATTGGACTCCCAGCTTTCAAAACTCTCGCGCGCTTCTGAAAATCTCTGCGCGTAGAGGAGATGAAACCCCGCCGCCAGTTCCGGCACGGTTGTGAAGGCTGGTCCGACGCTGTCGGTCGTGGATTGGGCCAGACTTGCCGCGGGAGCCAGCAGCAGGAACAACGCGAGCAGATAGGGTTGCCGGTGCATAGGAGTTTTCTAGCTCAGAACAAGCCGGGCAAGAACCTTGGCTTGCTCGACATGGCCGCGCGATAGTCCGGATTTGCAAACAGTACGCGCTCTTCGGTGGACAGCCGCTCGGCCAATACCGCCACGTGCGCGAGTGAGCCTGCCAGCGAAGTAATCCACGCCGTGTGGATCAGCGGAAGAGCCAGCATCTCGGCGAACACCGCGGCGTAATTAGGATGCCGAACAAAACGAAAAGGTCCTGACGTGACGACTCCGAGCCGCGTCGAGTCCATGACTTGCACGTTCCAGTGATCGCCCAGGGTGCGGATCACCCACCAGCGCACGGCGTTCGCGGCCAGGAAGATGGCGAACATGGACATCCCCAGCCGGGGAAGGAACGGCCGTTTCAGGAGCACGACTTCCAATGCCGCGCCGAGCAGTACCGCGGTGTGCAGCAGGACCATCCAGCGGAACCGGGGTTCGTCTACTTTGGCCGCACCGCCGGCCACCAGTTGCCGCTGATGGCGCCGCGAAATGCGCAACTCGAGCAGTCGCAGCGCGGCTACGGCGGCCAGCAAGACCAGAAACGAGATGACGCTTACGTCCATTGCAGCAGCAAGAATTCCGCGCTGAAGCCTGGGCCGAACGCCGCGGCGAGGGCATACTCGCCCGGCTGGAGCGGGCGCTTTTCAAGCCACTCCTGCAGGATAAAGAGGATCGTGGCGCTCGACAGGTTGCCCACGTTGCCGAGGATGTCCCAGGACGGTTGGGTCTGGCACTTGGTAAGGCCCAGGGCCATCTCTACGTTCCCGAGCAAGCGGGCGCCGCCGGGATGAAGAATCCAGCCTTTGATGTCCTTCTGATTCTTGCCCTGGCGGCCCAGGAACCCGTCGACGAGAGCGCGGATTTTCGCTCCGATCATCTCCGGCACGTCCTTCGCGAGCAAGATGTGAAATCCCGAATCGCGCAGGTCGAAGCCCATGGCGCCGAGCGAGTCCGGAAATGTGTAGGTTTCCGATACCAGGATCTGCGGTCCGCGAATCTGTTTTCCGCTGACGAGCACCGCCGCTGCGCCATCGCCGAACAGGATCGACGAGATCAGGTTCGCCTGGGAAATATCCTTGCGCTGGAACGTGAGCGAAGGGAGCTCGACCGCGATGATCAGGACATTGCCGCCCGGAAGGGCCTTAAGGAAATCGGCGGCGCGTCCGAGAGCCATCGCTCCGGCGGCGCAGCCGAGTTCGGTGAAAGGCATGCGCCTGACGTTTGCGCGAAAGCCCATCAAATTGATGAGGTGTGCATCGAGCGAAGGGATCATGAAGCCGGTGCAGGAGACCGTGATGATGAGATCGACTTCGTCCGGCCGCACGCCGGCGCGCTGCAGGCACTTTTCCGCCGCTTCGCGCCCGAGCTTTACGGCATGCTCCATGTATTCCTGGTTGGTTTTCTCGAGGGCCCGCGGCTCGACGGTGTATTCGATCGGGAAAATGGCGTGGCGCTTGTGCACCTGCGCGTTGTCGACGATGCTCATCATCGCTTCGAGCTTGCGCTCGGGAATATCGAACACGCGGCCCATGTAGTACTTCACATCGTCGCGCGTGATGGTGTGTGGCGGCAGCGCCGTCGCCGTCGCGGCGATACAGCAATGTGAAGAATCGAGGTGCTGGGACGGCATAGGCGCAGCGATCCGGTCAGTGCCCAAAGATTTCCCCTGTCTCGCCGGCCGGGAGGTCCGGCTCTAACACCGAGCAAACCGTGCGATTCGTTAAAGCGCAGCGTACCACCAGAGTGCCGAGTTTGGCAGTAGACTCTACATCATTCCTGGGCCGGTAAGATATGGTCTCTAGGGTGATGGTCGTTTCAGTAATGGTCCGGTGCGTTTTGGTAAACAATCTTGGCCTTGCCCTTTCTTGTCGGTAAGGCTCTCATCCCAGGTGGAGGTATGCTCTTCCCGGTCATGAAATTATACCCTGTAGCTGGCAAACCCTTTTCTCGCCATTTTGTTTTGACACCGCTGCTCCTGGCGTGCTGCTTCGCCGCGGCCGCTTGGGCCCAAAACCAAGCGCAAGCCCCGCTGCTGGTCATGATTTCCATCGATGGCTTGCGCCCCGATTACGTCACCGCTGCCGATGCGCATGGCGCCAAGGTACCGAACCTGCGGCGCTTTTTGACGGAAGGCGCGTATGCCGAAGGTGTGGAAGGCGTGGTGCCCACCGTGACTTACCCTAGTCATACCACGCTGGTCACCGGTGTGTGGCCGGCAAAACATGGAATCCTCGCGAACACCACGTTCGACCCCTTGCGGAAAAATATGCAGGGTTGGTATTGGTATGCAGAAGATATTCGCGTGCCGACGCTTTGGGACGCCGCGGCCGCCGCCGGGCGCACCACGGCGAGCGTCCAGTGGCCGGTCACCGTGGGCGCGCGTGTCACCTGGAACATTCCCGAACTCTGGCGTGCGAATACCGAAGATGACGAGAAGCTTCTCCGCGTCGTGTCTACTCCCCGGCTGCTCGCCGAGGCGCAGATCGAACTGGGGAGGTACCGCGGTGGGACCGACGCGTCTGTCGAAGGGGACGAGAATCGCGGCCGCTATGCGCAATGGATTCTCGAGAAAAAGCACCCCGGTCTGCTGATCCTGCATCTGATCGCTCTCGACCACATCGAGCACGAGACCGGCCCGTTCAGCCCCGAATCGATTGCAGTTCTTGAAAGCCTCGATGCGGTGACCGGAAAGGTGCGCGAGACCGCCGAGCGGCTTGCACGTGGCCGCGCCTACGTTGCCGTTGTTTCCGACCACGGCTTTGCGAAGACCGACGCCCAGTTGAATTTATTCCCGGCATTTCGCGACGCGAAACTGTTCACCGTGGATGACCAAGGGAAAATCACGGATTGGAAGGCCATGCCCTGGGTTACCGGCGGCTCGGCAGCCATCGTACAGAAAGACCCGGCCGATACGGTCACCTTGGCCGAGGTGCAGAAACTCCTTGAGAAGCTCGCCAGCGATCCGGCGAATGGCATCGATCGCGTCCTCGATGCCGGAGAACTTCACAAGCGCGGCGGCTATCCGACGGCGTCCTTGTTCGTGGGCCTCAGACCCGGGTGGAGGACGGGTTCCGGCCTCGACGGTCCAATTCTTTCGAAAACCAAGCCTGGCGGCGCGCACGGTGAGCTGCCCGATCTGCCCGAACTGCGTGCCGCGTTCTTCCTGGTGGGGCCCGGCGTCCCCGCCGGCCGTTCTCTCGGTATCCTCGATATGCGAGATATTGCGCCGACCCTGGCCCACGTGGCGGGCCTGTCTCTGCCCTCGGCCGAGGGCAAGAATCGAATTCCGTAGACCCGGCGCTTTGCGCCGTCTCCCTGCCCCCATGCCTCGAACTTTTGGCCCGTCGCTTGTGGTAGATTTTTACGCTCCTAGGAGGTGCTGCTTGCGCCCGTTCCGGCTGCGGTTCTTCGTCGTGCCCCTGATCCTCGCCCACTTCATCGCCGCGATTTGCTATCCACGGCAGAGCGCTGTTCCGGCCACGACCGAGGGCGATTTTATCGTGCACGGTTTCAAGTTCCACTCGGGCGAGTCCTTACCGGAGTTGCGGCTGCACTACACCACCCTCGGCAAAGCGGTGCGCGACCGTCAGGGCCACGTGACCAATGCCGTTTTGCTTCTTCACGGCACCGGGGGCACCGGAGCCCAGTTTCTGCAGCCACAGTTCGCTGGCGAGCTGTTCGGGGCGGGGCAGCTTCTCGATGCGCGGCGCTACTTCGTTATTCTTCCCGACGGCATCGGACACGGGAAATCGTCGAAGCCCAGCGATGGACTGCATGCGCATTTCCCGCAATATGACTACGACGACATGGTCGCCGCGCACTACCGGCTGATCCGCGAAGGCTTGGGCGTAGATCATCTGCGCCTGGTGCTGGGCACTTCGATGGGCTGCATGCACTCTTTTGTGTGGGGTGAAACGTACCCTGATTTCATGGACGCGCTGATGCCTTTGGCGTGCCAGCCGGTGCAGATTGCCGGCCGCAACCGCATTTGGCGCAAGATGGTGATGGATGCGATCCGCGAGGATCCGGACTGGAAAGGCGGCGACTACACGGCCGAACCGCAGCAAGGTTTGCGCACGGCCATCGACCTGCTTCTGATTGCCGGGAGCGCGCCGCTGCTCCTGCAGAAGAATCTCCCAACCCGGGACGCCGCGGACCATTATCTCGAGGGGTACTACAAAGACCATTCCTCCGACTTGGATGCCAACGACCTGTGGTATCAGGTAGGCGCTTCGCGAAATTACGATCCGTCCCCGCAACTCGAAAAAATCAAGGCGCCGGTCATGTACATCAATTCGGCAGACGACTTTATCAACCCGCCCGAGCTGGGCATGGCGCAAAGGGAAATCAAGAGAGTCAAGAACGCGCGTTTTGTCCTGATTCCCATCGGCGAGCAGACGCACGGACACGGCACGCACACCTGGGCAGCGCTTTGGAAAGACCACTTGGCGGAATTACTCGAAAAATCACAGCACTAAGTGCGGTTCACTCCGTTCGCGACGCGCGTAACTCCCGAGGCAGCAGGCAAAGCAGCCGGTAAAGCCCCGGTGACCTGGTCGTCGCTCGAAGTCTCTCATGCCGCCGGGCCCGAGAGAACCTGACCTTGTGAAGCGCATCGCGGGCCGGGCATGGGTCTACGCTGGCTGGGTATTGCTCAAAAGGTGCCGTGCGCGCGCCAGGGCGACCACCTTCTCGAGCCGCTCCGCTTCCGCGGCCGCCACTTCGCGGCCTCGCGCTGTCAGCCGGTAATAGCGTCTTCGCTCATCGTCGTTGCTCGCCGCGGGGCGCTCGCGACGCTCCACGATGAGACCTTCGGTCAGCAGACGCTTGATAATTCCGTACAACGTGCCGGTGCTCAGCCGGACCTCGCCGCGGGTGCGCAGCGCCACCTCTTTCAGAATCGCGTACCCATGCAGATCCTCTGCCGCCAAAGCCAGCAAGATGTGAAACATGGCCGGGGTGAGCGGAGCCTGCGGTTCAGCGGCGTATGTCTTTGCGGTCATCATTATGTCGCCCGACACTATATCGCGTGACGCCATAGTGTCAAGAGCAACCCTCGGTCCCGGGGCCTCTGCGTACGTCGGCGCCGCCGAGCGCATCTAAAATGCAATGGGACTTCGGGATTTTTCACGCCGGGAACTGCTGAAATTGGGGGCCACCGCGGTTGCCGCGGAACTGGCGTCTTTGGGTTTGCACGGTTGCGGTGGGGGTTCTCCGACTCCGTCCACTCCCTCCACTCCGGCCGCTTGTTCCAAATTGACGGACATCGAGCACGTGGTCATCTTCATCCAGGAAAACCGTTCCTTCGATCACTATTTCGGAAGCTATCGGGGCGTTCGCGGGTTCTCCGACCAAAGCCTCGCCTTCCATCAGCCTGATCCCGCGAATACCGCAAATGCCCCCATCGGCACCTTGTTGCCGTTGCATCTCGACACCGCCACGACCAACGCCGCTTGCACCCACGACATCGCGCACGACTGGGTGTCGCAGCATCAGAGCTGGAACAACGGCGCCATGAACGGCTTTGTCACCTCGCGTCTCCCCTCCAACGACGCGGTTCTGACCATGGGCTACTACACTCGCGCGGACTTGCCATTTTACTATTCCGTAGCGGACGCCTTCACCCTCTGCGATAACTATTTTTGTTCCGTGATTGGTCCCTCTGATTCGAACCGCATTTACACCGTCGCGGCTTCCATCGATCCCGATGGACGGAACGGCGGACCTCTGATACAAACGCTCGGCCTGAATCGTTCCTCCTTTTTTGGACGCTTGACGTACACGACCATGCCGGAACAACTTCAGGCTCGGGGTATTTCCTGGAAGGTGTACACCTCGCCGGACCAAAATATCTTGAACGGCATTTTCGCGGACAACGTACTGTCCTACTTCAAAAACTTTCAAGATCCGTCCTCGGCGCTCCATCAAAACGCGTTCGGGCCGCAGTTTCCGGTTGATTTTCTGGCAGATGCGGTGTCCGGGAATCTGCCGCAGGTCTCCTGGGTTCTCGCTTCTTTGGTCGATTCCGATCACCCGCCGGCCCCGACCGTCTTTGGGGAAATTACCTTGTCCGCGATTCTGACGGCCTTGATGAGCAATGCGTCGAAATGGGCTAAGACCATGCTTTTCGTAACGTACGACGAAAATGGCGGCTTCTTTGACCACGTGCCCCCGGTCACCGCACCTCCCGGCACGCCGGGCGAGTACCTCACCGTGCCCGCCGTGCCGGACCCTACGGCCGCCGGGAGTCCCGCCATTCTCGGGCCGATCGGACTTGGTTTTCGCGTGCCCATGTTCGTCATCTCTCCGTTTAGCCGCGGCGGATTTGTGTCCTCCGATCTGTTCGATCACACTTCGATACTACGATTCCTCGAGACCCGGTTTGGCGCCGAGGTGCCCAACTTGAGCGCGTGGCGACGCGCCGCCGTCGGCGATCTCACCAGCGCGTGCAACTTCAA
>Ga0209526_10001956_pt1 | contig 13824 bp, 14 predicted proteins | sample JacPinW_OM2H0_M1_FD_188566 | JGI IMG/M metagenome (GOLD analysis project Ga0209526, IMG submission 188566) | Forest soil microbial communities from Algoma, Ontario, Canada - Jack Pine, Ontario site 1_JW_OM2H0_M1 (SPAdes) (version 2) | ecosystem: Environmental > Terrestrial > Soil > Boreal... | reverse complement strand
ACCTGGCGGGTCATGAAAGGCGAGTTGGTCGTGATGTAGTCAAGACTGTGACAGGAGCCGCAACTGGCTTCGATCTTGTCGCGGCCCGGCCCCTCCTTCAATGCGATGCGCTGCTCCGCGGCAATAACCGTGGTCGCCGCCAGCGCAAGCGCGATGATGATGGTCGCAATCTTCATCGATGGCTCCTCAGGCGACGTTCAGCGCGATGCGCTGCACGACATTGTGATGATAACCGGCCGGATTGGTGATCAAGTCAAAGGTCTGCGTCGCGCCGGCGCGATTGCTTGCGCGCGCCATCACGGTGAGCGGGCCGCGTTGCGCAGGCGTGACCACGTAGGTCCACTGGCGAAACGAATAGCGCCCATAGTCCTGTCCGAGCGTTGCGGAGCGCCAGCTCTGTCCGCCGTCCTGCGAAACCTCGACCCGCGATATGCCGTAGCCGCCGTCCCAGGCAATACCCTTGACTTCGAATGGCTGCCCCCGGGTCGCCCACATACCGTTGGCGACGTTGGTCATGATCGAATTGACGACCATTTCGGTGATCGGCGTATTGACGTCGGTCTCCTGGGAGATGAATCGATCGACCACCGGAAACTTTCCGCGCGGAATGCGATACGCGGACTTGACCCAGAAGCCGTCGAAGGGTTTGGTCACAGCGTTGATCGATGTCAATTGCTTCATCCAGTAGGTCGCGGTCCATCCAGGTACGACGATCCGCGCCGGAAAACCATTCCAGTGCGGCAGTGGTTGTCCGTTCATCTGCCAGGCGATCAGGGTATTTTCGTCCATCGCCTTCCATACCGGAATTGACTTTACGAAGTCGGGCGTCGCGGGGAAAACACCGGAGTCGGCACCGTCGAAGACAATTTCCAGTGCCTCCTTCTTCAAGCCGGCCTTGGTCAGGACGTCCTTCAACCTGGCACCTTTCCAGCGGGCGTTACCCATTGCGCCGGGACCCCATTCGACGCCCGGAACATGCGGCACGAACATGCCGCGACGGTTGCCGGAACATTGGCATACCGCTGCAATCTCGACCTGCTCGTAGTCGTTCTTGAGGTTGTCGAGCGTGAGCTGTAGCGGGTTTTCCACCGCCTCGCCGCCGACTTTGACCTGCCAGCCGGCCGCTGCGACCTCGGGAATGTTCGCCAGGTGATAGCGCACGAAGAACGCGTCATTGCGCGTGAACACGTCGTTGAAATAGGAGACGGGCGTTTCGAAATTCGGTGGCCGCCAGCTCTTCTTGATCAGCGGCACCTTGCCGGGCAGCGCTTCGAGCAGCGATGCGCTGAGCGTTCCCTCGGGCAGCTCGGCCGGACCCAGCACTGCATCGGCACCATGCGCGTGGCCGGCGAGCCACGTTCCTCCGGTCGCGAGCACCAGCCCGCCGGTTGTTTTCAGAAAATCACGGCGAGACTTCATACGCTCCTCTCGAGCTGTGGCATCGATACCGCATCATCGTTTTTGCTTGTTGACTGGACGCGGGTCAGCGACGATTATGGGCTGCCGTCCTCCCTGTCGCAAGCTACATGACCTCACCCCCACAGAACTCAGCGACGATCGTCTCGCGCTCTCTTGCGGCCAGCGGCCTCATTCCGTTCGAGGCGAAGATTCTGCTGGGACATGTGTTGCGCCGCGATCGCGCCTGGCTCGCCGCGCACGGCGATCAGCCGATGACCGCGAACGAGGCGAAGACATTCGATGCGCTGGCCAGACGACGGCGCAACGGCGAGCCGGTCGCATATCTCACCGGCAGGCGCGAGTTCTACGGCCTCGATCTCGAAGTGACGCCCGACGTATTGATCCCGCGGCCGGAGACGGAGCTTCTGGTCGAGCTTGCGCTGGTCCGCATCGACGCCAACGAGCACACCGAAGTTCTCGATCTCGGCAGCGGGTCGGGCGCGATCGCGCTCGCCATCGCGAGCGAGCGGCCGCATTCGGCAGTTCTCGGCGTGGACGTTTCGGCCGCTGCCGTCGCGCTTGCTCGCCGCAACGCATCCCGTTTGAGTGTCGGCAACGCGGCGTTCATCGAATCCGACTGGTTCAGTGCCGTGCCAAGGAAACGCTATGACGCGATCATTGCCAATCCGCCTTACGTGGCGGCCGGCGACGAGCACCTAAGCCAAGGCGATCTGCGGTTCGAGCCGCCGGCCGCACTCAGCGCCGGTGCCGACGGCTTGAACGCTATTCGCTCCATCATCGCCGGCGCCGCCGCCTATTTGTCACCCGAAGCGTGGCTCCTGATCGAGCACGGCTATGATCAACAGGATGCGGTGCTCGCGATGTTGCGCGAGGCGCAGTTCAGCGACGTGCAATCGCGGCGGGATCTGGCAGGAGTCCCCCGTACCGCGCTCGGACGGATGCAGGGCCAGATTCAGCTGACTCCTTGATTTTCGTGCAAGGACGTAGTGTTGCGTGGCGACGGCGGCGCTCTGTCCGTGTCGCGCGCGACCGCTTCCGCTAAGCGATCGCGACCGGAACGGACATGCCGTACTTTTGCGCCCACACGCCGAGCGCGGGCATGATCGTCGGATACAGGGCCACACCGTGCGCGGTCTGCTCGCGAAAGTGCTGCAATCCGCGCTCGCCGGGAAGTCGCACGCGATCGACGCCGGGCCGTGGTTTGCTGTTGTGAGCCGCATCGGCGACAGCGTCCATCTGCCGCTTGAACGCGGCGAGTCCACCAAATGCTTCCGGATCGAGCACCTGCACGAAGACCGTTCCGCCCCAACCCGCCGGCGGATCGGCCCGACCGTGGCCGGCAAGACCCGCGGTCAGCGCTTCGATCAGAATCGCGAGAGCGAAACCCTTGTGCCCCGCGTCCAGGCCTCCGAGGGGCAACAGCGCGCCCTTGGGCTCGGCATGAAGGACATCAGGATCCGCGGTTGCGTTGCCGTGCGCATCGATGAGCCAAGGGCCCGGCAGCGATTTGCCGGCGATCCTCTGCTGCTGCGCGTAACCCATGCTGGTGATCGAAGTCGAAACGTCGATCATGATCGGATCGCCCGAAGTCGGCAGCCCGGCGGCAATGGGGTTCGGCGTAATGAACGGCGTGATACCGCCGTGGGGCACCACCGCTGCCACCGTCGGATCCGAGCTTTCGATGATGGCGATCAGTCCCTGCTCGGTCGCGCGCCGTAAATACGCGGCGAGACACGCGATGTGGTGCGAGCGGCGAATCACGACCGTGCCGGTGCCGCACGCGCGAGCCATTACCGCCGCGCGATCGAGCGCACGCAGCGTCAGCCATGGACCGGGAAGGCGCTCGCCATCCCAGGTTTCCGCGGCCGCGTGCAGGCTTCGCACTTGCGGCTCGCCGTCCTTGGCCATCCGCCCGTCCGCGAGCTCTTCCAGATACGGGGAAAGGAGCGCCAGGCCGTGCGTGGTGTGCCCGAGGAGATCGGCGTCCAGCAGCACATCGGCCACGTCCCGGGCGATGTCGGTCCGCACTCCCGCGTGCGCGGTCAATTCGAATGCAAAGCTGCGCAGATCGTCGACGCGATAACGCGCCGGCTTGTCGGCTGATTGCGGCACTTGAATACGGAAGGCAGGTAAGGTTGACGCCAACGGGGCAATCGACGAGCATTCTAACTCACGCCTGCAACCCTATTTCCGCTCGTGACTCCCGCAACGTTGACGGTCAGCATCGTCACGTACCGCCCGGACCTCGCGCTTCTCGACCGTACGCTGCGCACCCTCGCGGCGTCGCTCGTTGCGGCGCGGGGGCAGGAGCTCATGCGCGCCGCGAACGTAGTGCTGATCGACAATACCGGCACTCGTGCGAGCGCTTCGGCAGTTATCACGGTGGCACGGAAAGTCTTCCGCGATGTCGACGTCACCATGAATTATCTCCACGGTCACGCGAACATCGGCTACGGGGCGGCTCACAATCTGGTGATGCACGGCGGCAACACGAACTATCACCTTGTCCTCAACCCGGATGTCGAGCTCGCGATTGACGCCTTGCCGAGTGCGTTCAGGTACCTCGGCGAACACGCGGAGATAGGCGTGCTGGCGCCGGCATCTCGCCGCGAAGACGGCACGCGGGAGTACGTCTGCAAGCGTTATCCGACGGTGCTCGATCTCGCGCTGCGCGGGTTCGCTCCGCGTGCACTGAGGCGATTGTTTCGCAAGCGGCTGGACCATTACGAAATGCGCGACCTGGTCGATCGCGTCGCGCTTGATGAGACGATCTCGCCTATTCCGGCCATGAGCGGCTCCTTCATGTTCGTGCGCCGCAAGGCGATCGAAGCGACCGGCGGCTTCGATCCGGGCTTCTTCCTTTATTTCGAGGATTTTGACTGGAGCGTACGCCTCAACCGCGTGACCCGGAGCGCATATGTTCCCAGAGTGAGAATCGTCCATCACGGCGGCGGCGCCACGGGAAAAGGGCCGCGCCATGTCGGATATTTCCTGCGCAGCGCGGCGCGCTTCTTCAACAAACATGGCTGGCAGTGGCTGTGAGGCCGCCGATTCGCGGCAAGGTGCTTGTCACCGGCGCGCACGGATTCATTGGCCGAGCGCTGTGCCGGCATCTGGGGTCGCTGGGCGTGCCGCGCGTCATCGCGGTGCGCAACGTGGGAACCGGAATCATCGGAGCCGGTGCCGCGGTCGTCGGCGACCTTGCGGCAGCCGACTGGGACGAAGCGTTGGACGGCGTGGACTCCATCGTGCACCTCGCCGGCCGCGCTCATGTGCTCAGAGCGCACAGCGCCTACGACGCGAGCGATCCCACGCCGTATGTGGTCGCCAATGTGCACGTCACGCGGCGGCTCTGCGACGCCGCGGCGCGTGCGAAGGTTCGGCGCATCGTGTTTGCGAGCAGCGTCAAGGTTTATGGCGAGTCGACGCCGAAGGGGCGGCCTTTTCGCGCCGGCGATCCCGCCGCGCCCCGGGACGCCTACGCGCAAACCAAAGCCGAAGCGGAGCGCGTGTTGTGGCAGGCCTGCGCGGGAAGCGCGCTCGAAGGCGTGGTGCTGCGCTTGCCGCTTACTTATGGCGCGGGGGTCAAAGGCAATTTTCTGACGCTGATGGAGGCGATTGCCGCGCGCCGGAGGCTCCCGCTTGCCGGCATCGGCAATCGTCGCAGCCTGCTCAACGTCGACAACGCGGTCAGTGCGATCGCCGCGGCGTTGACCGTTCCGGCGCTGGTGGGCCAGACCTTGCCGATCGCCGACAATGAAACCGTGTCGACCTCCGAATTGGCGCGGCGGATCGGCAATGCGCTTGGCGTGCCCGCCCGGTTATTTCATCTGCCGGCCGCTTTGTTGCGTGCCGGTGCCGCGCTCGCGGGGAGGCGCGCAGCCGCCGCGCGCTTGCTCGGATCGCTGGAAGTCGACGCGCAGCAATTTTGCGACCTCGCCGGATGGTCGCAGCCGTATACGCTGGACGAGGGCCTCGCGGCGGCCGCAGCGTGGTGGCGATTGCGGCACGCGCTATAGCGGTGGCCTCAACCCACATATCTCGCTGCCGCTATAATCCCATCCTTTGGGATCGCAATGATCAACCGCCAAGGCGGCCGCCGCGCCGACCAACTGCGCGGCCTCTCGATCACGCGTCACTATGCGCGACACGCCGAAGGCTCGGCGCTCATCGAGTGCGGCCAGACGCTCGTATTGTGCACGGCCTCGGTGGAAGAGGGCGTGCCGCCCTTTCTCAAGGGCAAGGGTAGCGGTTGGCTCACGGCAGAGTATGGAATGCTGCCGCGCGCGACCAATACCCGCATGCGTCGCGAAGCCGCCGAGGGCAAGCAAAGCGGCCGCACCCAGGAAATCCAACGTCTCATCGGACGCAGCCTGCGTGCCGTCGCGGATCTTTCGCACTGGGGTGAACGCACCATCCGCATCGATTGCGACGTGCTTCAGGCGGACGGTGGAACGCGCTGCGCGTCGATCACCGGCGCCTGCGTCGCCCTGCACGACGCCATAGCTTGGTGCAAGGCGCAAGGCTTGCTCGACGCGGAGGCGCCGGCGCTCAGGGGCTTCGTTGCCGCGGTGTCGGTCGGTATTGTCGATGGCATTCCGATGCTCGATCTCGACTACGACGAAGACTCCAGCTGCGACACCGACATGAACGTGGTCATGACCGGGGCGGGCGGCTTCGTCGAAATTCAGGGCACCGCGGAAGGCGCGACTTTTTCGCGCTTGGAAATGGATATGCTGATCGTGCTCGCGGAGCGCGGTATCGGTGAGTTGATCGGGGCGCAAAAAACAGCGCTGGAGATGATATGAGCAGGGGGCATGGCTTGGTCGTCGCGGCGACGTTGATGACCGCATCATGATCCGGCGCCTCGTGCTCGCCTCGGGCAATAGCGGCAAGCTGCGCGAATTCCGGCGCCTGTTGACACCACTGGGAATCGAAGTGATCGCTCAAGCCGAGCTCGGCATCGCGGAAACGGGCGAGCCTCATCACACGTTTGTCGAAAACGCCCTTGCCAAGGCGCGGCACGCCAGCAGCCTGACACACCTGCCCGCGCTTGCCGATGACTCAGGCATATGTGTCGACGCGTTGAACGGCGCGCCCGGCGTCCAGTCGGCGCGCTTCGCAGGGGAGCCTACGTCCGACGTGCGCAACAACGCCAAGCTGGTCGAAAAGCTCGCCGGTATCGCTGATCGCCGCGCGCACTATTACTGCATGCTCGCGCTCATGCGCCATGGCGACGACCCCGAGCCGATACTCGCCGAAGGCCGGTGGGAGGGAACGATCATCGATCTGCCGCGCGGGAGCGGCGGTTTCGGTTACGACCCGCATTTTCTCGACGTCGAAACGGGCCTTACCGGCGCCGAGCTCCCGCTCGAAAAGAAGAATGAGCTTTCGCATCGCGGCAGGGCGATCCGATCGCTGGTCGCGCGCCTGGAATCGATGCGATGAGCATCGTGCTCAAGCCTACTCTCGTCGCGCCGCGATTCGACGCTCTGCCGCCGCTTGCGCTTTACATACACATTCCGTGGTGTCTGAAGAAATGCCCCTACTGCGATTTCAACTCGCACGAGGGCCGCGGCGAGGTTGCCGAGGCGCGCTACGTCGCGGCACTGATGAGTGACCTCGAATTCGCGCTGCCGTCGATCTGGGGACGCCGCATCGTCAGCGCGTTCCTGGGCGGCGGGACGCCCAGTCTTTTTTCGCCGGAGTCGATCGATGCGATTCTTGCGGGCGTGCGCGCTCGCGTCCCGATTCTGCCCGATGCCGAAATAACACTGGAAGCCAACCCCGGAACGTTCGAGCGGGCGAAGTTCGCGGCGTTCAAGGCCGCGGGCATCAACCGGCTCTCGCTTGGCGTGCAGAGCTTCGACGCGCGGTTCCTCGGCGCGCTCGGACGCGTTCATGACGAGCACGAAGCCCGGGAGGCCGCGCTTGCCGCGCTCGAAATCTTCGGCAACGTCAATCTGGATCTGATGTATGCACTGCCGGGCCAGGCGCTTGCCGACGCGCGCGCCGACGTCGCGGCCGCGCTGGGCATCGCGCCGCCGCATCTCTCCTTTTATCATCTGACGATCGAGCCGAACACCTTGTTCCATCGTCATCCGCCTAAGCTTCCAGACGATGAGCTGTCCGCGGATATCGGCGACTTGGTCGATGCCGAGCTGGGCGCGTCCGGCTACGTCCACTATGAAACCTCGGCGCACGCCCGTCCCGGCTACGAGTGCCGGCACAACCTGAACTATTGGCGATTCGGCGATTATCTGGGGATCGGCGCCGGAGCGCATTCAAAGATCTCATTTCCCAGCCGCGTCGTGCGGCAGGTGCGCTATAAGAAGCCTGAGCAATACATGGAGCGGGCGGAGCAGGGAGCGCCCTTGCTCGAGGAGCACGAAGTGCCGCGCGCGGAAATCGGCTTCGAGTTCATGCTCAACGCGCTGCGGCTTGCCGACGGAGTACCGGTGGGATTGTTCCGCGAGCGAACCGGATTCCCGCTGACGCTGGTGGAAAAGGAGCTTGGGGAAGCCGAGAAACGCGGGCTGCTCGAGCGTGACCACATGAAGCTGCGAGCATCGCCCTTGGGTCGCCGGTTTCTCAATGATCTGCAGGTGCTGTTCCTGCCGCGAGAGCACGCGGCGCCGTACCGTGCCCCGGCAAAGATCGTCGCATTCGACCGTGAGCAGCCGTGAGACGGCTCGTCGCGATATGAAGCGCGCCAAACAGCGAGGCCCACTCAAGCCGCGCAACCCAATCGCGCGCTCTCCGCTGCTCCGCAGGGGCGGACCGCACGGCAAGTCAACCGCGGCGAAGCGGCGACAGGCGCAAGTCGAATTGCTAAAGCTTGCCCGCGATCCGGAACCCGAGTCATGACCGCATGACCCTCTCGCGCCGCGATCTTGAAGAGGGTCGTATGCGTGCGATCTACATGGCCACGGTCGATGCCCATCGAGCGCTCTCAGATGAGGCGCTGGCCGCCTCTCTGGCGGCAACCCTGGCGAAAAAACCTGCTGGCAGCGGATGGTGGGTGTTCGCCTACGGATCGCTCTTGTGGAACCCGCTGTTTCCGTTTGCCGACGCGAAACCGGCGGTGCTTTCTGGCCTGCATCGCCATTTCTGTCTCTGGTCGCTGGGGTCGCGCGGAACCAGCAAAGTGCCTGGCCTGGTGCTCGGTCTGGATCGCGGAGGATCGTGCCGCGGCGTAGCGTATCGGCTGCCCGCACGCTGCGCCCAAGCGGAGCTTGCGCTGCTGTGGCGGCGCGAAATGGTCGTTGGCTCATACAAGCCGCGCTGGTTGCAAGTGAAGCTGCATCCCGCGGGCCATTCGCTGACCGCGCTAGCCTTTGTGGTCAATCGCGCGCATCCGCAATACGCGGGCCGGTTGACGGCGGCGAGGCAGGCGAAAGTTCTCGCGGCCGCGCAGGGTGTGTTCGGATCGTCGGCGGATTACCTCGAGCGCGCACGCGTCGCGCTGGTCACCCACGGCATCGTCGACCCTTATTTGGAAAGGCTCGCGGTGGCGGTCGCACGCTTGCGCCGATCGTCGGCGCAACGTGCTGCGGAAATCGGCCCGACCGATGCGCTCGAATGATTGCGCATCTACAGCGCATTACGAAAGTGCGTGACGCCCTGTTACCGATTTCGGTAACCCTCTGCAGAGCGTGAGTTTACAAAGCTACGTGGCGTCCGCCGTCGACGTTGATGGTTTCGCCCGTCACATAGGTTGCCTCGGCCAGCAGAAAATGCACGGCCTTGGCGATGTCCTCGGGCGTCCCTTCGCGCTTGAGCGGCGTATGCGAGATGATGCGCTGGCGGGAAAGCTCGTCGAAAGTTTCGTCGTCAGGCCACAGAATCGGTCCCGGCGCGACCGCGTTGACGCGGACTTCCGGCGCGAGCTCGCGCGCGAGTGAACGCGTCAATCCCACCAGCCCGGCCTTGGCGACGCTGTACACGACGTAATTCTTGAGCGGGCGCTCGGCGTGGATATCGGTGATGTTGACGATCGCTCCCAGCGACTTTTTCAGCGCCGGCGCCGCGGCCTGGGAAAGAAAAAGCGGAGCGCGCAAATTGGTGCCGATCAGATCTTCCCACGCCGCGGCGGTGATCTCGCCTACGGGCGTCTGAAAAAACGAGGAAGCATTGTTGACCAGCGCGTCGAGACGGCCGAAGCTCTGCACCGTTTGCTCCACCATTGCCGGCAGCTTGGCGACGTCGAGTAGATCGGCCTGGATCAGCGCCACCGAATCCTTGCGCTGATGATTGAGCTCTGCCTGCAGCAACCGGGCTTCCCCCGCCGAGACGCGATAGTGCAGCATCAGATTGGCCCCGGCCGAATGCAGACGCCGGCAGGTCGCGGCGCCGACACGCTTGGCTCCTCCGGTGATCAGCACGACTTTGCCCTGCACGCGGCGCTCCGGCTACACTTTGGCCAACTATAAAGCGTAACACATCGATGGCACACACTCCATCAAGCGGCGATCGCGCGGAATTACCAGTGCCGACAGACGAAGCGCTGGCGCACAGCGCTCGCGTCGTCGCGCATATCGGGCGAATGATCGCGACGTCCGGCGGATGGATTTCCTTCGCCGATTACATGGGTGCTGCGCTCTACGCGCCGGGACTTGGCTACTACGTCGCCGGCGCGCGCAAATTCGGTGCCGCCGGAGATTTTGTGACCGCTCCGGAATTGACCACGCTGTTCGGCGAGACCCTCGCGGCACAGATCGAAGCGGTGCTCGTGCAACTCCCCGGCAGCTCGGTGATCGAGCTCGGCCCGGGAACGGGACGGCTTGCCGCCGATGTCCTCTCCGCGCTCGAGTCACGCGACGCGCTGCCCGAACGATACTGCCTGCTGGAAGTGAGCCCCGATCTGCGAGAGCGCCAGCGCGTGCACTTGCGCAATCGCGTGCCCGAGCTGTTGCCGCGCGTCGAGTGGATCGACGTCCTTCCCGGCCGTTGGCGCGGCGCGCTGCTGGCCAACGAAATGCTCGACGCCGTGCCGCCGCATCTGGTAGCCCGGCGGGACGGCGCATGGTTCGAGCGCGGCGTGGAGATCGGTGCCGCCGGCGAATTTCGATTCGCCGATCGGCCGCTCGCGAACGGCGCCCTCGGTGACGCGGCGAGGTCACGCTTTCCCGATGATGGCGACTATGCGAGCGAGATCAATCCGGCGGCGCAAGCCTTGGTGCGAAGTCTTGCGCTGCGTTGCGCCGCCGGCGCGCTGTTGATTTTCGACTACGGATTTCCAGCAAGCGAGTATTACCATCCGCAGCGCAACGGCGGCACGGTGATGACGCATTATCGTCATCGCACCGTGGACGATCCATTCTTCCTGCCAGGGCTTGCCGATTTAACCGCGCATGTCGACTTCAGCGCCATTGCGCATGCCGGCGTCGCTGGAGGCATGTCGCTCACAGGCTATGCGACGCAGGCGCGCTTCCTGATCAATTGCGGCATCCTCGATGCGCTCGCGCGCCGCGGCGAGCCGCAATCCGCCGCTTACCTGCGCGAAGCGTCTGCGGTGCAGAAGCTGCTCTCGCCCGCCGAGATGGGGGAGCTGTTCAAGGCGCTGGCTTTAGCTAAGGATATCGACGTGGACCTGATCGGGTTCCGGGACGGAGATCAGAGCCATCGACTCTAGTGGCCAGGCTCACTGCGACGGGGCCGTAAAGACATTCGCGCGACGAGAATGCTGACCAGCGCGCGTTGCCGCTGCCGCGCCCGGATGCTACCCTGCCGCGTAATGCGCAAGTGAACCGAGCCGAGGGCCATGGGCTATCTCCTCCTGTCGATGTTGTTTATCGTCATCGGCGCGACTGTGGCAAGCGGATGGGTTGTTCATTTCATCCTGTCCGCGGCCGGAGTCGGGCGAGTGTGGCGGATCGTGCTGTCGTGGATCGCATCGATGCTGCCGGTTTCGCTTGCCATGACCACGAGTGGCAGTCCGTTTTTATCCGGAGACGTGCTGATATCAAGTCTGGCATTCTCTGGGTTTTGGGTCGTTCTCCTTCTATTTCTCGAGTGGCGGCGCGGTCGCAAAGCTATTCCGTATTGATTCGATGGCGCATGGGCGGCAGCCCGGCTTGCTCATTTTCTGGAGGTGAGCGTGGGACCGCTGGCAGGATTCAAGTTCGTCGAGATGGCGGGTATCGGCCCGGCGCCGTTCTGCGCCATGATGCTTGCCGACATGGGCGCCGAGGTGATTTTCGTCGATCGGCCCCATCGCGTAAAGGATGTCGAGTTTCTGAGCAAAGGGCGCCAGGGCGCAACGCTGCGCGGGCGGCGGACGCTTGCCATCGACCTGAAGCAAGCCGGCGCCGTGGATGCGCTGCTCGGCATCATCGATCACGCCGACGCGCTGATCGAAGGCTTCCGCCCCGGCGTCATGGAGCGTCTCGGGCTCGGTCCGGAGATTTGCCTGCAACGAAACCCGAGGCTTGTCTACGGACGCGTCACCGGCTGGGGACAAGACGGTCCGCTCGCGCAAGCTCCCGGACACGACATCAACTACATTGCGATCACCGGCGCGCTTTCGTGCATCGGCCGCGCCGGCGAAGCGCCGGTGCCTCCGCTCAATCTTGTCGGCGATTTTGGCGGCGGCGGCATGCTGCTCGCGTTCGGCATCGTTTGCGCGCTGCTCGAGGCTCGCTCGTCAGGACGCGGGCAAGTCATCGACGCGGCAATGGTCGACGGCGCCGCATTGCTCATGGCCAACATCTTCAGCCGCAGGGCGGCCGGGGTGTGGAGCTGCGAGCGCGGCAAGAACGCGCTCGACGGTGGAGCTCATTGGTACGGCGTTTATGAATGCGCGGACGGCAAGTACGTGAGCATTGGCGCTATCGAGCCGCAGTTCTATCGTGCGCTGCTCGAAAAATGCGGGATCGACGACCCGGCGCTACGCTCGCAATGGGACCGCGAGGAGTGGCCGGCCCTGCGCGAAAAGCTTGCGCGCATTTTTCTGACCAGGACCCGCGCCGAATGGTGTGCGCTGCTCGAGGGAAGCGACGCCTGCTTCGCGCCGGTGCTCGACTTGGACGAAGCTGCGGAACACCCGCAAAACCGCGCGCGGTCGACCTTCGTCGAGACCGACGGCGCGGCCGAGCCCGCACCGGCGCCGCGGTTCAGCCGCACCGCGCCGGAAGTCCGCGAGTCGCATCCGTTGCTCGAGGCCGAGGGCGAGGCGATGCTGGCCCGCTGGGGTGTCGACAGCAAGCGAATTCATGCGCTTCGACGAGCCGGCGAATAAGCTTATGCACGCGATGGTCCTCAAGGCTCCGCATGAGGCGCTCGAATTCGTGAGTGTGGGCGACCCACATCCAGGACCGGAGCAATTGGTCGTGAAGGTCGATGCCTGCGGCGTTTGCCGAACCGATCTGCACGTCGTCGATGGTGAGCTGCCGCACGCACGCTCGCCCATCATTCCGGGACATGAGATCGTGGGAACCGTTGTCGACGTGGGTTCCCGCGTCGATACGTTCGCGCGGAGAGACCGCGTCGGCATTCCGTGGCTGGCATCGACCTGCGGCACGTGTGAATACTGCCGGGCAGGCCGCGAGAACCTGTGCGATTTCCCTCAGTTCACCGGATACACGGTGGATGGCGGCTACGCGGAGTACGTGGTGGCGGACCATCGCTATTGCTTCAGCATGCCGAACGCGCCGTCGGCGGCGGAGCTTGCGCCCTGGCTGTGCGCCGGCCTCATCGGATATCGTGCGCTTGGTGCCGCCGGCGAGGGTCGCCGGCTCGGAATATACGGCTTCGGCGCGGCAGCGCATATTGTCGCGCAGCTTGCCCGTTTTCAAGGACGCGACGTGTTCGCGTTCACGCGTCCGGGCGACGCGGCGGCGCAGGAATTCGCCCGGGCGCTCGGCGCGGTCTGGGCGGGTGCGAGCGATGAGCCGCCGCCAAGCACGCTGGACGCAGCCATTATCTTCGCGCCGGTCGGAGCTCTGGTGCCGCAGGCCCTGCGTCATGTCGCGAAGGGCGGGACGGTGGTGTGTGCGGGCATCCACATGAGCGACATTCCCCAGTTTCCCTACAACATCCTGTGGGGGGAGCGCCGAATCTGCTCGGTGGCAAACCTCACGCGCCGCGACGGTATCGAGTTCATCGAGCTCGCGCCGAAGGTTCCGATTCGAACCAGCATCGTCGAATTTCCACTGCGTCAGGCGAACGAAGCCCTCCAGGCGCTGCGGGCAGGAACGATCAGCGGTGCCGCGGTGCTGGCGCTCGCGGATCCACTTGCGGCCGTTTGAAATGTGCGATCGTTCCCGACTCGCATTTCAATAGGTACCAGACTTCGGCGAAGGAGTGAGCCAATAAGGGCAAGGGCCTATTCCGTATCGCTTCCCGATGCGCCTTCGCGTTCGAGCGAGCTTGCCAGCACGGCGATATCGGCTTCGGAAAGAGTCT
>Ga0209526_10001955_pt1 | contig 13828 bp, 14 predicted proteins | sample JacPinW_OM2H0_M1_FD_188566 | JGI IMG/M metagenome (GOLD analysis project Ga0209526, IMG submission 188566) | Forest soil microbial communities from Algoma, Ontario, Canada - Jack Pine, Ontario site 1_JW_OM2H0_M1 (SPAdes) (version 2) | ecosystem: Environmental > Terrestrial > Soil > Boreal... | reverse complement strand
GACGTTGCCATGCCAACCGCGATGCCTTGCGCGCCATTGGCAAGCAGGTTCGGGAGCGCGGCGGGCAGGACAATTGGCTCTTTCTGGTCGCCCGAATAATTTTCGCGAAAATCGACCGCGTCCTCGTCGATGCCTTCAAGCAAGAGCCCGGCGACATCGGTCATCCGCGCTTCGGTGTAGCGATAGGCGGCGGCGCCGTCGCCGTCGATATTGCCGAAATTGCCCTGGCCGTCGACAAGCGGATAGCGCGAGGAAAAATCCTGGGCGAGGCGGACGAGAGCGTCGTAGATCGCCTGATCGCCGTGCGGATGGAAAGAGCCCATCACGTCGCCGACGATTTTCGCGCATTTCTTGAAGGCGGCGCCCGGATCGAGACGCAAAATATGCATGCCGTAGAGGATGCGCCGGTGCACCGGCTTCAGCCCGTCGCGGGCATCGGGAAGCGCCCGCCCCATGATAGTCGAAAGGGCGTAGGCGAGGTAGCGCTCTTCGAGCGCGTCGCGGAGATTGACCGGCTCGGCGCCCCCGGTTTGAGGCGGCGGCGAGATGTTTTTTCCCATGCGCGAAGGCCTAAACGGCGCCCTTGCGGGAATCAAGTTCCGTTTTTGTTCTTTAAGCCTTATGCACGGATTTGCGCGCGGGGTTTGGGGCTTCGAGCCAGATGCGGGCGGCGCCCGCTAGGCCTCGTGAACACGCTCCAGCCGGTTGGGCCTTCGCGCGGCGGCTGCATCAGCCCTCGCCTCCCTTCAACCGCCGCAGGTGCTTCTCGCCCCATTTGCACATCAGGTCCGAGATCGGCCGCAGGGTTCGTCCGTAGGCCGTGAGCGAGTATTCCACCTTGGGAGGCACGACCGGATAGACCTTGCGGCGGACGATGCCGTCGTCTTCCAACTCGCGAAGTTGTTGGGTCAGCATGCGTTCACTGATGTCGGGAATCTTGCGCCGCAGTTCCCCGAAGCGGCAGACTTGATCCCGGAGCCAGAACAGGATGAGGGCCTTCCATTTGCCCCCGATCACCGCCAGGGTGGCTTCCACCGGGCAGTGGTGTTGGGGAGCCGGTTTCGGTTTTTTTACAGCCATACTTATCATAATGTTAGTATCATACTTTGTTATGCGTACTTGTTTCATAGCATGCTTATCGGGATGCTTGACAAACGTTTGAGCATGTGCTATCGTCTCAAACATGGATACAACCTTTCCAACGAGCCTTCCAAAGTTTCAGCGCGTCTTCCCTGATGACGGCGCTTGTGCCAGGTACTTGGAGGCGATGCGCTGGCCTAACGGCTTCTCTTGTCCGAAGTGCGGGGCCGCCGGCGAGCCTTACCGGTTCGCAACCCGCTCGTCGGTTGTATTGCGCTGCCGGACCTGTAAAAAAAATACGTCTCTCACTGCCGGGACGGTCATGCAGGCGAGCCATATGCCGCTCTCGACGTGGTTTTGGGGCGCTTACCTCATGACAACACAGACGCCAGGCCAGTCCGCCGTTCAATTTCAGCGTCAGCTTGACATTGCTACTTATGAGACGGCGTTCGCGATGCTTCACAAGCTCCGCGCCGGTATGGTTCGGCCAGACCGAGATACCATCGGCGCACCGTATCCCGTCGAGATAGACGAATGCTTTATAGGGGGCCGAACGCGCGGCGAGGGAAAAGGCACCCATCATCAGACAACGGTAATTGGTGCCGTCGAGGTACGGATGCGTAAGGACGCCGAAGCTCGCGGCGCGAAGTGGAGGGATGCGCATGAAGGTGGCGTTCCGGTCAAGAAACTTACTTATGCTGGGCGCCTTCGGCTCCGCGTCGTCTCTGGCATGGAACAGACAATTGCTCCTTTTTCTGGCCGCGATATCGAGACACTTACCGCTTTCGTCACCGAAAATGTGACGCCCCGCTCCGTTGTTCGCACTGATGGTTGGCAAGGATATAATGACCTTCGCGGGATAGATTATAAGCACAATATTCTCTCGCTCGGGGGCGATCCTGAGAAGGCAGAGAAACACCTGCCGATGATCCATCTTGTCTTCTCCAATTTGAAGACATGGATCAATGGCACTCACCACGGCCGGATAGAACCTCGTCATTTGCAAGCGTACCTCAATGAGTTTGTATTTCGCTTCAATCGCCGCTTTTATCCGATGAATTCTTTCAACTCCGTTTTGGGGATTTCGGCGCGGACCGTTCCGCCGACTTACGCGCAACTTTATTCCGGGGAATGGATACACGCTGCATAGAGGGCATGTCCGGCGTTGTGAAATATTTATAATCTTTAGTGAGCACGCTTTTGTTTCTCTCAAAGGATTTGCGCATACGGGTAAGCCGTTCATACGGCATCGTCATTTCGGCCCTTCCTTGTCGGCTTCTGCTTGCCTCAAGGGTAATGGCGAAAGCGAAGCGTTCATAGCGGTTGTGGCCGATATTCTGGCAGCACGTGCAATAGCAGAGCCTACCGCACTGTCGGCGGCCACCAATTTATCAAGCGCGGCCTCTAACTTTGCAATCATTGCAGCAGGCATGAGATATCCGGCGTTGGCCGCCACTTCCGCTTTATATGCCTGCAATTGCCCTATAACACCGTCCCTAGCTTCGTTGGCAGATACCACTTTTTCGGCGGTAAATTTCAAGTGAGCTTCGAATACTGCTATCTCTCCCTTCAGACCATCTATATTCCTACCAACCCACCAGGCAGCCGCCGCCAATGGCAATATGATATAATAAGGGGCGCTCACGAACGCCTCCGATAGGTGCTTCCATGTATCGGGATTGATGAATTCGCCCATTGCCGCCGCCCCCTTTCGAGCCTTAAGCGACAATTTACCGCGGCCTCCCCTTTCATGTCAAGAATCCCGATAAGCATATTTCATAGATTGGTATACCTTACCATGCCCGCGAGGCAACGGGGATTATAGGAAAGCCGTGAACGCGTTGATTTCCGGCTATCTCACTCGGAGCACGCATGATGAAAATTAGCATTCTCGGTGCCGGCAGCGTCGGTGGCACTTTGGGGAGCGCCTGGGCGCGCAAGGGTCACGATGTGTTCTTTGGCGTTCCCCGTCCCGGCGATGCCAGGACGCGGGAACTCTTGACAACCATTGGATCAAAAGCCCGCGCTGGAGCCGTCGCCGAAGCGGCCACGGCCGGCGATGTGATTGTGCTGGCGACACCTTGGCCGGCCACCCGGAACGCCGTCCAAGCCGCCGGCAACCTCGCGGGCAAAGTGGTGGTGGACTGCACCAACCCCCTCAAGGAAGATTTCAGCGGCCTCGCCCTCGGATACACCACCTCTGGCGCGGAGCAAGTGGCCGAATGGGCCAAGGACGCCAAGGTCTTCAAAGCGTTCAATCAGACCGGATTCAACATCATGGCCGATCCGGCCTTCGACGGCCAGCGGGCCGTCATATTTGTCTGCGGCGACGATGACACACACAAGCCAACCGTGCTGAAGCTGGCCACGGACATCGGCTTTGAGGCCATCGACGCGGGGAGCCTCGTGATCGCGCGCCTCCTTGAACCATATGCCATGCTCTGGATTCACCTCGCCCTTGCACGGGGTTTGGGACGCGATTTTGCCTTCGTCCTGCACCGGCGCGAGAAGGAGGCATCGTGAACATCGGCATCATTGGCTCCGGCAATATGGGGGCCAGCATGGGCAAGATCTGGGCCGCAAAGGGCCACAAGGTTTTGTTCAGCTTTTCCAAAGATCAGGAGAAGCTGCGGGCAGTTGCCGCCGCCGCCGGTCCCAATGCGCGCACCGGCGCGCCCGCCGGGGCCGTGGCTTTCGGCGAAGTGATCCTATTTTCCGTCCCGTGGGCTGCCGTTCCCGAGGCACTGAAGGCGGCGGGGGACTTCCAGGGCAAGACTCTTTTCAGTTGCATCAATCGCCTGAAGCCGGACTTCAGCGGATTGGAGGTCGGCACCAGGACGTCTGCCGCCGAGGAGATCGTCAATCTCGCCCCCGGCGCCAAGGTGGTCGAGGCCATTCCGCCGATGACGCAAATCCTGGCGGCAGACTCCCGCCGCCTCGGTGGGCAACAGATCAGTACGTTCTACTGTGGCGACGACAAAGCCGCTAAGGCGAGCGTGGCTTCCTTGCTGTGTGACCTGGACTTCGATCCGGTCGATGCCGGTTCGTTGACAAGTGGCCGATACATCGAGCCAGCCCGCGATGCTCTGCGTTCAACTGGCTTACGGCATGGGCATGGGACCCAAGCTGGCGATGAAGCTGCTCCGGGACTGACTCTCCAGTGAAAATCATGCGGTTCTTCGGCCGCGAAGATGGGCGATGCGTGTCGCGCGAACGGACCAAGCCGCTCTTGAAGGGCGCGGCGGCGACGGCGTGGAACAGGTAATGGAAGACTCGCGGCGCGAAGCTCAAAAGGAGACTGGACGCGTCGAATCCTTCAGCGACGGCGTCATTGCTATCGCCATCACGCTGCTCGTCCTGGAAATCAAGGTTCCCAAGGCCGATGAAATTGCCTCGGTCGGTTTGTTCGCCAAGCTGCTGGATTTGTGGCCGAGTTTCCTTGCTTTCGTGACGAGCTTCGGAACAATTCTGGTCATGTGGATCAATCACCATCGCGTGTTTCGGCTTGTGCGCACCACGGATTATCCGTTTCTCTACTGGAACGGTTTTCTGCTGTTGACCATGCGCGGCCTCGATGAACATCTCGTCGGTCACGCGCTTCGCGTTCGTCACGTAGACGGCCATGCCGACAGCGGGGAAGATATACAGATTGTTGGCCTGCGACGGCAGGAACGTCTGCCCCTCGAGGTGAACCGGCGGGAATTGTACGCCGCCCGCGTACACCGCCTTGCCCCTGGACCAGGCGTAAGCCTCTTCGGGCAGACATTCGTGTTTCTCAACAGGGTTGGAAAGGGCGAAGATGATCGGCCTTGCGTTGAAATGCGCCATCGCCGCGACGACTTCGCGCGAGAACAATTTGCCCACCGTGCTGACGCCTATGAGGGCGTGCGGCTTGAAGTCCTCAATGGCCGCGACGATCTGGGGGGTACTCGGTTGCTAGGTCGAGATGATTGAAGGGCTTGCTGGGCGGGAGCTCGTGCGCGGAGGGCAACTTGTGTGTGTGGCAAGTCCAGGACGCCCTGCAACCACGAGTCCCTGGGTATCGAACATCCGGATCTGCTGCCGGGCCATGTCGGCTGCGACACCCTGCTGACCCAGGGCGGCGACAATTAGGTCGGCGAGGCCGATGGCGGAAGAGCCAGCGCCGAGAAGCGGGCTGGGTCCGACATCAATGTGGAATAGAACAGGGTCTCGTTCGTATCGAGCAGATTCATCAGGTAGATGAACCGGTCGAGGTCGGTGGCCTTGTGTTTGAGCTGCTCCTAGACACGAGTCAGCTGAGTCTCGATCGACTCAGTCACATCCGGAATCAGCCCCACCAGCCCCAGCGCCTGACGCTCAGCCTCCGTAAAACCGGTGGACTTGTTGAGTGTGGGATCGTGCAGGACGTCGATGCCGCGTTTGCTGATGCCCGTTGGTTTCGGCTGTTCTGCTTGAGTGTTGGACATGGGTTTGTCTTTTCTCGTGTCGGTGGTTGAGTTCATCGCTTCAAATCGGCTAGATCAACCCCCACAGTTCGTTCGTGACGAGAAGCAATGCTTCTTTGTAGTTTGGTCGTCTTTTTTGTTGATCTATTGACCGCATACTGGCCTCTCATTTTGCAGCTACGTAGGGCTTGACCATCTTCGCTGGATCGACGACGCGGTCGAACTCGTCTTCCGTCACGAAGCCGAGCTTCAGTGCCGCGGCCTTCAGTGTGAGTTCGTTGTCCATCGCGTAGTGCGCGATCTTCGACGCCTTGTCATAGCCAATAACCGGCGCGAGCGCCGTCACCAGCATCAGCGAGCGTTCTACATACTCGCTGATCTTCTTATGATTCGGCTTCGTGCCCTCGACCAGGAACTTACGGAAGTTGGTGCATCCGTCCGTCAGGATCGTGATGGAATGGGTGACGTTGAAGATCATCAGAGGCTTGTACACATTCATCTCGAGATAACCGCCGGCACCACCGAAGCCCACGGCCACGTCGTTTGCCATCACCTGCACGGCGATCATCGTCAGCGCCTCGGCCTGGGTCGGGTTCACCTTGCCCGGCATGATCGAGGAGCCGGGCTCATTCTCTGGAATCAGCAATTCGGCGAAACCGGCCCGCGGGCCGCATGACATTAGCCGGATATCGTTTGCGATCTTGTAGAGTGACACGGCCAGCGTGCGCATCGTGCCGGAAAGCTGCACCAGGGCGTCGTGGGCCCCCTGTACGGTGAACTTATTTGGCGCGCTGACGAACGGCAGGCCCGTGAGCTTGGCGATCTCAGCCGTGGCCGCCTCGGCGAAGCCGGGCGCCGAGTTGATGCCGGTGCCCACCGCCGTGCCGCCGAGCGCAAGGCGGTAAACCCCCTCCAGCGCGGCGTCAATCCGCTCGAGATTGTCCGCGAGCATCCCCGCATAACCTGACCATTCCTGGCCGAGTGTTAGTGGCGTTGCATCCTGCATATGGGTCCGACCGATCTTGATGATGTCTTCCCACTCCTCGACCTTCGTAGCGATCGCATCGTGTAGGGCGAGCACCGCCGGGATCAGCTGCTGCTTCACGTTGACCGCCGCCGCGATGTACATGGCAGAGGGAAATGAGTCGTTGGACGACTGTGCCATATTGACGTGATCGTTCGGGTGAACCGGCGTCTTGCTTCCAAGCGGCGTGCCCGCGAGCTGGCAGCAGCGATTGGAAATCACTTCGTTCACGTTCATGTTGAACTGGGTGCCGCTGCCCGACATCCACACGTGCAGCGGAAACATGTCCTGATGCTGGCCAGCAAGGATCTCGTCACAGACCTGAACAATTAGCTTGTAGGGCTGCTCCGCGAGCCGCTTGCCGGCGTGATTGGCTATGGCGGCGCCTTTTTTCAGAATGGCGTAAGAGATGATCATCTCTCGCGGGATTAGATCCTTGCCAATGCTAAAGTGCGCAAGCGAACGCTGAGTCTGTGCGCCCCAGAGCTTGTCGGCAGGAACATCAACTTCGCCGAGGCTATCGGCTTCCTTGCGCGTGTTTGCCGTTTGCTGTCCCGCGAAGGTCATATGAGAGGGTGCCGTTGCTATCTGGATGCGTGGCGGCGCCGGCCGGCCCCAATCGCTTCGATGGGTGCGCTATCGGGCTCCGCCTAAGCATCGCCGGAATATCCGGTTTCGTCAACCTGATGCGCCCCCAGTCTTCCCACGGCTTCCCTGACGTGAGGGTCGAGCCCCTCGCCGCCTTCGTTCAAATGATGGACGATTTTCTTTCGCATGCTCGGGTCCCAGAATTTGGCGAGATGATTGGCGATCCCGGCGATCGCCTTGTCATGCCCTTGGCGCGCGAAGAATTTTCCGATCTGATTGGCCATATAGATAAGCTTCTTGGGCGAGGTGTCATGCGACATGATGCGCGGCTCGGCCGATGATGCGTTGATGGTGCGTGAAGACTTCGAAATCCTGGCCCCGCGCGATGCCGACGAGGGTGATCCCGCAGGCTCCCGCAAGGCGGACGCCTGCCGCCGTCGGGGCGGACACGGCGGCGACGACCGGTGCCCCGAGCCGCGCCGCCTTTTGGATGAGCTCGATCGAGACCCGGCTGGTCAGCAGCACGATGCCATGCGCGGCCACGTCCCCGCCCCGCGCGAGCGCGCCAATGAGCTTATCGAGCGCATTGTGGCGCCCGACGTCCTCCCGCACGGCGACAAGGCCACGCGCCGGAGTCCAAAAGCCGGCGGCGTGAACGGCGCGGGTTTGGCCATTCAGCTTTTGTCCGGCCGAAAGGGAAGCCATGGCCTCGACGATCGCCCCGGAGTCGAAACGGCTTGCATTAGAGACGACGGGCGCGGGGCGCGTCGCTTCCTCGAGACTTTCGATGCCGCAGAGTCCGCAGCCCGTCGGCCCCGCCATGCTGCGCCGGCGGGCGGCATAGGTTTTTGCACGGTCCTCCGGCAACCAGACCCTGAGCTCGATACCGAGTGCTGTCGGGACAGTATCGAGGCTCGCGATCTCGCTTGAACTTTCAATCAAACCCTCGGTGAGGGCGAAACCAACCGCGAAATCGTCAAGGTCACCAGGCGTCGCCATCATCACGGCATGGGTCGTGCCGTTGAATGTGAAGGCGATCGCGGTCTCCTCCGGCACCGCGCGAACCGAGGCGGACATCTCCCCGCGCCGCCACGCGAGGCAAGGAACACTGAGCGACGGCGGCGGCAGCTGTTCGTCGCCCATGAGGTCGTCATTCATTCCGCGGCTTCGACCGTCTCGGCGATGCGGCGGCTTTGCTCGGCCTGTTCGCGATAGCGCTCCTGCCAGTCGGTCGGCCCGTTCGAACGCGAGATTTGCACGGCCGTGACCTTGTATTCGGGGCAATTGGTCGCCCAGTCGGAGAAGTCCGTCGTCACGACATTGGCCTGCGTGGACGGATGGTGGAACGTCGTGTAGACGACACCCGGGGCCACCCGGCCGGTGACCAGCGCACGCAAGGTAGTTTCTCCGGCGCGGCTCGCGAGCTTCACCCAATCGCCATCGCGGACGCCGCGTTGCTCGGCGTCGTGCGGGTGGATTTCGAGACGATCTTCCTCGTGCCAGGCAACATTCGCGGTGCGGCGAGTCTGCGCTCCGACATTATAGTGGCTGAGGATGCGTCCGGTCGTCAGCAGTAGCGGGAAGCGCGCCCCGGTCCGCTCGTCGGTCGGTACATAGTCGGTGAGGACGAACTTGCCCTTGCCGCTTGCAAATACACCGATATGCATCACCGGCGTCCCTTCCGGGGCTTTCTCATTGCAGGGCCATTGGACCGAGCCCAATTCATCGAGCTTCGCGAAGGAGACACCAGCGAACGTTGGCGTCGTCGCCGCGATCTCGTCCATGATTTCGCTCGGATGGGTGTAATTCATCGGCACGCCCATGGCCTGGGCGAGCTTCACCGTGATCTCCCAATCGGCATAGCCGTTCTTGGGGCTCATGACCTTCCGCACACGCCCGATGCGCCGCTCGGCATTGGTGAAGGTGCCGTCCTTTTCGAGGAAGGTCGAGCCCGGCAAGAAAATATGCGCGTAATTGGCCGTCTCGTTGAGGAAAAGATCCTGGACGATCACGCATTCCATCGCGGCGAGTCCCGCCGCCACATGATGGGTGTCGGGGTCGGATTGGAGAATATCCTCGCCCTCGATGTAAATTCCCTTGAACGTGCCCTCGACCGCCGCGTCCAGCATATTTGGAATCCGCAGGCCCGGCTCCTTTTCAAGCGTGACACCCCACAAGTTTTCATAGATCGCGCGCGCGTTATCGTCGGAAATGTGCCGGTAACCCGCGAGCTCATGCGGGAACGAGCCCATGTCGCAGGCGCCCTGCACATTGTTCTGGCCGCGCAAGGGATTGACGCCGACACCCTTGCGGCCCAAGTTTCCGGTCGCGAGCGCGAGATTGGCGATCGCGAGAACCGTGGTCGAACCCTGGCTGTGTTCGGTGACTCCAAGCCCATAGTAGATCGCCGCATTGCCGCCGGTGGCATACATGCGCGCCGCCTCGCGGATGCTATCGGCCGCAACGCCGGAGACTTTTTCGACCTCTTCCGGGCTATTGCGGGCTTCCGACACGAACTCCGCCCATTCCTGGAATTCCGCCCAATCGCAGCGGTCGCGCACGAAAGCCTCGTTCACCAGACCTTCGGTCACGATGACATGGGCAAGCGCGGTCAAGACCGCGACATTGGTGCCGGGTTGCAAAGGCAGATGATAATCGGCCTCGACATGCGGCATGCGCACGAGATCGATGCGGCGCGGGTCGAGGATAATGAGCTTGGCGCCCTCGCGCAGCCTTTTTTTCATCCGTGAGGCGAAGACCGGATGTGCATCGGTCGGGTTGGCCCCGACAATCATGACCACATCCGCTTCATCGACCGAATCGAAATCCTGGGTTCCGGCCGACGTCCCGAAGGCGGTCTTCAGACCATAGCCGGTTGGCGAATGGCAGACCCGCGCGCAAGTATCGACGTTGTTGTTCCCGAAACCCGCGCGAACGAGTTTTTGGATGAGGTAGGTCTCTTCATTGGTACAGCGCGAGGACGTAATGGCACCGACCGAATTCTTGCCGTATTTCGCCTGGATGCGTTTGAATTCGGACGCCGAATAGGCAAAGGCCTCGTCCCACGAGACTTCGCGCCAGGGGTCGCTAACCTTGGCGCGGATCATCGGATTTAGGATCCGGTCCCGGTGGGTGGCATAACCCCAGGCGAAGCGGCCCTTGACGCAGGAATGGCCGTGGTTCGCCTTGCCGTCCTTGTAGGGCACCATGCGGACAAGTTCCTCGCCCCGCATCTCGGCCTTGAAGCTGCAGCCGACCCCGCAATAACCGCAAGTCGTTACCGCCGAATGTTCCGCCTGGCCGATGTCGATCACCGACTTTTCGATGAGCGTCGCGGTTGGGCAGGCCTGGACGCAGGCACCACAGGATACGCACTCCGATTCGAGGAATGGCTCCATTTGCCCCGCCGACACCCGGCTCCCGAACCCGCGCCCATCGATCGTGAGGGCAAAGGTTCCCTGGACTTCCTCGCAAGCGCGAATGCAACGGTTGCAGACGATGCATTTCGCCGGATCGTAGCTAAAATAAGGGTTCGACTCGTCCTTCTTGTCGGCGAGATGATTGGCGCCCGCGTAGCCGTAGCGGACGTCGCGCAGCCCGACATTGCCCGCCTCCGTCTGCAATTCGCAGTTGCCGTTGGCGGCGCAGGTGAGGCAATCGAGCGGATGATCGGATATATAAAGCTCCATCACACCCCTGCGCAGGGCTTTCAGGCGCTCGGTCTGGGTGTGGACCACCATGCCCGGCGCGACCGGGGTGGTGCAAGAGGCGGGGGTTCCGGCGCGGCCTTGGATCTCGACCAGGCAGAGACGGCAGGAGCCGAACGCTTCGAGCATGTCGGTGGCGCAGAGTTTCGGGATTTTGGTCCCAACTTCCATCGCCGCCCGCATGATGGACGTGCCTTCCGGCACATGGACTTCCATTCCGTCGATGGTGAGCGTGACCGTTTTGTCCGACCGCGATGCGGGGGTTCCGTAATCGATCTCGGCGACTAGTGACAGTCTTCCTCATTCAGCGGCGGCAAGAGCACGCGGCACGAAATCTTCCCTAAAGTGGCGAACGGCGCTCATCACGGGGTAGGGCACGAAACCCCCGAGCGCGCAGAGTGAACCGAATTTCATCGTGTGGCAAAGATCCTCGAGGAGCGCGATATTCTCAGCCGGCTTCACGCCATCGAGGACGCGGTCGATGACCTCGACGCCGCGGGTCGCGCCGATCCGGCAAGGCGTGCATTTGCCGCAGCTTTCGATCGCGCAAAACTCCATCGCGAAGCGCGCCATCCTCGCCATGTCGACGGTATCGTCGAAAACAACCAGGCCACCGTGGCCAACGAGCCCGTCGAGCGCCGTAAAAGCCTCGTAATCATAGGGCGTATCGAACAGCCAGCGCGGAAAATAGGCGCCAAGCGGCCCGCCGCATTGCACCGCCCGCACCGGCCGGCCGGACATTGTGCCGCCACCGATCGCATCGACGATTTCGCCGAGGGTCAGCCCGAACCCGGTCTCGTAAAGCCCACCGAAACGGACGTTTCCGGCGATCTGGATGGGCATCGTTCCGCGCGAGCGCCCAAACCCGAAACCGGTATAAAAATCGGCGCCGCGATCGAGGACCGTCGGCACCGCGACAAGGGACAACACATTATTTACGACGGTTGGCTTGGCGAAGAGCCCCTTATGCGCCGGCAAGGGCGGTTTCGCCCGCACGATGCCGCGCTTGCCTTCCAGGCTTTCGAGGAGGGACGTTTCCTCGCCGCAGATATAGGCACCGGCGCCCATCCGCAGCTCAAGCTCGAAGGCATGTCCGGAGCCTTGGATGTCGGGGCCGAGGTAGCCCGCCTCTCGCGCGATTCGCAGGGCCTCCGAAAAGGTTTTCCCGGCATGGGGATATTCCGACCGGCAATAGACATAGCCCTTGGTCGCGCCGACCCCGATGCCGCAAATCGTCATGCCTTCGATCAGCGCGAACGGATCGCCCTCCATGATCATCCGGTCGGCGAACGTGCCGCTGTCCCCTTCGTCGGCGTTGCAGACGACATATTTGCGGTCCGCCGCCGTGTCGGCGACGGTCTTCCATTTGATGCCGGTCGGGAAGCCGGCGCCGCCGCGCCCGCGCAGCCCGGATTTCGTCACTTCGGCGACGATCGCCTGGGGGCCGATCTCGAGGGCGCGTTTGAGCCCCTTCCAGCCGTCATGCGCGGCGTAATCGGAAAGCGAGAGCGGATCGACGATGCCGCAGCGGGCGAAGGTGAGGCGTGTCTGGCCCGCCAGAAATGGATGCTCCTGCGGTTTTCCGATCCGGAGCGAATGCGCGCCGCCGATCAATAGCCCGGCGTCGAAGAGGGAAGCAACGCTTGAATCCGATACCGAGCCGTAGCCAATGCGCCCTTGCACCGTCTCGACCTCGATCAAGGGCTCTAGAAAGAACATCCCGCGCGAGCCAGTGCGGACGATCTCGACCGGAAGACCGCGCGCGTGCGCCTCGGCCGCGATCCTCGCCGCCACCTTATTGGCGCCAACCGCGAGCGCGGCGGCATCCTTGGGAACGAAGATAAGCGTCATGCGCCGCATGCCTCTTCGAGAGCCTCGGCGATTTTGTCCAGGTTCAAGCGTCCAAGTGGTTCGCCATCGAGAAGAGCCGAGGGCGACGTGGCGCAAAGGCCAAGGCAATAGACCGGCTCGACCGTCAGTTCGCCATCAGGTGTCGTGCCATGCCAGCCGACGCCGAGTTTGGCCAGAACGGCCGCCGCCAAATCCTCGCTGCCCATGCTCTGGCAGGCCTCGGCACGGCAAATCTGCAAACGGTGAGGCGCGCAAGGTTCACGGCGAAAATCGTGATAGAAGGTCACGACGCCATGCACCTCGGCGCGGGTCAGATTAAGCGCATCGGCAATGAGCGGCACGGCAGCGGCGCTGACACAACCAAACTCTTCCTGCAAGGCGTGCAAGATCGGAAGCATGGGGCCTTCAAGCCCGGCATGTTCGGCAATAACTTCCTTGGCGCGCTCGGCGTTCCAGGCGGAGGCCTTGAGCATGCGTTCCCGATCCATTGTGTGAACTTTCGGAATATGAGCCGTTGTCCTCCAAAGATCAATAAAATAGTCTTGTAAACTTATCGGCATCTTCTATCAATGGGGATCGCTCAAAATCACCGTTTTTGCGGCATGGCGAGCCTGTCCGCTTCGGCGACGAGTGCCCGGGTTAATGGCGGAATCGGCTCCCGGTGCGGCGACACGAGCCCGATGATATGAAGTTCGCGGGGCTCCGTTATGGGAATCGAGCGCAGCGGCTCGCTCACGCCCAGCAGATTGGCTAGCTTTTCCGGCACGATGCAGGCGCAGCCGCCGCTCCGGGCATGCGAAAATAAGACCACCATCGAGTTGGATTCGATCGGCGGCGGCGCGGCGGATTTCGCTAGGAGCCGGTCGATAATGCGGCGGTTTTGCATGTCGGGGGTGAGCAGGCAGAGGGGAATGCGCCCGACATCCGCCCAACTCACCTCTGTGCGCTCGGCGAGCGGGCTTCCGGCGGAGGTCAAGAGCCTGTACTGCTCGCGGTAAAGCGGCACCGTGTGGAGCTGGCCGAGCGGCTCGTTGTCGAGATAGGTCAAGCCCGCGTCGATTTGGAAATCGTCGAGCATCGAGAGGATTTCGCGGGATGTGCGCGAAAGCACGGTGAAGCGCACGGCCGGATGTTTGGCCCGGAAAGGCGTG
>Ga0209526_10001952_pt1 | contig 13836 bp, 16 predicted proteins | sample JacPinW_OM2H0_M1_FD_188566 | JGI IMG/M metagenome (GOLD analysis project Ga0209526, IMG submission 188566) | Forest soil microbial communities from Algoma, Ontario, Canada - Jack Pine, Ontario site 1_JW_OM2H0_M1 (SPAdes) (version 2) | ecosystem: Environmental > Terrestrial > Soil > Boreal... | reverse complement strand
TGGGTGGCGGAGAGATCTGGGACCGAGCAGCCTGCGCCGAGCCGGCTTGGCAGCCGCCGGCACCGGCCTGCCGAGGCGGCACCCGGGCTCTACGTCCGGGACCTGACGCCGGGCTAGTCACCTCGGCCGACCGACGATGACCATCGCGAGGCAGCACCAGCCGGCGGGGTCAACTCGGCTGGTCGGCGTGAACGGGATTCGCCTGAGGATGCGGCAGGTTGGTTCCGGTCGCCCGCTGCTTCTGCTGAACGGCATCGGGTGCAGCCTTGAAACCTGGCTGCCCGTGGAGAACGAGCTCCCGGGGTTCGACCTGCTCAGCTTCGACACTCCCGGCGTGGGCGGTTCGCCGACCAGGCGTTGGCCGCTTCCCATGCCCGCCCTTGGCAAGCTTGCCGTCGGTCTGGCGGATATCGCCGGCTGGGACGAATTCGACGTGCTCGGCCTGTCCTGGGGAGGGTTGCTGGCGCAGCAGCTTGCATACGACCATCCACGCCGAGTGCGGCGGCTCATCCTCTGTGCGACAACCTTCGGGCTGGGGACCATCTGGATGGATCCGCTGGTAGTGGCGCTGATGTCGACCCCGCTGCGACATACGTCGCGCCGGTTCGCCACCTCCGTCGCGCCCTACCTCTACGGGTCGGACGTCAAGCGGTTCCCGGAAGCCTTCGAAGCCTTCCTTCGTCATCGGCTCCCGCCGAGCCGGCAAGGCTACTACTCGCAAGCGTTGGCCGCGACCGCATGGAGCAGCCTTCCCTGGCTGCGTAGGCTTCGCCCGCCGACCCTGGTGATGGCCGGGCGAAGCGATCGGATCGTGCCGCCCCGCGTCGCCCGCGTGATGGCGCGCCTCATCCCCAACGCTCGGCTCCACCTGACTGACGGCGGCCACATGTTCCTGCTGCTGAGGACCGCGGAACCCGCTCTCGCCATCCGCGAGTTCCTGGCGGCGCCGGCCCCGGACTTGAAGCGGCAACCCGCGATTGAGGGCATAGCGTCATGAAGGCCGCAGTGAGCCATCCAGCTGCGCTTGCACTGGCCCGCCGGCACACGATTGGAGACCTTCTCTCCAAGAGCGCTGCCCGCTTTCCGGAGCGGACCGCGATCGGGTGGCGCGGCTTTCGCGAGACCTACGCCGAATTGAATGAGACGGTCAATCGAACCGCGAACAGCCTCAATGAGCGAGGCGTGGCCAAGGGCGACCGGATAGCGCTTCTCGCGCACAACTGCCGCGAGTTCATCGTTCTGTACTTTGCTCTCGCGAAGCTCGGCGCGATCTCGGTGCCGCTGAACTTCATGCTCAAGGCGGACGAGGTCGCCTTCATCCTCGAACACTCGGGAGCGACCGGGCTGGTTGTCGAGGACGCGCTCGCGCCGGTGGCTGAACAAGCCCTGGCATCGTCACGCCGTGAGCGCTGGATCCTCGGCTGGATCTCACTTGACGAACAAGAGGCCCGGCCGGGCTGGGACGACGTGAGAACGTGGATGGCCGGCTCGGATGCGTCCGAGCCACTGGCCGAAATCGCCGATGACGACCCCCTCCAGCTCATGTATACGAGTGGTACAGAGGCGCGTCCGAAGGGCGTGACGCTGACAAGCCGCTCCCTGATCGCCCAGTACGTCACCGCCATCGTCGACGGAGGGATGAGCGAGACCGACATCGAGGCCCACGCCCTGCCCTTCTATCACTGCGCGCAGCTGCACTGCTTTTTCACTCCCGACGTCTACCTGGGAGCGACCAGCATCATCCTCGGCGGTGCTGAGCCGGCAACGCTCCTGCAGACCATCGAGACCGAGCGGATCACAAAGCTGTTCTGCCCCCCGACTGTCTGGATATCGCTGCTTCGACACCCCGAGTTCGACCGGCGGGATCTATCCTCGCTGCAGAAGGGCTACTACGGCGCATCGGCGATGCCCGTCGAGGTGCTCAAGGAGATCTCGACGCGCCTTCCCGAGTTGAGGCTCTGGAATTTCTACGGACAGACCGAGATGGCGCCCGTCGCCACCATCCTCAAGCCCCACGAGCAGCTCACCCGGCTCGGCTCCGCCGGTCGGGCGGGGCTGAACGTGGAGACGATGGTGGTCGATGACTCGGACCAGCCCGTTCCGCCCGGCGAGGTCGGGGAGATCGTGCACCGCAGCCCGCACGCGATGACTGGCTACTGGCACGACCCGGAGCGGACGGCTCAGGCTTTCAAAAACGGCTGGTTCCACTCCGGGGATCTTGGCGTGATCGACTCCGATGGATACCTGACGGTGGTGGACCGGAAGAAGGACATGATCAAGACCGGCGGCGAGAACGTCGCCAGCCGGGAGGTCGAGGAGGCCATCTTCGCCCACCCTGCGGTCGCCGAGGTGGCAGTCTTCGGCATCCCCCATCCCTACTGGGTCGAGGCTGTCACCGCCGCCGTGGTCGTAAAGCCAGGCGCCGGCGTCGAAGCCGCGGAGCTGATCGCCCATGCCCGCGCTCGGCTGGCAGGCTACAAGGTCCCTAAGTACCTGGTAGTGGTCGACTCCCTGCCGAAGAATCCGAGCGGCAAGATCCTGAAGCGGGAACTGCGGGACAGCCACGCCCACCTGGCCGCCAGCCCCGGCTGAGCGGCAGCCGACCAAAGGAGGAGCTCCTGGATGTCGCCTGACCCTTTCTCATATGTGTGTAGGAACTTCATCTAGCGCCCCGAATCGGTGGCAGCCGTGACAAGGACCACCTTGCCGGTGGAGAGGCGTCCGCTCACCTCTGAGATGGCCGTTGGCGCATCCTCGAGCGGAAAGCGCCTCGAGATGTGGGGACGAATCTTGCCCTGCCGGTAGAGGTCGAAGAGCTGTGGGGTGGCGGCGTCGATGAGGTGAGGCGCCATCCTCTGATAGAGGCCCCAGTGAAGGCCCACGACCGCGTAGTTCTTGATCAGCACGTGGTTGGCGCGAGCCTCCGGGATCCGTCCTGATGTGAATCCGACGACCACGATCCGGCCCTCGAAGGCGATGCACTTGGTCGACCGGTCGAAGACGTCGCCACCGACGGGGTCGTACACCACGTCGGCGCCGCGGCCGTCCGTGAACGCCTTGACCCCATCGACGAAGTCTTCGGTCCGATAGTCGATCGCCAGATCGGCGCCCAGTTCGCGGCAGAGAGCGACCTTCTGCGCCGAACCGGCTGTTGCGACGACCCTCGCCCCGGCCGCTTTGGCGAGCTGGATGGCGGCGCTCCCGACGCCGCCTGCGCCGGCGTGAACCAGGACGACCTCGCCGGGCTGAAGGCGTGCCCGCCGCATGAGGCCGAACCAGCCGGTCTGATAGTTGACGAAGAACCCCGCCGCCTGGTCGAAGGGCATCTCATCCGGTAGGCGGACCGTGTACTCGGGCAGGGCTTCAACCAACTCCGAGTAGCCGCCCTCGAGCAGCCCTTGCTGCCGCAAGCGGGCGAGGACGCGGTCGCCGGGACTGAACCCGCTGCCCGCCGGAGCGGCCACCACGGTTCCCGCGACCTCGGTCCCCGGGACGAACGGCAGCTCCGGCTTCACCTGGTAGGAACCGGCGATTTGCAGTGAGTCGAAGAAGTTCACCGCCGCCGCCTCGACCGCGATCCGCACCAACCCCTGCGCCGGTTTAGGCGGGTCGAAGGTCTCGAGCGTCAGCACTTCTGGGCCGCCAAGCTGTCGCACAACCCAAGCTTTCACGGTCCCAATCGTAGGGCTCGCGCCGCTAATGTCTTTGACCATGGTGACAATCGAGATTGATGACCTGCCCAACCATGTCGGCGCCGAGCTTGGCCGGAGCGGTGAGCGTCTGATCACTCAGAAGCAGGTCGACCTGTTCGCGGAGGCGACTGGGGACCACCAGTGGATACATGTTGACCCGGAGCGCGCACGCGGCGGGCCGTTTGGCCGCACCATCGCGCACGGCTACCTATCCCTTTCGCTCGTGCCTTCGCTCCTCTTCGAATGCCTCCAGGTCACAGGTGCGCGACTGACCGTGAACTACGGAGCCAACAGGGTGCGCTTCCCAGCCCCGGTGCCCGTGGGTGAGCGCGTGCACCTGGCGGCCCGCATCAACGAGGTCAAGCCGGTGCAGGGTGGCCACCAGCTCCTCATCGGTTTTGAGCTCGCGGTCGTCGGTGCGGACAAGCCATCGGCAGTCGGCGAGGTGCTCTACAACTTCTACGCCTGATAAGCATCCGCAGGAAGGTTCGGCGCTGGAACTGGCTGCTCGAGAGATCTCCGCCGGAGCTGACGGCCCGCGCACCGGCGCTCGCTGGACGGCTGCTAGTGAAGCCTCCTGAGGAGCGCCCGCCAGGACTGGTGCACGGTGACTTCCACTACGGCAACCTGCTCTTCGACGGAAGCCGAGTCACCTCGGTCCTTGACTGGGAGATCGCCCACGTGGGCCAGCCCCTGATCGACCTCGGTTGCCTCCTGCTCGTTTCAGCCGCCGCCCGTTCGGCAGATCCCGAGATCGCGATCTGATGCGACTGTCGCGCTTATTCGCGCTGAGCGCCGGCTCGATCCATACTCCGAAACGGCTTTGACCGCGCCTTTCAGCAGCGTCCGCTCGCAACCGCGATCCAGGGAGTGATGAGCCTCCGACTGCGAGACCAGCACCTGGGCTGGCCGAGGAGCGTGCCGGCGCCAGTCGTTATGAGCTAACCAGCAGCCGTCGGCCGGGTGGCGCCGCTTCCTCTTGCCGCCTTCGTGCAGTCGATCCCCGCTGCATACCCCAGTTCCGACCCGGGCTGGTGGGCGGCTGTCGAGCCCCCACCATTCCACCACCGCGCCGAGTGCCGATCACCAAGGTGTTCCCGCACTTCGTGCTGTCGCAGGCGTTCCTGAAGTGCGTAGACGATCCGACGTGTGCGGCTGTGACGATGCTCGAACTCGAAGGACCGAGTAGAGCGCGCGCCAAATCGTCGCAACCAATCAAGAGAAGTTGCGAAGCTGTCCCCAGATCTTCGGGATGGGGGTCCTGAGCTGGCAGAAGGTGACCGGGGCTCCTTGCTCCAGGCCTTTCACGTGGTAGGGCACCGTCAAGTGCGCGACGAGGGTCGCCGACGTGCACATCCACGCCACCTCGGACGGTTGGTAGTCGATCATCAGCGCATTGGTCGCCGTGAGATGGTCCGGCAGCCAGTAGTAGTCGCTCAGCTGGGGACTGACCACGGCGGGAAGGAAGTTCGCCTTCCCGTAGACCTGGACCGCTCCGGGAACGCCGTAGTAGGCCGAGATGATCGCCGTGTCTCCCTGCTCGGAGGGAGGGAGATCGGCGTAGATCGCCGTCACCTGGTTCGCGACGTCGGACCATCCCACGCTGTCGGCGAAGAGCTCGTTTTTGCTGTCGAGGCCGGCGGCGTGGATTCGATCGGGCGGAGTGATCGGGAGGACGAGCTGGAGGAATGTGACGAACTCGAGCACGCTCGCGACGACGACGGCGATCTCGAGCCCGGCGCGCAGCTTCCGCCGCTCGATCTGGGAGATCGCCACCAACCCCTGAGCAAGGGCGATCGGCACCGTCGCCACTGCGTAATAGGACTTGCCGACGAAGAGAAAGAGGAGCAGCGGCACGGCGCAAGCGATACCAATCGCACGGAGCTTCCGACTCCAGAACAGCGAAACCATGCCCGCCAGCCACAGCGGAAGCAGGAAGAAGAGATAGACGACGAGCTGGATCAGATAGGCGACCGGACCACCACTGGAGGCGATGCTGCCGCCGTGGTTGGTGATGTAAGCGAGGGAGGGAAAGCCGTCGACGACCTGCCAAGCGAGGTTTGGCGCCCAGATCATCAGCGCGACGGCGCCAGCGATCCAGGGGTACCTCGTCCGCAGCTCCGCCCGCAGCGAAGGGGTTAGGAGGACGGCGATGCAGATGCCCAGAATAGGGCCGGCGATGGTGTACTTCACCTCGAGCCCGATCCCAAGCGCAAAGCCCAGATAGATCCAGTACCTCGGCCGCCGGTCGACGACGAGGCATAGGAACCAGTAGAGGGCGACCATCCCGGTCACCTCGTCGAAGGTCACGGTCTGGAAGACCCAGTTGGCGCCGAGGAAGTAAGGCGCCGCAAGGGCGGCGAGCAGCGCGAGGCCCTGCAGCCGGAGCGAGCCGCCAAGTCGGCGGACGTAGAGGCCGGAGAGCGCGACCATGAACCCTCCCAGGAGCGTCGGCAGCAGGCGAAGGTTCCAGGGACTGACGCCTATGAGACCGGTCTCAAGTCGGGCGAGGAGCGGGACGATGGGTGGGAAGTCGACGTAACCGAAGGCGAGGTGGCGCCCGCAGTCGAGGTAGTAGAGCTCGTCGGTGTGGAAGCCCAGGGTGCCGTTGGTCGCGAGGTGGAGGACGATGATGCCCACCACCGCACCGCCGAAGAGCAGCGCGGCCCTGAGCCGGAGATGCTGCTCGGCGGGCAGAGCCTTGGAGCCGAGCGCCATCGCAGATACCGTAGCGCCGATCAGTTACGGGCGCCGCGCGGGCTTCGCGGCTCGCGTTCTAGGATCCCCTCGACGCTCGCTCGTAGCTGCATCCCACTAAGGTCCTCGACGACGTTAGTCACGTCCAGCTCACGTCTAACAGGACTTTCAATGTTTGGATACGGGACAACCGAGCTATGCCTGAAGACGAGCGCCAGCCATTCCACATGGCTAACGACGAGCGGTCGGATTCCCGCGCCCTCCAGATCATCCCGGCCAACCCCGGGACCTGGGGCGGAGCTGCAGGGCCCCGGAGGCGAGCCCATCCGAGTCCCGCTGGCCTGCTGGGCGCTGGTCGAGGAAGACAGCGGCCGTGGCGAATGGAATGTCCACTACGTAATCGGGATGATCGGCGGGGAGACTGATGCCGGTGCGGCTCGAGGCCGCCGACTCCAAGTCGAGCTTTCGCGGCTATAGATTCGACTCCTGACAATCCATTGGCTGAAGAGCCGGTGCTCTTTACCCCAGTCAGAGCCTCAAAATAAGCCGGTCATGCCCGAGGAGCCCAAGACCGGAGAGCCGGAGACCCACGACCACATGGGACGAGCCGATGAGCGAGCGCACTCCGAGCCACCCTCGCCAATGCCGGAGAGGGCGTCGCATGCCCGCGCACGTGAGGAACTTCTCGAGGCGGCGGGCTGGCCCGAGCTGGAGTCGATTGCCACCACTCCGGACCAGCTGGCAGCCATTCAATTGGCGCAGCAAATTCGGATCGCCGACGCTCTGGAGCGCATCGCCACAGCCTTGGAGCGCCCCCGAGAGCCGTCGTAGGTGAAGCCCTGGGTGAGGCGTCAAGCAGCCGGTAAGCTTTCACGGAGCCTAGACCCAGTACCGTCGTGACCAGTTACGCCTTCTTCCGTCGGAACGCCGCAACGCAATCGCCTGCCGCGTTCGACGAATCGGCCCTCCGCTAGGCCTTAGACCACAAATCCGAGACCGCCACGGCGGCCACTCCCGCCAGGCCATTGGCAGGAGGAACTTAGGTTGCGTAAAGACCCTATTTACATCAGCTATTCTGGGCGCCGTGCAGGGGCCCGACTACCGACTTGTGCGCGAGGGTCGGGCCCAGGTGCTGAGCAAGATCCAAAGCGCCTCGGCGGCCGTGCTGGCCGGTAGCCGGGTAACCGAGGGCCAGGTCTCGCTGGGCAGTTTTGTAAGGATCTCGAGGAACCGGCGCGCGCTCTGGACCGGTCGCATCCAACAGCTGCGACTCCGAGGGGGTGCCAGCCGAGGTGCCAGTTGGGCGGCCGCCGGCCAGGAGTGCGTGATCGCTTTTGACGGATTCAATGATGTCCAGCCCGGGGATGTACTGGAAGCCTTCCAGCTGGAGCCGACAACCTGATCGTCGAGCCCTGGGCAGCGGACGTCCTCGATCTGGGAGAAGTCAGCCAACGATGGGCCTTCAGCGCAACTCAATCAAGAGCCTGATCCCGGTCCTTTCTTGCCCATCGAGCGACAAGTCGACGAAGGACGGAATGCACACCAGATCGAGGCCCGCGGGCGCGAGGTAACCGCGCGAGATAGCGATCGCCTTGATGGCCTGGTTGACAGCACCGGCCCCGATCGCATGAATCTCGACGCGGCTCTGACTCCGGATGACTCCGGCAATGGCCCCGGCTACTGAGACCGGCTTCGAAGTGGCAGCCGTCCTGAGCACTTCTATGGGTGCCCTACCCTCGCTCGTCATGCCGATTGCGCGGTGGAGGTCCCGATCCGGCCGAAACCATGACCGGCCGACCAGAGCGGCACGCCCTGGTGGATGGCCGGCCCGAAGGCTCGGATGGTGTCGAGGTCACCCATCCCGCTCGGTCCCGGGGCTGCTTGGGCCGACATAACGTCGAGCTCTCCACCAGGCTGAGCAGGGCCAGACTTTAGTTGAGGTCGGGCCTGCAACCGTCGTTAGGAGGTGACTGCTGCCGTTGGCATCAGCCCAAGCTGGGTGAGCAGGTCGATCTGGTCGTAATAGAGCCTGACGTCAGTCGTCAAGCCTTTCTCGTACCGGCCGCTCTGGACACACTGGACGACCACTCTCCTGCCAGTGGGAGGGATGATGCCGGCCGGGCCATCAAAAGAACCTGTGTGCGTGCCCTCCAAGGTGCACTCCTGGACGACCAGGGGGCCGCTTACGGTCTCGTTCTGCACGGTCCTTTTGGCGTCCGGGAAACCCTTGAGCCGGGGCCTGTCGTAGCCGGCTCCGGCCTTTCCGCCGTCAAGTCGTAAGTCACCGGGCGCTTCGAACGTGAATTCGGCAAGGTTAGGGACCCACTCGTCGTGGTCGTTGAACACCTCCCGGGAGCGGACAGCCATCTCTCTTGCCTCTGCCATTGCGGTCTCCTCCTCCGGGGATGAGCACTATGTGGAGGGCTAAGAAGGGGGCTGTCGGGGGCTGGCTAGCAGAGACTTGGAAGCCCTTGCCCGACCCGACGCCTGGACGGCTCTCGCCTCAGTCCTATGGACTTCTTCAGTATAGCGGGTATCTCGGCAAAATTGGTACGGCGGCGTACTAATATCGCAAACCTTTAGATCGTCCTCACGCCCTCTCCATCACAGAGGCCGCGCCGTTCGCCGTTGAGACCGGCCTCAGTGAGGCAGTCTGGCCAGGCCGATCCCGAGGACGCCAGGCGTTAGCCAGGAGCGCCTGGTTTTACTAGTGGCCCCCGTCCACCCATCATATTTTCACGGCGTAGGCTCGAGTCGCTGCCCGGCAGGCCGCCTCCCAGCTGCCGAAGTTCCTTGAGTAGGTGCGCGAGGAGGCATGCTCAGCGCTCGCCTTCGCCCATTCCCTGCTCCCCGGCCAGCGCCCGAGTTCGTCGCGAGCACTGCGCAACCTTCGCAGGAGCCGGCTTCGACGCTCTCTCAGCTCTGCCTGCCGTACCTGAGCCGGCCGCCGGCCGGAGGCCTTCGCCATGAGTTTGTCCCATCCCCAGCGTTGATCGATCGTCCTCGCCGTCGGTCGCCCACGGGCGCCTCTCTGCCATTCCTGACGCGTCGGCAGCCGGCCGTGCTTCGCGTACCACTCCTGCACCGCTTCGATGGCCTGCTCATAGTTGGCGGGGCGCACTCGGGTTGCCAGCCTAACCGGGACTCGCGAACAGAAAGCGGACGGTTGCTTGAGAACGGAAGTACGAGCAATGGCAGCAGCAACATCCGATTGCGATCACGCCTATCACCTGGAAGCATCCTCGGTGCCCGCGCTCACCACCGACAGCTCGAGCCCGCTGCGACCCACCACGCGCACCAATGTCCCGGCCGGGATCGCGCCGCCGGCCGCCACAGCCCGCCAGAGAACGCCGGCGACGAACACAGTACCCTCCGGGTCCAGCCTTTCTCGCGCCTCCCCGACGCTCCCCAGCATGGCCTGGGGACCAACGAAAGCCGGATGAGAACGGGCGCCCGCCGCCTTGCGGATCACCAGCGCGAACAGCACGAGCATGCCGCCGCTGGCGGCGGCGATCAACCAGGGATTGATTCCCAGCCCTACGGGCCCGGCGTCCAGCAGCAACGCGGAGCCGAGAACGAGGGCAACCAGCCCCCCGGCCGTGAGGATGCCATGGGTCGGCGCTTTGATGTCGGCCACGAAAAGCGCGAAGGCGAAGAGCATGAGCAGGAAGCCGGCGATATTGACAGGCAGGCTGGCGAAGGCGAGCAGCGCCAAGACCGCGCTGATCACGCCCACGGTGCCGGGCAGGATGGCGCCAGGCGTGGTGACCTCCGCGATCAGGCCGAATATGGCCAGAAGGAAGAGGACGTAGGCCACATTGGGATCGATGAGCGCGTGCAGGATCTGCTGGGACCACGACATCGGCGCGTCCTCCAGGAAGGCGCCGGCAAGGTTGAGGGTCAGGTCCCTGGCGTGCGGGCGCTGAAGTGTGCGGCCGTCGATCGCAGTCAGTAGCGCGGGCAGGTCTTTCGCCTTCAGGTCCGCCACCTTGAGGCCGACCGCCTGCTCGGCGCTCACGTTCACGCTCTCCCGCACCGCCTTCTCGCACCAGTCGGCGTTTCTGCCATGGAGGGTTGCCAGGTTGCGGATGCGCGCCACGGCGTCGTTCAAGACCTTCTGGCCGAGGTCGCCGCCGATGTTGGCCCCGGCGGAGGTGATCGGATGCGCCGAGCCGGTATTGGTGCCCGGCGCCATCGCGAAGAGGTCGGCAGCCTGGGCCACAAAGAGGCCGGCCGAGTCGGCCCGCGCGCCGGCCGGCGAGACGTAGGCGACAACCGGGACCGGCGAGTTGAGAAGCGAGGTGACGATCTCGTCCATCGAGCTGGAGATCCCGCCCGGCGTGTTCATCTCTAGGACCAACAGCCGCGCACCTTCCGATTGGGCGCGAGCGACCGTCGAAGACACGTAGCTGGAGGTGACGGTGTTGATGTCCCCCTCGAGGCTCGCCCTTAAGATGACCGGCGAGCCGGCGCGAGCGCCGACAGGAAGCGCGGCCAGTACCAGCAGCGCTGTCACGAAAGAAAGCCCGAACCGTGGGCCGGGCATGGCGGGTTGGAGTATACGCGGCACTGCGCAGTCATCCCACCGCTGCCCGGCGGCAGGTATAACCCTGGGTCGCTTTCGAACGGTCGTCCGGGTTTAGGCACAGAGCAGGCCTCGGGAGAGCAGCAACGCCAGCGTCTCCGAGCTGTCGCGCGTCCGCGAGACCGGGCCGCGAGGTCCGATTGACAGTTGCGTCGCCGCTCTGACCTCCACGACCGTCGCCCGGTGGCCATGCCATCCGTGATCAGGTAGGCGAAAACCTCGGCCTGTTCCCGGGTCAGCCCGGGCGACTGCTCGGGCTGGGCGACGTGCACCCTATGGAGAGTCGCTTTCGCCCGACCGCATGCCCTGCTCTGGCATCCCGCCTTCGCCTGGGCCGCGGACGGCTCAGTCCAGTCCTCCGGCTCGGCTTACCGGCACCCCCCGTTGCCACGAAGATCGTAAGACTCAACGCCGAGAGGAAAAGCACGGCCCGGCGGAAGAGAAACCGCTCAGCTGCTGGAGCTTCCCCGGCCCCGCGAGCCCGGCTCGTCCGGCAGGTCTGGGAGGTCCAGGCTATTGAAGAGGTCGCGGAAGACCGCCAGGCGGGCTTCATCGACCTTCTTCTCGGGCACCTCTTCTTCGTCCTTTTCGGGAATCACGCCCGCGCGGTCGAGCACCTCGGCCGCCACGAAGATCGGGCACTCGAACCGCACGGCCAGCGCGATGGCGTCGCTCGGCCGGGAATCCACGTCGATCTGGAGGTCGTTCTGCTGCAGGTGCAGCCGCGCAAAGAAGACCTCCTCGCTGAGGGAGGTGATCACGATCCTGCTCCCGGAGATCCCGAGCTGGCTGAAAGTTGATGTGATCAAATCGTGGGTGATCGGCCGTTCCGGCGTCATCCCCTGGATCTTCATCGCGATGGCGTTCGCCTCGGACGGGCCGATCCAGATCGGGAGGTAGCGGTCGGTCATCTTCTCCTTCAAGATCACGACGTGCTGGCTTGTGGGCAGGTGCACCCGGATGCTGTCGACCTTGACCTCGACCAGATCGTCCGTTTCAGCCTCCTATCGCGTATGGTCGGCCACCGGTCCAGATGTGTGTGGACCGAGACCTAGGGTACGCCCTGTCCGGCTGACGTACCTGATTGTGTTTCGGAGTCACGATCGCGGCGGAAATAGCGACCACTGATGAATGTCCACGGTCGCGAGGGAGCTGCTTGCCACCATCTCCGACAAGACCCGCTCTGCTTGAGATGCTCATCGGTACTGCGCTCCTCGTCCGCCGCACGTAGAGTGGCATCTCAGCCGGCCCACGGACGAACCGGCCCAAGCCCTCAGGCAGGCGGTGCACTTTCCACACCGCGCACCAAGAGCAGAGTCGGCACTCAGTCCGCTGGAGGCGGCTCAGCGCGAAAAGCAGGACTCTCAGCGAAGACTGATGCATCAACATAAAGGGCCAGGCACCAACACCTGGCCCACCATTGTTCTCATCTCATCTGTCCGTCGCGACTCGGCAGAGTAGGCTCGTGGGCTTTAGGAAGCCCGTACCTTCACCCCTGGCCTTTCGGCACTTTTGGTGGTGCTGTGTGAGCCTCAGTTATCCGAGTCTCGACGGCGAAAGTCGTCCGGCGGATCGGCCATATAGGCACCTCCCCTGACTTTGTCCGGCCCGACCCTGGAAAACAAATGTGTTCCATCCGGTCCGGTGTCGGCAGCACTCAACTGGTGCCTTGACTACCTCAGTCTAACAGGTCCGTTCGTAAAATTGCAGCGTCATCTTGCAGCCAGACCGTAAAACTGGAATTCGATGAGAGACGGTCTTCATGGGCCTGCTCGACCAGAGCCCACGGGAACTGTTGGCGACCAGGTGACAGGGGCTTGGTCCGATGCTTGCTCCTTCCGACCGTCGTCTCCTACGTCGCAATCCCTGACAGCGCCGGGAGTCTGGGAGTCTACAGAGGCGCGCCCAGGATTGCGGTGTTTTTTCGCCGTGAAACTACGGTTTTCTGTCGCCTTGTGGCACTCTCAAGATGCTGGTTTACCAGCCATCCGTCTCCAGAATTGCGGTTTTCGAATGCGGACCCCTGCTCGCCTTCAGGCGGACCAGACCGACGAGGGTCGTCCGCCGGCGCTGTGGGCGACGTGCGCTTACGGGCCCGGTCAATACCGCCAGCAATCGCGGGATATCTGGTTCGCCAGTCAGGTCCAAACACCCTCTCGAAGCCACAAGACGGGTCAGGAGCCGCGACGTCTGGAGTGTGGACGGTGGCGGCGAGCCGGTCGACGTCGGAGACCGCACATTGAGCTGGGGCGCGGTCGAAGTCGAGCTCGAGCTCGAGGTTCTCTCGCGGCCTCTCGGTCTTCCAGGCGCGCTCGCGTCGGCCCGCGTCCTCGAGCTGCCGAGTGCCCTGCTCCTTGTCCTGCTTCATGAGGGCACCGAACCATCCGCACCACGGGCGCGCAGATTGGCCGCGGCCCAGGCGTCGCCACGCCCCGCGATGAGGAAGCGCGTCGTAGCCCGCCCCGTCACCACGGTCCGGTATCTGGGCGGACCCAGGTGGACCGAAGTCATGGCCCACTCTTGGCCACGTCTCCCTTCGGAGGTGCCAACCTGTTCGCTGCAACAGACGCCGGGCCGCTCATGGGCGCCGGCTCCGCCAGGAGTGGCCTGATCAGTTCGATCGGGATCGGGAAGACAATTGTTGAGTTCTGGTTCGAACCCATGTCGAGCAGGGTCTGCATGTAGCGCAGCGCCAGAGCCGCGGGCTGCGTGGAGATCACCGCGGCGGCGTTGGCCAGGGTCTGCGCGGCCTGGAACTCGCCCTCCGTGGCGATGATCTTGGCTCGCTTCTCCCGCTCTGCTTCAGCCTGTCTGGCGAGCGCCCGGACCATGGTCGGAGCCAGCTCGGCGTCCTTGACCTCG
>Ga0209526_10001951_pt1 | contig 13837 bp, 14 predicted proteins | sample JacPinW_OM2H0_M1_FD_188566 | JGI IMG/M metagenome (GOLD analysis project Ga0209526, IMG submission 188566) | Forest soil microbial communities from Algoma, Ontario, Canada - Jack Pine, Ontario site 1_JW_OM2H0_M1 (SPAdes) (version 2) | ecosystem: Environmental > Terrestrial > Soil > Boreal... | reverse complement strand
GCCCAACCCATTTTTAGCCCACCATCGCGGCGATCACCCTTGGTATGCTTTCCGAGCCTCTCCCGCCGCGACGCCGGCCTAAAAATGCTCTGCGTTATGGGATAATAACCCTCCGGAGAGGGGTGCTGATTTGCTAGTTTTTCTCCGAGGGATCGAAAATGAATGGAATCGCTGGACTGAGATGGTCGACTGGGCTCGTGATTTTGGATTGCGATGGGACGTTGATCGACGATAAGAAATAGCCGCGCATTAAATTGACAGTCACCGCCCAAGCTGAACCCGAACCGGACTGTCTGGCATCGGCCCGTGCTGCAGCGCGCTGGAAACGCGGGCACGATTCTCTTTTTTCGAGAGTTGGCCGAGTTAACTCACGAACAAAGCTACCGCGAAATCGCCTTGACTGGGGCCGCTTACATTGCCGCCCAAGTCGAGAGAATTACGACCTTCGGTCTTTATCGCGGATTGGCAGGGATAGCATTCGCGCTCGATCAGGTGAAGCGACTAAGCGAGGACTGTTCCCTGCTCGACGCGCTAGACTTGGCGATCGGTCGGCTTGGAGCCAGCGCGAAAGAGGGTCATCCAGGCGTGCAGTGGAACGATTCGAACGATCTCTTTTCCGGGACCGCCGGCATTGGGTTGGCGTTGGTTCATCTCGTCAGGGGAACCGGCAGAAAGGACTTACTGGAATTGGCGAAGGGGCCGGCGAGCGTCTCCTCGCCCTTGCGCGCAAATCCGTCTACGGCGATTACTGGACCTCCTCTACCACGCATTCGACGCACTATCCGAATTTCTCTCATGGCACAGCGGGCATCGGTTATTTCCTGGCCGAACTCTACGAAGCGACGCACGACGAACGCTATCGCACATGTGCTCTAGCGGCGGGCCGTTACCTCCGAGCGCTCGCTTCGAAAGCGGAGACTTCCAACTGTCTGATCTTTCATAACGATGCTGCCGGACAAGAGCTACCTCCGATTTGCCGAGCGGGTCGCGGTCTATCTCATTGCGAAAGCAGAAAGGGATGTGAACAAAATGAAATGGACCCAGGCGGATAGGCGCATCGAACCTTGTAATGTTATCGCGCAAACCGGTTTGATGCAGGGCGCAGCAGGTGTCGGACTATTCCTTGTTCACCTTGATCAAGCGTATCGCCACCAGAAACAGTTCGTTCGATTTCCGGACGAGCCGTTGTGGGAAGAACCGGAGTTCAGCTGAGCAACGGACTGATCAACGAGCCAGCGTGCTGCTTGCAGTCCGCCACGTGACGATGCCAACGGTCAGGAAAATAGGTATTCGTAAAAGGGGTTATGTATAATAATGTTTAGGGGAGACTAAATCTTCGTAGTCGTAGACGTTGAAAGTTCGCCTTCGAAACCCACCGATCCGGAGAGCACCTTTGAAGCTGTGGTGTGAACATTCAAAAGCCCCAACCCATGAAACCCAACTCATCCCCAAAACCACTCTACACCTTTCGCTATCCCGAAGAGGGATACTCCATTTGCCATTATCCCGCATACGCCGGCGGATTCTGCCAAGATCAAACGCCAGGCGAAAAGCCGACACCTCTCGTTGCAGGGCTACTGCCGGGACGAAATGATCGGCTCGATGGTATTCGCCGAATTCGAGTGACGCGGCTCGAATCAAAAACGGAGAGATGTACAGGATCAGTTAGCCAATGCTGAAATATTTGGTGATAATCACTTTGATCTGGGCTGTCACACAGACACCGTCCCCAGTCCCAGAGAAGGCATTGGATAGCGCCAGCCAGACAGCCGGTAGCTTCCAGAATCAAGGCAAAAACGACAAGGGCAATCCGACTTCATCGGACGGCAGTGGCTGGGGACTGGTAGTCGTTGGCGTACTTCAAACTTTGTTGTTCACGGTCACTTGGATCGCTATTCGGCAACAAGCCACTACGCAAAAGACTGCGGAGCGAGCTTGGATGATAATCACACCGGACAAACCGGAAGGCTGGGAACCCATCTTGCTTCCCGAGCAGCCTGGTGTACCGGCTACCCTGAACGTTTTTCGGGCTGCTATAAAGAATGTCGGGCGGACGCCCGCGCATGTCACTAAAATCGCTGCGCGTTACATCAACCTCGACAAAAGCGAATTCAAAAATCTGCCGGAAGAGCCAGACTATGGAACGAAGGAGTCGATGGAGAGCATGCTCCTTGTTCCAGGAGACTCTTTTCCTAAAGCAGTTCCATTGTGGCCAAAATCCAGACTCACTACTGAAGAGATAGAGTCCATCCGCACTGCCAAAAGCTTTCTCTATTTTTACGCTCGTATCGAATACAGAGCTTTGGGCAAAAAGCGTGAAACACGGGTCGGATTCATATATCCCTTTCCCCCAGGCACCAGCTATGAGACTCCGCGCTTTCGGCGGAGCGGCCCACCCGCATACAACCGAGCAAACTGAGCAGGCACGTCAAAGGCGCCGCTATTGAACCATGACTATTGAAGAGAAGGTCTGCGAAATCATGCTGTCTGAAGAATTCCCGGACAACGAGAAACTCGATCGATTGCACGCCCTCATCCCGCCCGACGTGTTCAAAATCGATAACTTGAACCGGGCGACGCCGGCACAGCTCAGACAATTGAAAGATGGCTTAGCAATTACCGAAGCAATGCACCAGCTCAGGCGCCCAACCCTACTAGCAAAGAAACAGAGCGAAAACTCTGATAACAATCCGGCAAACCCGCTCAAGGATAATTGAAGTATTTGTAATGCTCCTCAGATCATTAATGAACCAGACCCGCCAACGATTTATCGCCTCCCAATCCTCTTTTGGCAGTTCCTCTTTTACGTCTCTGCGGTTCTCGATTGGAAATTGCGTTGAATGGCACACCGCAAATTGAATCCCGACCGACTGTAGTTTGCCCTGAGAGCCAAAAAAACCGGTTAGCCCAAGGACGGCATTATGGCGTAGTAGTTCAAGAGTTACTGCGGGATCATCGAGATTTAAACGCCCTCGCTTTAGCTCAAGGATCAGGGCTGGTGGAATTGCGTCTTGATCGACTTTCAAACCGAGAGACAATGCCTGCCGCGGGCTTAGACCGGGTCCGATCCCGCCAAATTGGGTGCCGGCAATGGTTTGGTGCAGTCCGGTCAACTAAGCACATGGCATACACGCCGCCAGCAAGGCGCTCACATGCCGACATTAACGTCACAAACAATTATTACACCGATTCTCGCGTGGGGTAATGCCGGGACTCGGGAAATTGTTCGGTGGGAAAAGAAGCGCCGGAAGAAATAACCTGCATAAAGAGGTTACGCATACCTAATCTTGGGCGCTTGTCGTTGATCGGGGTGTGACTTTGGGAATTTATTTGCGCGATTCTTTGGTCGATATTTTGTGTGGACGGCCTCATACTTTGGCGTGCTTCAACTGGCTTCTTTTTCCGAGCCCGCTCGACAGCGCACGCAAGGTTTCAATGCCGACGGAGACTACACAATGGACCGAAGCGTTAAAGAAGAGACATAATTTCTAAATTAGGAGCCATATGAGTTGGTTAGAGAAATCGCTTATGCATACTCGTGGCATCTCCAATGGAAAAGTTGGGAAGACGCACGAGCTAACTGAGAAGCTTCAAGGGAAGTTCCAGTATACTATGGGGCCGTACTCCGATCCCGTTTTGAACATCGATCCAGGTGATCGAGTTGTCGTGGAGACGGTGGACGCCTTTGAGGGTGTCATTAAAACCGAGAAAGATTTGCCGTCGCAGAAGTTAATTATACCGTTCCTCAATCCGCAATGTGGACCAATTATGGTCGAAGGTGCGGAGAAAGGGGATGTGGTGGCCGTGTATATTGAATCAATCCTGCCTCGAGGGAAAAACCCGCGCGGCACGGTATGCCTGATCCCGCGATTCGGCGGGCTCACTAGCACCGATTATACAGCGACGCTAAATGAACCACTGCCGGAAAAAGTGAAGAAAGTCGATTTGGACGAGAACGGCATCTACTGGAGCAAAAATATAACTTTACCTTATCGTCCACATATCGGCACGCTAAGCTGCTCGCCGGAGATTGATGCGATTAACTCGCTAACGCCCGACAACCATGGTGGAAACATGGATATTCCGGATATTGGGCCTGATAGTATCACGTATCTTCCCGTGCGTTCGCCCGGCGCCCGAATATTCATCGGTGATGCACATGCCTGTCAGGGCGATGGCGAATTGTGTGGTGTAGGTGTTGAGTTCGCTACTCACACGACGATACGTGTGGACCTAATCAAGGCCTGGACGATGAGCTGGCCACGCCTCGAAAACGAGCGCGTCATCATGGCAATTGGGAGCGCCCGTCCGCTCGAGGATGCGGTGCGCATCGCCTATACTGAGTTGGTATTATGGATGGAAAAGGAATACGGCTTTGATCGCTGGGATGCCTACATGCTTTTGACCGAGATTGGAATCGTGCGATTGGGAAACTTTGTTGATCCCAAATATTCCGTCGGCGCTGCGATTAGTAAGGACTACCTCGGGAAGGCGTAAGCTCTGGTCGGTCTGTGACACGGACCTAGCTACGTTACGGCAATAGCGAAACGCGCTTGAATCGAATTTTGGGGCATTGCTCTTGCTTCGTAAGCGTGTAACTAACCGCGCGGTTAACGACCTGGCCGAGATCGGCTATGGCGTAGTTCAGGCACTAGCTAGCTGCTAAGCTCTGGGCATCAGTTCCCTTTTGCCCATGGATGCGCGTGACACGAAGGCTAGAAATACTTACGCTGGAACTCGTGGATGGCCTCATAGAGGCCCCCCTCGGCGGCCGTCTCGTAGCAGAAGCGAAAGACCTCGAACAACCGACCATAGATATCGGCCGTCGCGGGGTCCGGCTCCACCGTTCGATCGACTGCCACCATCGCCTGGACAGCCTCATGGATACTTGCAAAGTACCCGCAGCCGACTGCGCCCAAGATCGAAGCGCCAAGCACCGTGCACTCGCGATTGCGCAGCAGGACCAGGGGGCGACGCAGTATATCGGCGTGCACCTGCATAAACTGGTCCGAACGACTAGCGCCTCCAGTCACGCGCAACTCCGAGATACCGCCCTCGAGGTCACCTGCCACACCATCAACCATCAAGCGCACCTCACAGGCGCAGCCCTCAAGCATGGCCCGCAAAAGACAAGCCCGATCATGATCTAGCTCCAGACCAAGGAACGCACCCCGCGCGGTAGTGTCGTAATACGGAGTTAGCTGTCCTGCGAAAAACGGTTGGAAGATAATTCCCCGGCTGCCGGCGGGCGCCTCCCGGGCAGAGGCGATGAGTATGTCGTAGACGCTGGTCCCCTCCTGCTCGGCTCGGGTGCGCTCGATCTGGCCGAAATTGTCGCGCCACCATTTTAGGCAGCTGCCGATTGAGAAGGCGCCCCCTTCGGCGTCCCATTTGCCCGGAACTGCGTGTCCACCGATGTACGGTGCCGCGCCCATCACGAGCGCAGGATCCTCCAAATGGGCGACCATCATTGCCGCGGTCCCGATCGTAACTTCGGCTAAACCCTGTCTGATTACACCCGCGCCGACTGCTGCGCATTGCTGATCTCCGCCCCCGCGGCACAACGCGATGCCCGCGGGTAACTCGGTCTCCTCAGCAGCGGCCCTGGACAAGCGCCCGACCATTGTGCCAGGCCTACCCACCCGTGGGAGACGCGTCAGATCGATGCCCGCCGCCTGACAGACCTCCTCACTCCAGTCCAATTTGCGAATGTCGAGCATGCCGTTCAGTGTGAGCGCGGACGGATCAGACTCCAGTACGTCTGCACCCAAGCGACGTAGGAAGTATTCCTGCCCGTTACAGATGTGACGAGCGCGCTCCATCAGTTCGTGGCGATTGTGGAGCAGCCATGCCAGTTTCGAAATCGCCCAGCTTCCGCAAACGGGCATGCCCGTAATCTGTCGGTACCGCTCGGGCGCGATGCGCTGCATAAGCACGCGCTCCATCTCTTTCGCCCGGCTGTCGTTCCAGAGCACAGCTGGAGCGAGCGGATGCTCTCGCTCATCAAGAAGAATAAAAGATCCGCGCTGGCTCGAGAATCCGATCGAACGGATAGCGTCATCCGCAACGTTGGCAGCCACGCGAGCGGCACGGCTTGCCCGGCAGATTCCCCTCCAGACCTCCTCGACGTCCTGCTCAACCCAACCGGGATGCGGATAAATGCAGGGATACTCGCAATAGCCGCCGCCAAGTTCGTTGCCGCGGGCGTCGAACAGAGCAACCTTGCCGCCCGTGGTACCTGCGTCGATTCCTACGAAGATGTCCTTCGCCGTCTGCGCCATGCAAGCCTTCGTCAGAGCGTCATCATCCACTCGGTCAATCGCGTGAAGAACTTTGCCCGAAGTTCACGCTGGCCGGATGTAAGCTGTGTCACCAACTGCGTCTTCCAGGCCGCGAGATCCTCCACTGCGGGATACTCGCGTATGGGCGTTGCCGCGAGAACCGTGTCGCTATGTCCCTTCCAGTCTCGGTTGACAGGAAAACCATAGGAGATCAAGGCGTCGTGCCAGGTCGCATCGAGCTTGTGCCAACCCTCACCAATTCGGACGCGGACGTAATGATGAAAATCGCACACATCCTCACCCTCGATCATCGCACGCAGCTCTGCCGGCATGGCGGGATGCGAAGGAATGCCTCGATTGAAATGCGTGAACATGGTAATGATTTCGGGCTCCCAGCCGGCCTCCCGCAACAAGTCGCGGAGAAGGATGTGTTTGCCCGAGCAAGAACCGAGATTGTTTGCGATGACCTTTACGGGGTCACGTTCCCCGGTCGAGCCGTAGGGAATGTTCCGCACCGCGTGATAGATATCAGTCACGTTCGTCGCGCTGCCTTTAAAGCGCTTCTTGAGGAAGGTTCTGTACGTTATTTTCGGCATTGGTTTCCCTTGTTTCACACGGACACGAAGCGCAGCATCAAATTACGGTCGCAGATCTCCTCCCTGGATACAGCAGCGATTATGCGGCCCTTATCCATCGCATAAGCGCGGCCCGCAACATGTTCGATCAGGCGCATATTCTGCTCAACGAGCAGGATCGTGAGTTCTTCCGCGCGATTCAGCTTAACCAAGGCCTCGCCGATCTCCTGAATGATGCTGGGTTGGATCCCCAGCGAGGGTTCGTCGAGAAGCAGCAAATTTGGCGCCCCCACGAGCGCGCGACCAATCGCGAGCATTTGCTGTTGACCACCACTGAACGTTCCGGCCACTTGTCGGCGCTGGTCCCGCAAGATGGGAAAATACTCGTAAACCAGGTCGTAACGAAGGGCTCTTTTCGCGCTGTTGATAGTCTCGCCCATCATCAGATTTTCTTCGACCGAAAGTTCGGGAAAGATCTCCCGCCCTTGAGGAACATAGCCAATGCCGAGGGCAGCGCGCTGGTCGGCGCGCAGGTGCGTGATGGATTGGCCTCTTAGGTAGATGGATCCTCTACGGAGTGACAGCAATCCGATGATCGCTTTCATCAGCGTCGACTTACCTACACCATTTCGCCCGATCGTCGCGACCATCTCGCCGGGCCAAATTTCAAGGGTTACCCCTTGCAGAATATCGCCACTTCCGTATCCCGCCACCAAGTTTTGCACGCCAAGGAGTGGGCTACTCACGATTCAACGCTCTCCCAAATAGATGCGGCGCACCTCATGGTTCGACTCGATCTCGCCGAGGCTCCCCTCAGTAAAGATGCGTCCATAATGTAAAACCGTAATCCGTTGAGCGATATAACGCACGAACGCCATGTCATGCTCCACCACGAGTACGGTTAGCCCCTGGCGATTCAGATTAACGACGAACTGGGCCGTCAATTCTGTCTCTTCCGGGGTCATCCCCGCGGTCGGCTCGTCCAACAGAAGCAGGTCAGGCTCCGTGGCCAGTGCGAGACAAATTTCGAGCCACTGTTGATGACTGTGCGACAACTCCCCTGCTGGCACTTCGCCCTCCGAGTCGAGCCCTAGGGTGCTAAGGGCCCAGCTTAGCCTGCCATTCTTTCTCCTGCTCGATCGCGGTGTCCTGTCAGCGATCACGAGATTCTGCGCGACAGTTAATGCCCGGTAGATTCGCGTAGTCTGGAACTTCTGGCAAAGACCTCTTCGGACGCGTTGAAATGGCTTTAGGTTGGTAATGTCCTCATCTTTGAACACTATGTGACCTGCATCGGGCCGATGCAGACCCGATAGTAAGCCGAACAGCGTCGACTTGCCTGCGCCGTTCGGTCCGATGAGGCAGCGGAGCTCGCCGCGCGCGAGTGTGAGATCCAAGTGATCGACCGCGCGAATTCCTCCAAAAGACTTTGTCAGATCCTTAGCGCCCAACACCACCAGGCCATCGCTCACAGTGGAAGCGGGCATTGTCATGGCGCTCCGTTCTGTTTTAGATCGCGGTACATCGATTTCTGATGCAGCCAGCGCCGCGCTAGCGTGACGACGATACCTGCCGGGAAAAATAACATCGTTACGAGCAGCAGAATACCCATGACAAGGAAAGCATATTCACCGCCTCTCACAGCTAGAGTGTCCGCAACCCATCGCAAGGTCACCGTCGATAAAAGAACCGCAAGCAGGCTGCTTCGCCCTCCAACCGCAGTCCAAATTACCGGCAGGGTCGCAGCTAGTAGGCCCATGCTGGAAGGGTTGATGTAGTTCCCCCACGAGACATACAGAATCCCGCTCAAGCCAGCCAACGCGGCCGCCACAACAAACACCTGAATCTGAATAAGGGCTACGTTGTATCCCAGCATTCGCGTCCGCTCGACATCGTCTCTTATCCCCACCACAACGTGACCATAGTGAGAATTCACCAATAGTCTGAGACCCAGGTAGGTTACGAGCATCAGGGCGACCACAAGATAATAGAATGCGATAGAGGCGCCGCCAAAATTTGCTGATCCAATTTCAAGAGAGGGGACATTGGTCATTCCGTTGTACCCCCCCAGCAGAACGCTCCCGACGCGCCATTGATACCCTGCCGTCTGCGCCATGAATGTTTCCAGGATCAGCGACAGGACTAGCAACAGCAATGGAATGATCCAATTGCTTACTTGACCGTAAAATACAAAGTATCCGAATGCCGCGGCTATTGCGGCGGAAGCAGCGATTCCGCCGACCGCGGCCAACAAAGTCCCGCCGGGGATGTCGAGCAGATTCCCTGCGATGATGCCGTACACATAGCCCGCAATGGCAAAGAACGCGCCTTGTCCAAAGCTCAAGACGCCGTTGTATCCCCATAAGAGCGCTAGTCCAAGACCCATCGGAATATAAAGGCAGAAGTTAGCCAGGTTCGATAAGGCAAACACCGAACCGAAAAAGGGGTACCCGAGCAGCCCTAGCGCCACAAAGGCAAATAAACACCAAAAGACCGGCCCTCGGCCAATCTCCTGAGGTCCGTTCAAGACTCGCCAAAAGCCTGTATACTCGCGAGCCATTAGGAGGCGACTCTCGCCATGTGCCGGTAACGGATGTCCTGGAAATACCCCGAAATTCCGCGCGGTAGAAACCTGATCACCACCAGCGCTGTGATGAGCAGCCCGATGCGTCCGCTGAATGTGCCGAGCGTGCTGGACAAAGGGGTAGCAATCAACGACAACAACGCCGCACTCGTCAGCGCTCCAACGATTGGATTGCTGCCGCCTCCGATAACCACTGTGATGAACGCCACGTCAACGAACTGGCTGCCCATCAGCGGGACGATCGTAGTGGTCGGAGCATAAAGCGCCCCGGTAAGCCCCGCCAGAGCGGAACCGGCTCCGAACGTAAGCAAGTAAATGTGCCGCGTGTCCACTCCTAGGGCGCACGCCATATCGGCGTTTTGCATGGTCGCCCGTGTGCGCACACCAAGCCGAGTGTAATAGAAGACCCACCATGCGATAAGCACCGCCACGATAGCTATCACAAATAGAACTAACCGGTAGCCGCCAAACGAATAGTCACCATAGGAGAAAGTCCACGCGGGCAACGGCACCGACTGCATAGAAGGGCCAAAGACAAGTAGCGTACCTTGGCTCAGGATCAGGCTTACCCCCCATGTGGCGACGAGCGCTCCGAGCTTGTCGTCGTAGAACCGCCGGATGACAAACCGCTCCAACAGCATCCCAAATAACCCCACGCCGATACTGCTGAGCACCATGCATAAAGGGAGTGGAAGATGAGCGCGGTTATACGAAAGGGTGGCGATATATGCCCCCATCATGATCAGCTCACCGTGCGCGAGGTTAATGACGTTGACCACACCGAGGATTATCATCAGGCCCAAGGCTGCGAGCAGCAGGAACGCAAGGGTGTCAACATATTGGTAAAGCAAGCTTACGACGTAGCCTAAGCTCATGAACGGACTCTCTGCGAAACACTGAAGGCGATACACCGAAATTCAAATACGAAGGCCAAGCACGACCCGCCATGGCTAGGCTGCGGACCGAACCGCCAAGCTAGCTACGAGCGGCACGAGAGAGCCTTTCTCCGGGGCCAAGTATGGTCACGCGTTCCCTTTCTTCTTGAACATCTTGAAGAATGGATCCTCGTCCGGGATGTATTGCTTAGACTCCGGATGACGCACTAGGTTCACTCCCAGCCGGCGCGTCCACCACGGTTCAATATAGGGCCACTCGGTCACAAAAGTTATGTCGTGTTTTTCATCGCAGCTCGCGAGGCGAATGTACTGACTCAAGTGATGCGTGGCAGGATCCATAAAGACCCAGCCCGACGGAGCTTCCACGCCGATGCCCGACTCAAGCGCCTTAATCACCGTCTCCTTGTCAGTCGTTTTGGCTAGCCGCACTGCCTTCGCGTATAAGTGGGTCGCCACATAGGCGCTGTGTCCTTCCATGGCCATATACGGCTCATCGGGAAACATCTTCCGCCATCGCTCGACGAACTTTCGGTTGCGCGGAGTCGGAATCTCTTCCATGTAGCTCGCCGTGACATGGAACCGCGCCAGCGCTGGAGGGTCGAAGCGTCGATGCTCGTAGCCTTGCGCGATGTTGATGCTCGATCCCATTGGGATCTTGACCCCCGCGGCAACAGCCTGAGGATAGTAATTCGAGTGGTTTTGCCCCGTGATATACATCATGAGCCAATCTGGCTTGGCTTCCTGTATGCGTGCGATGCTTGAGGCAAACTGGGAGACGCTCAACGGGACAAACTCCTCCTTGATTACCTCCGCGTTCAGTATGGGTGCCATGGCGCGGGTCCATGCCGCACTCAGCTGGCCGAAGTTGTAGTCGGCGGCGAGGGTGTAAATCTTCGGTCCAAAGTTCTTGATCATATACTGCATCACCGGCACGATCTGCTGCTCCGGGATCGCACCGGTGCAGAACGTGTATTTGTCGGCCACCCCGCCCTCATACTGATTGTTGTAGAAATAAAGCATCTTATTCTGGTCCATGATCGGGCGAATCGCCTCGCGCTCGGCGCTGGCGAAACCGGCCATGAGCACGTCAACCTTTTCGTCTAGAATGAGCCTTCGCGAGAGCGCCTGGAACTGGGTGTTGTCCGATTGCGGATCGGGCGCAACGAGCTCGATCTGGCGCCCCAAGACGCCGTTTTCGCCCGACTTGACGAGGTACTCATCCTCCTCGTTCCAGACCGTATCCTCTTCTGTTTCGTCGCCGCCTCGATTAACTGTTTCCTTGATGTTCTCCGTAGGTGGCTTCGCCGCAACCTTGGCAAACACACCCGGACCGCCCGGTCCTTGCACGCCGCCCTCAAGCGTCCAGCCCTCGTTGATCTCTTTGATCGCGAGCTGAGTGCCGTGCCACTTGTTAATGCCGAAGATCGAGAAGTTTCCTGATCTGTCCTCAAGCAGTCCGAACTTAATGGCTGGGTTCTCGGCGGCGCGCGCGGAGATGTACGGGAAGCCTGTGGCGGCGGTGGCGGCGCCCGCGACGATCATTTTGGTGAGGAAGCTGCGCCGCGACTCGCCGTCCGTTTCCAGTTGCTCGACTTCGCTTCCAGGGTTGCTGTTGACCTGGCCAGTGGACCCGGCCGCATAATTGCATTGTTTCGCATTCATTTTTGGCTCCTTTTAGTGAACAAAGTAACTTTCAGACCCGCAGCCCTAGGCAGCAGTTTCACTAGCTCGTATCGACCGCACCGCTACAGCGAACCTTCGCTGCGGTATTCCCCTGCTCCCCAACGCGACCCGGCGCCGGGTGAGGAGCGTAGTGTGCCAGCAATGCTTGCGCGAGGAGGCTGTCAACGATCAGCGTGTTGACAAAGCCGCCGCGTATCGCGGCCGCAACGGCTCGGGATTTTTCCGCTCCTGTGGCTATGCCCACCGTGGTGGGAACCTTGCGAATGTGCCTGATGCCAATAGTTATTGAGCGATCGTAAATCTCCGTCCGGACGATTTCACCCTTATCGTTGATGAAGTACGAGAAAACATCGCCCACAGCGCCAGCTCGTTTCAGGGACTTTAGTTCGGCGCCGGACACGTAGCCGCTACCTACGAGCGTCGAGTTGACCTGCGGCAGGATGGCGCCGACGCCTACAATGACGATGTCGAGTTTATCGAAGTGTCTGAAGGTCTCGGCAATCGCGCTCTCCCGCATGAGTAGTTCGCGTGTCTCCTTCTTGTCGACGACGCCAGGAGCATGTAGGAGCATCGGGTCGACGCCCAGTTTCTGTGCGAGGCGACGCGTAACCTCGTGACAATCGAACTGGACCGAGAGCCGCTTATTGCCACCCGTAATCTGAACGACCGTAGCGTCCCTCATTTCCAAGGGCTCGAGCTGATTAATAAGCTCGAACGTAGTAGTGCCCCAACCGACCCCAATTGTGTGATGCGCCTTTATCAGTTCCCGGAGGAACTCAGCGCCCGCTTTGCAAGTCGTGAGTTTGATGTCTTCGGGCGGCAGGTCTGGGTTGACCTCGACCACCAGCGAGGCCTTCAGGCCAAACGCGTTCTCCAGGGCCTGCTCGATTTCCATACCCTTGCTGAAGGGAGATTGAATTTCAATCTTTACAACGCCTGTTTCGATAGCCTCCCGCAATAGGCGCCCCACCCGATGCCGGGAAATGCCCAGACGATCGCCAATTTGGGACATCGTCAACGGGTCCTTGGAATAGTAGTACTGGCACACCTTCAACATTAGGGAGGATGGTCGGGCCACAATCTACCACTTGAGCAAGTAGTGCTCAAATGGTAGATCATGCTACTTCGATTGTCAATTGAGAGCGTAAATTTCTGGGTCAACCGGTCATGCGACCAGCGATTCAGCTTCGCACCGGAAAGTTAGATACCAGCCGCGGATTTCTCGCCTGGTTCGGCAAACATTGAGCATCGTCGGAACCAATGACGAGAATTAGGACGCTCACCATTTACATTATATCGCTCTGCGATAGAGTATTTCCAGATGATCTTGACGCCCGCCTGGTGTTAATGCCCCGTATAGGAGATTTTTGGTGAGCCTATCCCGATCTTCAGCTTGAGCTGGCGATATGGGATGGGCTCGGCGACTTGATCGCAGCGATCGGGCTGATAGGATCATCCAACGCCTTCTAATATAAAACAGCGTCTGACCAAAGAAGTTCAGGCGGCAACCTCCACTCTTCCCTCTCCGCCCCGCTAGTCGCGGTGCCATATCCGCCCGCCAGTCTGCGATTTAATTGAAAAGAGAATTGAGTTCCAAACGCATGAAGCCAGCCAGAAGGCAGATCAATGTGGAATATTCTTTATTCGGAAAAGCGCTCTCGAAACTTCTCGGGATCTTGGCGCAGATCAAGGATTGCATGAATGATAATCCTGTTTGACTCGGCAACGTAGAAGATACCGAAACGGTATCTCGGTATCAGCAGACGGCGATACCGGCCCCGATAAGAGGAAACTCTCTAAGATACTCAAGGCTCAATT